>Ga0070735_10000625_pt1 | contig 37193 bp, 34 predicted proteins | sample Coa_R1_FD_66443 | JGI IMG/M metagenome (GOLD analysis project Ga0070735, IMG submission 66443) | Surface soil microbial communities from Centralia Pennsylvania, which are recovering from an underground coalmine fire - Coalmine... | ecosystem: Environmental > Terrestrial > Soil > Unclassified ...
GGGTTCTTCTCGCTGCCCCGCCAGTAGGCGCCGCCGCTGCGCATCAGCTTGAACGCCGGGATCTGCCTGGTGGTGGGCACGTGCGGGCCGCGGCACAGGTCCTTCCAGCGCAGCTCGCCGGTGCCCGCGTCCAGGTTGTCGTAGATGGTCAGCTCGGGCCCGCCCACCTCGACGCCCTCGGTCAGCTCGAAGTCCAGCGAACCGGAGCCGTGCCCCTTCAGCCCGATCAGCTCCAGCTTGTACGGCTCAGCGGCCAGTTCGGTGCGGGCCTGGTCGTCGGTCACCACCCGGCGGGAGAACCGCTGGCCCTGTTTGACGATCCGGCGCATCCGGTCCTCGATGGCCTTCAAGTCCTGGGGGGTGAAGGGCTCAGGCACGTCGAAGTCGTAGTAGAAGCCGTTCTCCACCGGCGGGCCGATGCCGAGCTTGGCCTGCGGGAACAGCTCCTGCACGGCCTGGGCCATGACGTGCGCGGCCGAGTGCCGCACGATGTAGTGGCCGTCGTCGCTGGCCGTGTCCACCGGCTCCACGACGTCGCCGTCGGCCAGCGGGTGGGCCAGGTCGCGCAGCTCGCCGTTGACCCGCGCGGCGATGACGTCCGGACCGCCGTGCAGGGCCTCGCCCGCCGTCGTCCCGGCCTGCACCGCATGCTCGCTTCCGGCGAGGGTGATGCGAAGCTGCTGGCTGGGCACGGCGGACTCCCTGATGGTTTCGGTGGACTGGTTACCCGATGCTACCGGGGCCGGCGCGGTTCGGGGTTTGACGGGGCCTTCGGGGTCTTCGGGGTCTTCGGGGTCTTCGGGACCAAGCCCGCTTTGCGCAGGGCATCGGCGAGCGCGCCCTGCGGGGCGCTGGGAGCGGGCCGGGGGCGTGAACCACGGCCCGTTCGGCCCAAATTTTCTGCGGAACGGTCCTGAGGTCGGCCGCGGTCGGCCGCCGGCGCAGGTGCCTCGTCGTCCAGCCGCAACGTGAGGGAGATCCGGTGCCTGGGCACGTCCACGGACAGCACCTTGACCCGGACCACGTCGCCGGACTTGACCACCGAGTGCGGGTCCGAGACGAAGTTCTTGGACATGGCCGATACGTGCACCAGGCCGTCCTGGTGCACGCCGACGTCGACGAACGCGCCGAACGCGGCCACGTTGGTCACCACGCCCTCCAGGATCATGCCCGGGCGCAGGTCCTGCAGGGTCTCGACGCCCTCGGCGAACGTGGCGGTGGTGAACGCGGGCCGCGGGTCACGGCCGGGCTTCTCCAGCTCGCGCAGGATGTCGGTCACGGTCGGCACGCCGAACCGCTCGTCGGTGAACTCCGACGGTTTCAGCGTGCGCAGCGTGGCCGTGCTGCCGATCAGCTGGCCCGCGGTGGACCCGGTGGCGGCCAGGATGCGGCGGACCACAGGGTAGGCCTCGGGGTGCACGCCGGACGCGTCGAGCGGGTCGTCGCCGCCGCGGATGCGCAGGAACCCGGCGCACTGCTCGAAGGCCTTCGGGCCGAGCCGGGGTACCTGCATGAGCTGCTGGCGGGCCGTGAACGGGCCCTCGGCGTCGCGGCGGGCCACGATGGCCGTGGCCAGGCCGGAGGTGATTCCGGAGACCCGGGCCAGCAGCGGCTGGGAGGCGGTGTTCAGGTCGACGCCCACGGCGTTCACGCAGTCCTCGACCACGGCGTCCAGCGAGTGCGACAGCTTGCCCTCGGTGACGTCGTGCTGGTACTGGCCGACGCCGATGGACTTGGGGTCGATCTTGACCAGCTCGGCCAGGGGGTCCTGGAGCCTGCGAGCGATGGACACGGCGCCGCGGAGGGAGACGTCGAGCTCGGGGAGTTCGGCGGAGGCGTAGGCGGAAGCGGAGTAGACGCTCGCGCCGGCCTCGGAGACGACGACCTTGGTGAGCTGGAGCTCCGGGTGCGCCTTGATCAGGTCGGCGGCCAGCCGGTCGGTCTCCCGCGAGGCGGTGCCGTTGCCGATCGCGACGAGCTCGGCGTGGTGCTGCTGGGCCAGCCGGGCCAGGGTGTCGAGGGATTTGTCCCACTGGCGGTGCGGCTCGTGCGGGTAGATGGTCGCGGTCGCGGTCACCTTGCCGGTCTCGTCGGTGACGGCGACCTTGACCCCGGTCCGGAAGCCCGGGTCCAGGCCGATCGTGGCCCGCGCGCCCGCCGGGGCGGCCAGCAGCAGGTCGCGCAGGTTGGCCGCGAACACCCGGACCGCCTCGTCCTCGGCCAGCTGCCACAGCCGGACCCGGACGTCGACGCTGAGGTGGGTCAGGATGCGGGTGCGCCAGGCCCAGTGCACGGTGGCACCCAGCCACGGGTCGGCGGGACGGCCCTCGTTCCGCAGGCCGAAGCGCTCGGCGATCCTGGCCTCGATCGCGGCGTCGGTTTCTCCCGGATCGAGGGTGAGGTCGAGGATCTCTTCCTTCTCGCCGCGGAACAGCGCCAGGATGCGGTGCGCGGGCAGCCGGGCGAACGGCTCGCTGAACTCGAAGTAGTCGGCGAACTTCGCGCCCTTGGCCTCCTGGCCTTCGCGGACCTTGGAGGTGAGCGTGCCGCGGGCGGCCATGGCCTCGCGCAGCTGCCCGATCAGGTCGGCGTCCTCGGCGAACCGCTCGACCAGGATGGCGCGGGCGCCCTCCAGGGCCGCGGTGGCGTCCGGGACGTCCTCGTTGAGGAAGCCCTGCGCGGCCTGCTGGGGGTCGTTATTCGGGTCCGCGAGGAGCAGGTCGGCCAGCGGCTCCAGGCCCGCCTCGCGGGCGATCTGGGCCTTGGTCCGCCGCTTGGGCTTGTACGGCAGGTACAGGTCCTCGAGCCGGGCCTTGGCGTCCGCGGCCCGGATCTGGGCTTCGAGCTCGCCGGTCAGCTTGCCCTGGGCGCCGATCTCCTTGAGGATCGCCTCCCGGCGCTCGTCGAGTTCGCGCAGGTAGCGCAGCCGCTCCTCGAGCGTGCGCAGCTGCGCGTCGTCCAGGGTGCCGGTGGCCTCCTTGCGGTACCTGGCGATGAACGGGACGGTCGCGCCGCCGTCGAGCAGTTCGACCGCGGCGCTGACCTGACGGACGGCCACGCCGAGTTCGTCGGCGATCCGCTGGTCCACCGAGGGCTGAGTCTGAGTCACCAGAGCAATTGTGCCAGCGCGCCGTCCCCCGCGCTGGCCCCGCGCTGGCCCCGCGCCGTCCGGCCGGCCCGGGTGAGAACCTCGTTCCGGCGCCCCGTATGTTAGTTCTTGTTGGATTGCGTTGCTCCATAAGGGGGGATACGTCCGATACCGGAGGACGACGTGAGATTCGGTGCTCGAGTTCTGCCCAGTTACCGTAAAAACCGACGAGGACGGGTGAGCACGCTGGCGGTTGCGGCGATCGCCGCGCTGGCCGTCCCGCTGGCCCTGCCGGCGGCCGCCGCCGGTCAGGCCGGTGCCCGCCAGGCCGGTGCTCGCCAGGCGGGCGCGAGCTGCCCGTGGGTATCGTCCCGGGCGCCGATCGCCCAGCGGGTGGCCCAGCTGATGGGCCAGATGAGCCTGGCCGACGAGATCAGCATGGTGGAGGGACACGGCACCACCAACCCGTACGTGTTCTACACCCCCGCGATCCCCGCGCTGTGCATCCCGGCCGTGGGCCTGGAGGACGGGCCGGCCGGCGTGGCCGACGGGCTGACCGGGGTCACCCAGCTGCCGGCCGGCGTGGCCCTGGCGGCGTCCTGGGATCCGTCCCTGGCCAAGCAGTACGGCCAGGTGATCGGGGCCGAGGAGGCCGGCAAGGGGGCCAGCGCCAACCTCGGGCCGACGGTGAACATCGACCGGGACCCGCGCTGGGGCCGGTCGTTCGAGGCGCTCTCCGAGGACCCCTTCCTCAACTCCGCCCTGGACGTCCCGGAGATCGCCGGGGTGCAGAGCCAGGGCGTGGAGGCGCAGGTCAAGCACCTGGCGGTGTACAACCAGGAGACGTACCGGAACACCCCGGCCGACAACGTGATCATCGACCCCCGGACCGAGCACGAGATCTACCTGCCGGCGTTCTCCTCCGCGGTGAGCTCGGGCGACGCCTCGGTCATGTGCTCGTACGCGGTGATCAACGGCAACTTCGCCTGCAACGACAGCGAACTGGAGACCACCATCCTGCGCGACGAGTGGGGCTTCCAGGGGTTCGTGATGTCGGACTACGGGGCGCTGCACTCCACCCAGGGCGCAGTCCAGGGAACCGACCAGGAGCAGCCGTTCAACACCTACTACGGCACCGCGCTGCAGACCGACGTGCAGAACGGGACCATCGCCAAGAGCGTGCTGAACACCATGGTGCAGCGGGTGCTGACCGTGATGTTCCAGTACAACCTGTTCAGCCAGCCGCGTACCGGATCCACCTCGGCCACGGTGACCACGCCGGGGCACGTATCGCTGGCCACGTCGGTGGCCGAGGCGGGCACCACGCTGCTCAAGAACACAGGCGGCGTGCTGCCGCTGTCGTCCTCCGGCTCGGTCGCCGTGGTCGGCCCGGCCGCGGACGCCTCGGCGACCTACGCGGGCGGCGGCAGCGCGTACGTCATCCCCTCGGGCACGGTGAGCCCGCTGGCCGGCATCAAGGCCGCCGCGAGTTCGGTGTCGTACGCGCCGGGCCTGCCCGCCGATGAGTCGCTGCCCTCGATCCCGTCGTCCGACCTGTCCCCCGCCTACGCTCCCACCCCGTTCGGCGGCAGCTACACCGGCACGCTCACCGCGCCGGAGACCGGCACCTACGTGCTGGCCATCACCAACCCGTGCGGCTGCTACACCTCGACCTACCTGTCGCTGGACGGCAAGCAGATCATCGACGACCCGTCCACGCCGCCGGTGCACACGTACTCGGTCGCGGTCCGGCTGACCGCGGGCACCACGTACACGCTGGCGATCAGCGGCGCCTCCTCGCAGCTGCTGTGGGGTACGCCCTCGGCGCTTGCGCCTGGTATCACGGCCGCGGTGACCGCCGCTCGGGCGGCATCGACCGCGGTGGTCGTGGTGTCCGACGACACCGAGTCCGAGGCCACCGACCGCCCGGCGCTGAACCTGCCGTCCGCGCAGGACGAGCTGATCGCCGCGGTGGCCGCGGCGAACCCGCACACGGTGGTGGTGATCAACGCGGGCGCGCCGGTCGCGATGCCGTGGCTGTCCTCGGTGGCGGGCGTGGTCGACGCGTGGTATCCCGGCCAGACCAGCGGGACGTCGCTGGCCAGCGTGCTGTTCGGCCAGACCGATCCGGGCGGGCACCTGCCGGTGACGTTCCCGTCGTCGCTCAGCCAGGTACCCGCCTCCACCACCGCCCAGTTCCCGGGGAACGGCTCGACCGTGCAGTACTCCGAGGGCATCGACGTCGGGTACCGCTGGTATGACGCGCACAGCGTGGCTCCGCTGTTCCCGTTCGGGTTCGGGCTGTCGTACACGAAGTTCGCGTTCAGCGACCTGTCGGTGAGCCGTTCGGCGACGGACGGGACGCAGGACGTGCGGGTGTCGGCCACGGTGACCAACGTGGGCCACCGGTCCGGATCCGAGGTCGCGCAGCTGTATCTGGCCGACCCGTCTAGTAGCGGGGAGCCGCCACGCGAGCTGGCTGGCTTCCAGCGGGTCTCGCTGGCGCCCGGCCAGTCGGCGCGGGTGTCGTTCGTGGTGACTCCGCAGCAGGAGTCCTGGTGGGACGACTCGGCCAACGGCTGGACCCAGACCGCGGGCGGCTACGCCGTCTACGTCGGCGACTCCTCGGCGCTGGCCGACCTGCCGCTGCGGGGCTCGTTCACCATGGCGTCCACGCCGGGGGCGCGCCAGGTCACGGTCAGCGCGCCGTCGGCCATGCAGGCGGGCCAGACCGTGACGGTGCGGGTCACCCTGTCCGCGGCGGGTTCCGCGACGCTTGATCACGTCCGGCTGGCGCTGCAACTACCGCAGGGGTGGAAGGCAGTGCCAGCCGGGCCGACGGTGTTCAACCACGTCGGGCCGGGCGCCGCGCCGACGGCCACGTTCCTGGTTACCCCGCCGTCGTACGCACCTAACGCCAGTGCCGTGGTGCACGCCACCGCCACGATGGGCGACCTGCAGCGGGAAGCGGGGGTGAGCACCACGGTCTCGGGCTAGGGCTGGCGGGCTTCAGGCTGCCGCTGAATCACCCGGCGCGGGCGAGGCGCCGGTGCTACCCGCAGGTCACGATGTCGCCATGGATAAGCCGTCGTCGCGGCGCCGGCCATGGCGGCCGGCCCGCGGGACGGCTCGTCCAGCGTCACGCCGTGGCGCCCGATAAGCGCCGTTCCCACTCATGGAGCCGCTATGCCGCTCGCAAGTTCCTACTCCTACCCGTTGCTCGGAGCTTTCTGGACGGTCCTCGAGATCTTCCTCTGGATCCTGTGGATCTGGGTCCTGATCTACGTCTTCATCGACATCTTCCGCAGCCGCGACCTGTCGGGCTGGGCGAAGGCGCTGTGGTTCGTGTTCGTGCTCTTCATCCCGCTGATCGGCGTCCTGGTCTACCTGATCGCCAGGGGCGGCGAGATACAGGAGCGCGCCGTGCGGGACGCACAGCAGCAGGACCAGGAGGTCCGCCGCTACATCCAGCAGGCCGCGAATGAGCCGAACTCGGCCGACCAGCTGGCCAAGCTGGCCGACCTGCGCGACCGGGGCGTTATCACGGCCGACGAGTTCGAGCGCGAGAAGGCCAAGGTCCTGGCCGCCTGAATGGCGGCGGGGCTGGCATGACCGAAAACCTCGCCGCGAGGGAAAGCACCGCCACGGAGCGGCCTGTCCTGAGTGGCTGGCGCTCGGCCATATTCGCCCCGGTCGGCAGCGGCCAGCGCCGTCGGCGCGGAAGCGACGGCGCGCGGCTGGCCGCTGCCGTCCTGGCCCTGGCGTGCTGCATGCTGGTCATCCGGTTTGACTCCCGGGTCGACCGGGCCATCACCCAGGTAATCCACCCGCCGCCGTGGAGCATTACCTGGCTGGTGACGGTGGTGTACCAGGCCGGGTCGTTCGGCGTGGTGATCGTCCTGGTGGCCGTCGCCCTGCTCGCGCGCCGCTGGGAGGTCGCCCGCGACCTTGCGCTGAGCGCGGCCGTCGCGGCGGCGGCATGCGGGATCTTGATCGTGATTCTCGGCAGCCGCGGCGGCCGGCCGGCCGGGATCGTGATCGGCGATTACGTCCTGCGCTTCCCGGTGCTGCAGGTCGCCGTGTTCGCCGCGGTGGCCACGGCGGCGCTGCCGTACCTGGCGCGCGGCGTGCAGCGCGTGATCGAGATATTCATCGCCCTGGTCGCCTTGGCCTGCGCCGTGGGCGGCCACGGGCTGCCGCTGAACGTCGCGGGGAGCCTGGCCATCGGCTGGGGCGCCACCGCGATAGTCCGGCTGGTCTTCGGCTCCCCGCTCGGCCTGCCGTCCGCGGAGGACGTGCGGCTACTGCTGGAGGAACTCGGCATCCGCTCGCGCAACGTGCACCCGGCGGCCCGGCAGGTCTGGGGGGTGGCCAAGTTCGAGGCCACCGAGATACGCCGAACGGGCCGGGATGATCGCCTGACCGTCTTGGTCTACGGCCGGGATGCGGCCGACGCCCAGCTGCTCACCAAGGCGGGCCGGTTCGTGCTCTACCGTGACTCGGGTCCGAGCCTTATGCTCACCCGGCTGCAGCAGGTCGAGCACGAGGCCTACCTCACGCTGCGGGCCGGCCACGCCGGCCTCGCCGTGCCGGAGGTCATCGACGCCGGGACGGCCGGACCGGCCAAGGACGCGCTACTGGTCTGCCGGCTGCCGCCCGGGACGGCGCTGTCAGACGCTGATCCCCCCGACATCAGCGACGCCGCCCTGGATGACCTGTACCGGCAGTTGGTGATTCTGCGGCGGGCCCGCATCGCGCACGGCGCCATCAGCGGGGACGCGCTGCTGGTCGACCCGGCCGCCCACACCGTCGTGGTGGCGGACTTCCGCAACGCCGCGGCGGGCGCCTCGCCCGATCAGCTCGACCGCGACCTGGCCGGGGCCCTGGCGGTCACGGCGGTGGCGGTCGGCGTCGAACGTGCGGCCGATGCTGCGGCCCGGTGCCTGGAGCCCGACATGCTGGAAGGGACGCTGCGGCACCTGCAAAAGCCAGCGCTCGACCCGCTGGTCGGCCGGAGCCTGCGGGGCCAGCGCGGGCTGCTCCAGGAGGTCCGTCAGCGCGCCGCCCAGGCCGCCTCGATCGAGCTGCCGCAGCTGGTGGAGCCCCGCCGGGTGAGCTGGCCGACGCTGATCATGATCATCGGCACGCTGATCGGCGGCTGGGCCCTAATCGGCGTGCTCATCGACGTCTCCAAGTCCTTCGACACCGTAATCGGGGCGGAGTGGCTGTGGGTCATTGCGGCGCTGGTCCTAGCTCAGCTGGCCTACGTAGCCAGCGGCGTGGAAGGCATCGGCAGCGTGGCCGGGCCGCTCCCGTTCGGCCGGGCGGTGGCCGTCGAGTTCGCCAACGCGTTCAGCGCTCTGGCCGGCGGCACGGCGGCCGTGTTCGCTACCCGGGTGCGCTTCTTCCAGCGGCAAGGCTACGACGCTACGGTGGCGCTGAGCTCGGGGGCCATCATGGCCACGTCCAGCTGGATCGCCATCGGCGTGTTGTTCCTGGTCTCGCTGCCGTTCGCCTGGGGAAACATCCATATCGAGGCCACCCCCGAGTCCGGCGGGGATTCGAAGCTGGTCTGGATCATCCTGGCCGTGGTAGTGCTGGTCGCCGTGGCGGTCGGCCTGCTCCTGGCCGTGCCCCGGCTGCGCCGGCTGGCCGCCGACAAGCTGCGCCCCAAGGCGCGCGACATCTGGGGCAACCTCAGGCAGGTCGCCAGCTCTCCGCACAAGCTGGCGCTGCTGGTGGGCGGCTCGTTCGCCCAGGAACTGCTGGTGGTCATGGCCCTGTCGGTGTCGCTGCGGGCGTTCGGCGACCATGTCAACCTGCCCACTTTGTACGTGGTCATCTTCCTGGCCGGGATCATCGGGGGCATCTCGCCGTCACCAGGCGGCATGGGGGTGGTGGAAGCCGGCATGATCCTCGGCCTCACCGCGGCCGGGGTCTCGGAGGCCGACGCGACCGCCGCGGTCTTCATCCAGCGCCTGTTCACGTCGTACCTGCCACCCATCTGGGGCTGGATCACCCTCGTTTGGATGCGAAAGAGAGAGTACCTATGAAAGCCGGAGGCGTCATGGCGGAAGACCCGGGCCCAGGCGGCGGCGTGCCGATCGAAGCGGCAGGGCCGTTCGCGTCCTCGTGGCGGCGCCGGCACCTGTCCGTGGCCGAGCGAGTCGCCCGGGGCCGGGCCGCGCGCAAGGAGGCGCCGCGGTCCAGTCACGGACGATGGCAGCCTGCCCCCGATCGCCCCGATCCGATCTCGCTGCTGGAAGAGCAGGCGGCGAGCCGGGTACCCGAACTGGTCCCGATCCGCTACGGGAGGATGCTGGCCTCACCGTTCACGTTCTACCGGGGTGGGGCGCTGATCATGGCGGCCGACCTGGCGGCCACCCCGGCAACCGGGGTTACCGTGCAGTTGTGCGGTGACGCCCACCTGTCGAATTTCGGCCTGTTCGGCTCGCCCGAGCGGCGGATGCTGTTCGACATCAACGACTTCGACGAGACCCTCCCAGGACCGTGGGAGTGGGACGTGAAGCGGCTGGCGGCGAGCTTCGAGATCATGGGACGTGACCGCGGCTTCTCCCCGGATGACCGCCGCGCCGTGGTCATGGCCGGGGTCCGGGAATACCGGAGCCGGATGCGCCAGCTCGCCGGGATGAGGGGCCTGGACGTGTGGTACGAGCATTTCGAGGCCGGGATGCTGCTCAAGATGGTTCGCAAGGAGGTCCGGGTCAGGCGGGTCGGCAGGGGGGAGGCCGAGGAGATCGAGAAGATGGTGGCCAAGGCGAGGACCCGCGACAGCACCCGGGTGTTCGCCAAGCGAGCAGACGAGGTCGAGGGCGAGTTGCGCATCGTCGCCGACCCGCCGGTCATCATCCCGATCGAGGACATAATCCAGCCGGGTTCTGAATGGGAGAACCCGGTCCCGCTCATCAAGAAGCTGCTCAGCTCGTACCGGCGCACGCTCGGGCGTCAGCATCACCCCCTCGAGGAGTACCGCTACGTCCACTCGGCGTACAAGATGGTGGGCGTGGGCAGCGTCGGGACCCGCTGCTACATCATGCTGCTGCTCGGCCGCGACCATAACGACCCGCTGTTCCTCCAGGTCAAGGAGGCGCAGCCGTCGGTACTCGAGCGTTTCCTCCCGGCGAGCACCTATCGGCACCACGGCGAGCGCGTGGTCGCGGGGCAGCGCCTGATGCAGGCGGCGACGGACATCTTCCTGGGCTGGCAGCGCATCAGGGGCATGGACGGCGTGACCCGTGATTACTACGTGCGCCAGTTCCAGGACTGGAAGGGCAGCGCGGATGTGGACACGCTCTTGGTACCGGGAGCCACGCTGTACGCGCGGATCTGCGGAGCGACCCTGGCCCGGGCGCACGCCCGGTGGGGGGACCGGATCGCCATTGCCTCCTACCTGGGCAACGGGGACGCATTCGACCGCGCCATAGCGGACTTTTCGGCGGCCTACGCGGACCAGAACGAGCGGGACTACGCCGCCTTCGCCTCCGCCGTCGACTCGGGGCGGCTGACCGCCCTGACCGGCGTGTAGGCACCTTCCCGAGCCGGAGGCCTGCTTCGTGACCATCAACGACAAGCCGCCGGTGCCGGGCAAGCCATCCCTGGCCGTCAGGATCGATGAGGAGAAGTCGCACCCGCTGGCCTGGAAAACGGTGGCCAAGCGCGCCGTGGTAGTCGCCGTCGCTGGCCTCGCCATCTACCTGGTATTCCCCACGATCACCGAGGTGTTCGCGTCCTGGCCGCGTCTGTCGACCCTGAACCCGTGGTGGCTCACCGCGGCGATCGCCGCCGAGATCGCCCACTTCACCTGCACGTTCGCGCTGCAGCGCCTGGCGTTGCGGACCAAGCCGTGGTTCCCGGTGATCACGTCCACGCTGGCCGGTAACGCGATCAGTCTCATCATGCCGGGAGGTGCGGCGGTCGGCGCCGCGACGCAGTACCGGATGCTGGCGACCAGCGGCATGGACACCAGCTCGACGGTGGGCGGGCTGGCGGCGTTCTCCCTGCTCGGCGTCGGCGGCCTGCTGGCCCTCCCGCTCTTCGCCCTGCCCGTCATCCTGATCGGCGCGCCGGTCAACCGCGGACTTGAGAACGCGGCGCTCCTTGGCGCGGCGGGATTCGTGGTCTTCGCCGCCTTCGGCGCGGTGGTGCTGGCCTACGACGCGCCGCTGCGCTGGGCCGGCCGGGCGGCGCAACGGGTCAGGAACTGGGTCTTGCGGAAACGCCCCCCGCTGGAAGGGCTGGACCAGACCCTCCTGTCCCAGCGCAACGACATCCGGACGGTACTCGGCAAGCAGTGGTGGCAGGCGCTGCTGCTCTCCGCCGGACGCCTGGCGTTCGACTACCTGTGCCTGCTGTTCGCGCTGCGGGCCACCGGGAGCCACCCGCGGCCCTCGGTGATCATCGTGGCCTACGCGGTGGCCGGCGTCGTCGGGATGATCCCCGCCACCCCCGGCGGTCTCGGGCTGGTGGAGGCGAGCCTGACCGGGCTCCTGGTGCTGGCTGAAGTGAACTCCAGTCAGGCCGTGCTGGCCACGCTCACCTACCGGATCGCCTCGTACTGGGTGCCGTTGCTCGCCGGGCCGATCGCTTACGGCCTGTTCCAGATCCGGTACAGAAAACGCGCGGTGACACCAGTGGCACCGGGCAGCTAGGCCCGAGCTGGTCACCCTCGCGCGCGGTGAAAGTCATCGTGTCGCCTGCTGCCGGGCGCGGTGGGCGGCGACGGTGGTGCGGCTGGCGCAGGCGTGCGCGCAGTAGCGGCGGGTCTGGTTGCGCGAGGTGTCGGCTAGCCACCGGCCGCAGCCGGCCGCCGCGCAGCGCCGCAGCCGGGAGCGGCCGTGGCGGCAGGCGTAGAGCACCAGGCCGGACACGGCCATCGTGGCCAGCCAGCGGTCCAGCGGCGCGCCGTCGCGCGCGTAGTGCAGGTGCGGGATGCCGTCGTGCCTGGTCAGCTGCGGCTTGCAGTCCTGAGCCTCGAGCAGCGCGGCCAGCTGGTCGAAGAAGCCGTCGTCGTCCGGCTGGGCGAGGGCCGCCCCGAGCTGGACGCCGAGTCCGGTCAGGGCGGGTTCGAGGCGCGAGGCGTGATCCGGCTCGTAGCCATGGTCGGTGAGCATGAGCTGCTGGCGGTCGATGAGCTGGGCGAAGCTGAGCGCGCCGCCGCCGAGCGAGGCGAGGTCCAGCGCGAGCCGCAGCGGATTCAGATCGTAGTCGTCGTAACTCACTTGACCGCCTACATCGGGACTGCTTTGGTAGGTAGTGTTCGCTGTTACACCACCTACAGGACGGACTCCATCATGGCAGAGATCGCGGTCCAGCCGCTGTCCGCCGCCGCCCGTGACCTGATGCTGGCCGGGCGCTGGGATCACGCCACCGCGCTGCTGTCCGCTGCGGCGGCGGCGGACGAGGCCGAGCGGGCGGTTCTGGCCGTCACCGAGGCTGAGGTTGTGGTGGACCAGGATTTTTGGTGCCGAACGGGCCGTGGTTCTTCCGTCCTGGCCCGTGCGTCGAAGGCCGTTGCTGACGCGCCGAGGGATCCGGTGCTGACCTACGATCTGGAGTTCCTGCGGCTAAGGCACGACTACGCGGAGGAGCTGTTCGGGCCGGGCGGCAGCGGTCCGCGGTTCGGGCCTGACGAGCGGGACGCGGCGGTCATCGACGACCTGGGCGCGCGGGCCGAGCGGCTGCGCGCCGCCGCGCCGGATCGGGGACGCGGCGCGGCGGCCACGTTCTACGCCGGGCTGATCGCGGACAACCTGCGCGGCGACGGCGCGGCGGCGCGGACGGCGTTCGCCGCGGCGCTGTCCGCCGCGGAGGAGGCCGGTGACGACCTGACCGTATCCGAGGCGCTGCGGCACCTCGGGTACCACCACGGCGAGGCCGGAGACACCGAGCAGGCCCGGCAGATGTGGGAACGGTCGGCCGAGTTGCGCGAGCGGGCCGGCGCGGTGCCGTTCGCGCTGTCTCAGCAGCTGCTGCTGGCCGGGCTGGCCCGGGATACCGGGAATCTGGACCAGGCGCGCGCGGTAGCCGGGCAGGTCCGCCGCTGGGCGCGGGCCCTGGGCGTGGCCGTCCTGGATGCCGGGGCGGCCGAGCTGTGTTAGCGACCGAGCTGTCTCAGGTGCTTGGCTGTCCTAGGTGCTGAGGCCGGCGAGGTCGAGGAGGTCGGCGAGGACGACGCCGATGCCGGACAGGGTGATGGTCAGGTGGCCGTCGCCGGGCAGCAGGTGGGCGCGGGCGCCGGGGATGTTCGCGGCCAGCCACCGGCCGTGCGCGAGCGGGACCATCCGGTCCTGGTCGCCCTGCCAGATGGCGGCCGGGAGCTTTCCCTCCCCGTCGAGCGAGAAGCCCCAGTCCTGAACGAAGGCCAGGTCATCATCGCGCCAGCCCGCGATGCCTCCGGTCAGCGCGGCGCGGATGCCGGCCGCGAGGTGTTCGGCGTACGCGCCGGTGAGCACGGCCCGGTCCGCGTCGGCGATGAGGCCGCCCAGCGCGGCGGCCACCATGGGCCCGGTGACTTCGGCGAAGCCGACGGACTCGCGGTCCAGGAACTCGGTCAGCGCGGCCGGCCCGGCCACCGCGGCCTCGAACTCCGCGACGTTCTCCGGGCCCATACCCGCGGTGAAGTCCAGTCCCGGCACGCGGAACGGGGCGGCCCCGGCGACCGACGCGGCCGCTAGGCACCGTCCGGGCAGCAGAGCGGCGCAGGCGAGCGCGTGCGGGCCGCCGCCGGACCAGCCGATCGTGACGAACGTGTCCAGGCCCAGCGCGTCGAGCACCGCGGCGACGTCGGCGGCCACATCCGCCACCCGGCGGCCGGGCCGCGGCGTGGAGCGCTCGTACCCGGGCCGGGCGATCAGGATCGGCTGCAGGCCCTGGTCCTGGGCCGCCTGCACCGTCGGCGGGTACAGCACCAGGCCCACGGGTGTGCCCTCGTGCATGACCAGGGGCAGGCCGCCGGCCGGCCCGGCCATCAGCAAGTCGATGTCGCGTCCGTCGGGCAGCGTGATGAGCCGGCGCTCGGTGTCCATCAGGCAGGCCGGGTCCGCTCCGGGGTGACCAGCACCGCGACCCGGCGCTCCTCGGCCATCACGCGGTCGTAGGTGTCCCAGTCGTCGTGTGTCCCGCCCGCGGCGGTGAATATCTCCCGTAGCAGCAGCCGCAGCCGCTCGGCGTCCACCCCGGGCAGCGGGTCGTCGGGCCCGGCGAGTTCGACCGGGCCTTCGGCCGACGCCCACTGCCAGCCCGCCCGGATCACGACCGTGGCTCGCGGCCGGGCCCGCAGATGGACCAGCCGGTGCGCGTCACCCCGGCTGACCAGGCCGACCACCTGAGCTCCGGTGACCGGATGGGGCAGCACGCCCGCGTTCACCACCGACGACTGGATTGTCCCGTCCGCCCGCAGCGTCGACACCACGACCAAGCCGTGATCGCCATCGACCAGCCGGGCGAACTCCTCAAGTCCGCTCACCGCGCCAGCCTAGCCCGTCCCGGCCGGTCCGGACGCGCGTGTGATCGGATAGTGGGCGGAGGTGCGAAGCGCGATGTCTACCGAACCAGCTCTCGCGGCCGATGACGCGTTCGGCGCGGATCTGTACCGGCTGCTGTCCGGGCAGGCCCCGGACGCGGTGTTCTCCCCGGTGAGCGTGGCCAGCGTGCTGCAGATGGCGCTGTGCGGAGCTCGCGGCCAGACGGCGGCCGAACTGGCCGGCGCGCTGCACCTGGACGGGTCGCCGGAGGGCGCGGCCGCGGCGGTGCGCGCCCTGCCGGCGCTGGCCGCCAGCGTGACGGCCGACGGATCCGTCACGTTCCGGGCGCCGGCCGCGCTCTGGGTGCAGTCCGGCCTGCCGCTGCGGCCCGGCTTCACCGCCGGGCTCGGTCAGGCCGTGGCGGAGGCCGACTTCGCCGGCGCACCGCAGCAGGCGCGAGCCGAGATCAACCGGGTGGTCGCCGAGCAGACCGAGCAGAAGATCACCGGGCTGCTGCCGTCCGGCACCGTTGACGAGAAGACCCGGCTCGTGCTCACCAGCGCCATCTACCTCAAGGCGGGCTGGGCCGAAACCTTCCCCGAACGGGCGACCGCCGACGCCCCGTTCTACCCGGACGGCCCGGACCGCCCGAGCCGGACCGTGCGGATGATGCACAGCGCGGCGGCCCGGATGTACCTGCGGGGCGACGGGTACCAGGCGGTCCTGCTGCCGTACCGGGGCGGAAGCCTGGCCATGGCCGTGGTACTGCCCGACGGCCCGGTGGCCGCGCTGGGCCCGGCGCTAGCCGCGGGCGGCGTGGCCGGCCTGCTGGCCGGGACGGCCCGGTACCAGGTCACGCTGTCGCTGCCGAGGTTCCGGCTGGAGACCGCGTTGGACCTCGTCCCGGTGCTGCGGCAGCTCGGCGTGCGGCAGGCGTTCACCGAGCACGCCGACTTCGGCGGCATCACCGAGGCCGTCCGGCTGGCGATCAACGCGGTCGCGCACAAGGCGTACATCGACGTCGACGAGCTGGGCACCGAGGCGGCCGCCGCCACCGCCGTCGGCTTCCGGCCGACCGCGGCGTTCCGCGCGCCGGAGCCGGTCACGATGACCGTGGACCGGCCGTTCCTGTTCGCGATCGTGTCCGGCCCGGCCAGCCTGCCGCTGTTCCTTGGCCAGGTCAGCCATCCGTGAGGGACCGGCCAGACGGGCTGCGCGAAGCTGACCTGCGGCTGGTGCTGGCCGAGGGGTGGCGGATCGAGGTCGCGGCCCTGTGGTACGCCGCGGTGGGCGGCGGCAGCTACCACTGGGTGGCGCGGGACGGCAGCGGGCAGGGCTGGTTCGTGACCGCCGACGACCTGGACGACAAGGCCTGGCTCGGGCACACCAGGCCCGCGGTCATGGCCGGGCTGCGGTCGGCGCTGGCGACCGCGCTGGCGCTGCGGGGCGACGCCGGCCTGGACTTCGTGGTGGCGCCGGTCCCCGGCCGTGACGCTGAGCTCGTGCGGCCGGCCGGCCCGCGGTACGCGGTGGCGGTCTATCCCCTGCTCGACGGAACCCCGGGGCGCTGGGGCGAGCCACTGCCCGCGCCCCAGCGGGCGATGCTGACCGGCATGCTGGCCGCGCTGCACGAGTCGGCGCCGCCCGCACCGGCCCGGGTCGCCGCGATCGGCCTGGCCCGGCGCGCGGACCTGGAGACGGCGCTCGAGGAACTGGACCGGCCCTGGCCCACGGGACCGTTCGGTGAACCCGCGCGCACGCTGCTGGCCGGAGCGTCCGGCCGGATCCGCGACGCGCTGCGGATCTTCGACCGGCTGTCCGGTACGGCGCGGGCGAGCCGGATCGTGGTCACCCACGGCGAGCCCCATCCCGGCAACGTCATCAGGGCCGGCCCGCGCTTGCTGCTGATCGACTGGGATACGGTCGCCCTGGCCCCGCCGGAGCGGGATCTGTGGATGATGGCCGGCGAGGCGCGCCGGTACGCCGACCTGGCCGGCCGGGACGTGGACCCGGAACTGGTGTCGTTCTACCGGCTGCGCTGGGCGCTGGACGACATCTGCGCCTTCGTGTACGAGCTGCGCCGCCCGCACGGCCGCACGGCGGACGCCGAGCACGCCTGGCGGTCCCTGGACGAGACCGTGGCACAATTGTTGACAATTTTGTTGGACATTTTTAGGATCGGCTGATGCGAGCGGCCCGCGCGGCGTGATCACCGCGGGGCGGCGGAACGGAGGAAGGCTCGTGAGTTCCCAGGGATCCACGCTGGTGGTGAGCGCGCACGCCGCCGATTTTGTGTGGCGCGCAGGCGGCGCGATCGCGCTGGCCGCGACGCGGGGCGAGCGGGTCACGGTGCTCTGCCTGACCTACGGGGAACGCGGCGAATCGGCCAGCGCGTGGCGGGCCGGACGCTCGCTCGAGGAGATCAAGGCGCTGCGCCGGGGCGAGGCCGAGACCGCCGCGGCAGCGCTGGGCGCGGAGATCGAGTTCCTGGACGCCGGGGACTACCCGCTGCGCGAGACCGACGAACTCGTGGACCGCATCGTGGGGGTCTACCGGCGGGTGAACCCGTCGGTCGTGCTCACCCATCCGCTGGCCGACCCGTACAACCAGGACCATCCCGCCGCGGCGCAGATGGCGCTGCGGGCCCGGGTGCTGGCCCAGGCCATCGGGTACCCGGCCCCTGGTGAGCCGATCGGCGCGCCGCCGGTGTTCTTGTTCGAGCCGCACCAGAGCGAGATGTGCGGCTTCAAGCCGGAGGTGCTGCTGGACATCACGCCGGTGTTCGAGGCCAAGCGCAAGGCCATGGAGGCCATGGCGGCCCAGCAGCACCTGTGGGAGTACTACACGGACCTGGCCAAGCGGCGCGGCACCCAGTTGCGGCGAAACGCGGGTCCGAACCTCGGCCTGCCGCAATCGACCCTGGCCGAGGCCTACATGCGGGTGTTCCCGCAGGTCACGGACAGGCTCGCCTGATGCGCCACGTGATCGTGACCGGCGTGCCGCGGGCCGACCTGGCGCTGGTCGACGAGCTCGCCGCGCTGGGCGTGGCCACCGTGCACGAGGCGATCGGGCGGGCCGGGTACCTGGGGCCGGGTCTGCGCCCGATCCAGGGCGGGACGCGGACCGGCGGGACCGCGGTCACGGCCCTGTGCTGGCCCGGTGACAACCTGATGATCCACGCCGCGGCCGAGCAGTGCCAGGCCGGGGATCTGCTGGTGGTGACGACCACGTCGCCTAGCACCGACGGGATGTTCGGCGAGCTCCTCGCGACCTCGCTGGCCGCCCGCGGCGTGCGCGGGATCGTGATCGAGGCGGGCCTGCGGGACGTGGCCGAGCTGCGGGCCATGGGCTTCCCGGCCTGGTCGGCCGCGATCAGCGCGCAGGGCACGGTCAAGGAGACTCCGGGCGCGGTCAACGTGCCGGTCTGCGTGGGCGGCCAGATCGTCCGGCCCGGCGACGCGATCGTCGCCGACGACGACGGCGTGGTGTGCGTGCCACGCGGTGAGGTGAGCCACGCGCTGGACGCCGCGCGGGCCCGGGTGGCCAAGGAGGAACGGAACCGCGAGGCGCTGGCCGGCGGCCAGCTCGGCCTGGACCTGTACGGCCTGCGGGCCAAGCTCGCCGCGCGGGGCGTCGAGTGGGTCAGCGCCGCGGACGAGGGCGACACCCGTGACTGACGGGGTGCGCTGCATGCTCATGCGGGGCGGCACCTCCAAGGGCGCGTACTTCCTGGCCGAGGATCTGCCGCCCGATCCGGCCGAACGCGACGACCTGCTGCTGCGGATCATGGGCAGCCCGGACGCCCGGCAGATCGACGGGATCGGCGGGGCGCACCCGCTGACCTCCAAGGTGGCGGTGGTCTGCGGCTCGGCCCGCGCCGACGCCGACGTCGACTACTTGTTCTTGCAGGTCGGCGTCGATGCGGCCACGGTGTCGGACCGGCAGAACTGCGGCAACCTGCTGGCGGGCGTGGGACCGTTCGCGGTTGAGCGGGGCCTGATCGGCGGGGCGCCGGTCCGGATCCACATGGTCAACTCGGGCAGCGTGGCCACGGCGCGCTTCCCCGCGGCGGACGGGACGGTGGACTACGACGGCGACGTGGCGATCGCCGGGGTGCCGGGCACCGCCGCGGCCGTGGTCCTGGCCTTCCCCAGTGGGCAGAGCGCCGGGACCGAAGGCTCGGCCACCAGCGCGCTGCTGCCCACCGGGCACGTCACGGACGTCATCGAGGGAACCACCGTCACCTGCGTCGACAACGGGATGCCGGTGGTGGTCGTGCCCGCCGCCGCGCTCGGCTGCACCGGGTACGAGACCGTGGCCGAGCTGGAGGCCGACTCCGGGCTGGGCCGCCGGGTGCGGGCGCTGCGGCTGGCGGCCGGGCGGCTGATGGGCCTGGGCGACGTATCGGCGGCCTCGGTGCCGAAGATCTCGCTGATCGCGCCGCCGGCCGACGGCGGCACGATCTGCACCAGGACCTTCATCCCGGTCCGGGTGCACGAGTCGATCGGGGTGCTCGGCGCGGTCAGCGTGGCCACCGCGCTGCTGCTTGACGGGGCGGCCGGCGCCGGCCTGGCCGCGGTCAAGCCGGGGCAGACCCGGTTCGACATCGAGCACCCGACCGGTCATCTCGAGGTCGAGGCCGAGGTCGATGTGACGAGCCAGCCGCCCACGGTGATCCGGTCGGGAGTGGTGCGCACCGCGCGCAAGCTCTTCGACGGCACCGTCTTCCCCCGGAGGTCCCGTTGACCTTTCCGCAGCACCCGGCGGCGACGCGGCCGCCGCTGCACGACATCGCGCACCTCGGGCACATCGAGCTGCTGACGCCCAGGATGTGCGAGAGCCTGTGGTTCTTCGTGGAAGTACTCGGCCTGACCGAGGTCTGCCGCGAGGGCAACTCGGTCTACCTGCGGACCTGGGACGACTACGAGCACCACACGGTCAAGCTCACCGCGCACGAGACCTCGGGCATCCGGCGGGTCGGGTTGCGGGCCAGCAGTCAGGCCGCGCTCGAGGCGCGGGTGGCGGCGATCGAGGCGGCCGGGCTCGGGGTGGGCTGGCAGGACGGCGAGCCGGGTATCGGGCCCACCTACCTGTTCCGCGACCCGGACGGGCACGAGCTCGAGATCTACTGGGAGAGCGAGTGGTACAGCCCGCCCGATGATCTCAAGCCCGCGCTGAAGAACCAGGCTCAGGCCTACCCGGGGCGCGGCGTCTGCGTCCGGCGCCTGGACCACGTGAACTACCTGGCCCGGGAGGTGCCGCCGAGCGGGGATTTCGTCCGGGACGTGCTCGGCGGGCGGATCACCGAGCAGATCATGCTGGACGACGGGACGATCTCGGCACAGTGGCTGCACTTCACCAACAAGGGCTACGACCTGGTGTACACGCGGGACTGGACCGGCAGCACCGGGCGGCTGCACCACGTCGCGTTCGCGCCCGACACCCGCGACGACATCCTGCGCGCCGCGGACATCTGCCTGGACCACGGCGTGTTCATCGAGACCGGGCCGCACAAGCACGCGATCCAGCAGACGTTCTTCCTGTACGTCTACGAGCCCGGCGGCAACCGGATCGAGCTGGCCAACCCGGTCGCGCGGCTGGTCCTGGCGCCGGACTGGCGCACGATCACCTGGACCGAGGCCGAGCGGGCCAAGGGGCAGGCCTGGGGGCTGAAGACCATCGAGTCCTTCCACACCCACGGGACACCGCCGGTTGCGTTATCACGGCAGGCAGGGGACCGAACGGGCCGCGTGCACCACGGCCCGTTCGGCTGAAAAATTTACGGTCTAACCGGCCGGCGGCGTGATCACCGAGAAGACGGCGCCCTGGTCGTCGGCGACCACGGCGATGCGGCCGTACGGGGTGTCTTCGGGCGGCCGCACGACGCTGCCGCCGAGCTCGGTGACCTTGGCCACCGCGGCGTCGGTGTCGGTCACGGCGAAGTACGTGGCCCAGGCGGCGGGTATCTCGGCGGGGGTGCCCTCCGGGTACTCGCCGATGCCGCCGACCTCGTGGTCGCCGACCATGAGCATCGCGTACTTGAAGCCTTCGCCGCTCATGTCCTGGTAGCCGTAGTCGATCGCGGCCTGGTAGAAGGCCTTGCTGCCGTCGAAGTCCCGGCTCATGTGCTCGCTCCAGACCAGCGAGCCCGGCTCGTTGGCCACCTGGAGCCCGGTGGTGTGCGCACCCTGCCAGAGCGCGAAGGCGGCGCCGGCCGGGTCCATGGCCACCGCCATCCGGCCCTCTTCCATGACGTCCATCGGCCCGGCCAGCACCTGGCCGCCCGCCCCCTTGATCTTGTCGGCGGTCGCGTCGACGTCATCGCTGGCCAGGAACGTGGTCCAGACGGTCGGGGCGTCGGGTCCGGCCATCTTGGGGCTGATCGCCGCGACGATATGGCCGTCCTGATGCGCGATCGAGTAGCCGCCGACCTCGGGCGGGCCGAGCTCGATGTCCCAGCCGAACAGGGCCTTGTAGAACGCGATCGCCTTCGGCACGTCGTCCACGCTGACATCCACCCAGCAGGGCGTACCGGCAGGCCATCGCGTATCGCGTGTTACCACTGTGTTGCCTCCCCATGTTGATCCCGTTTCGGGCGACGCTAACACAGGGCACCGACATTCTGGCCTCCTACACTTGGCGTTCATGTACGCCAAGACGAACCCCGGCACCGGCCGCCTGTCGTCCCGGCAGAAGCGCGTGTTCGCGGTCGTCGGAGCGCTGATCGTCTTGATCATCGCCGGGGTGAGCGCCTGGGCAGCGCTGACCTCGGACCGCTACTCAAGCTCGGGGCACGGCTGCGTGAACGTCACCGTGCCGAGTTCGACCGGCGGGGCGACGCTGCACTACTGCGGCGACGCGGCCCGGTCGTTCTGCCAGACCTCGTTCCGCAAGCAGGACCAGATCTCGCTGCGGGCCCGGCCGCAGTGCGTGCTGGCCGGGCTGGCGCCGTCGGCCAGCGCGTCCCCGGGCTAAGCGCTCTCCAGGTCGATGATGATGGTGACGGGGCCGTCGTTGACCAGCGACACCTTCATGTCGGCCCCGAAGACGCCGGTCTGCACCCGGGCGCCCAGCTCGCGCAGGGCCTGGACCACGGCGCTGACCAGCGGCTCGGCGACCGGGCCGGGCGCGGCGGCCGACCAGGACGGGCGACGGCCCTTGGCCAGGTCGGCGTAGAGGGTGAACTGGCTGATCACCAGGAGCGGCGCGCCAACGTCGGAGCAGGACTTCTCGCCGTCCAGGATCCGCAGCCCCCACAGCTTGGCGGCCAGCTTCGCGGCCAGGTCGGGGGTGTCGTCGTGGGTGACGCCGACCAGAACCAGAAGGCCCGGCTCGTCGATCGCCCCGGCGGTTTCGCCGCCGACCGCCACGCTGGCCTGGGTGACCCGCTGCACCACCGCTCGCATAACACGGCAGGCTACCCGGTGCGATAAGGCACCCCGCGAGCGTTATGCAATACCGGCTGCGAGTGCGGGCCCTCCGGGCCTGCGCGAGTGGCCGGTGCAGGGCACGGGCAGCAACCACAACGGGTCATTGCATAACGCGAACTTTTATAAGAGACACTGCGTGCATGACGATCAATACGGAACACAATGACGTGAACCCTGTCGTCGCCGAGGTGGTGCGGTCCGGTTTCGCCGAGTCGCGGCACCGCGGGGCGGTGACGGCGGTGGCCGCCGACGGTCAGACCGTGATCAACGCCGGCCGGACCGATGTCCCCTTCCTGCCGCGGTCGGCGAACAAGCCGCTGCAGGCCACGGCGATGCTCCGCTGCGGCCTGCAGCTGGACGCCGAGCTGCTCGCGCTGGCCGCCGCGAGTCATTCCGGCGAGGACTTCCACGTCGACGGGGTCCGGAAGATCTTGTCCGGCGCCGGGCTGCGCGAGGACGACCTGCGCTGCCCGCCCTCGTGGCCGCTGGAGACGCAGACCGCGCACCAGATGATCGCGCGCGGCGAGCCCATGGCCCGGATCCGGATGAACTGCTCGGGCAAGCACGCCGCGATGCTGGCCACCTGCGCGGCGAACGGCTGGCCGACGGCCAGCTACCTGGATCCCGCCCATCCGCTGCAGCGGGCGATCCGGGACACGATCGAGGACCTGGCCGGGCAGCGGCCGACCGCCACCGGGGTGGACGGCTGCGGGGCGCCGCTGTTCTCGCTGACCATGAGCGGGCTGGTCCGGGCGTTCCGGGCCCTGGTGCTGGCCAGGCCGGGAACGCCCGAGCGCCGGGTGGCCGACGCGATGCGCGCCTACCCGGAGTGGACAAGCGGCACGGACCGGGACGAGCGCAAGCTGATGGACGCGGTGCCGGGCCTGCTGCTCAAGAGCGGCGCCGAGGGCGTGGACGCGTTCGCGTTCGGTGACGGCCGGGCGGGCGCGGTCAAGATCGACGACGGGGCGCAGCGGCCGCGGACCCCGGTCACGGTCGCGGCGCTGCGCCTGCTCGGCGCCGTGGTGCCGGACGACCTGGCCACCGTGCCGGTCACCGGGGGCGACGCCGTGGTCGGTTCGGTGCGCGCGGTCGGCCTGAGTGTCCTGGCCGCGCCGTAGGATGACGCGGGTGAGCAAGAAGACCAGGCCGCCGCGCCGGCCCACCGCTGATGAGGATCCCGGCACGCTCGTCGAGCGGATGATGGGGAGCCTGTGGCGGGCGGTCACCGCGGGTGACCTGCTGCGCGCCGAACTCGAAGCCGCGACGTGTATGGCGCTGCCGCGGGTGGGGCGGCTGGCCCCGGGCGACGCGCGAGCCTTCATCGACAAGGTGCTGGTCGAGGAGGCGGTTCGCGAGTCCTCGCCGGAAGGTGCCGCGATGCTGCGGCTGCTGGTGTCGCTCGGCTCGCCGGCCACCAAGCGGTCGGCGAGCCAGGCGCTGGCCCGGCTGACCGGGTCGGGCGTCTACCCGCCAGACTGGGTGACCGCGGTCGGCAAGGCGGTCCCGGACCGGGCCTGGCGCCGGTACGACGTGTTCGGCGACGACGAGGCGATCGCGGTGACGTTCCGCTACGGCGAGGCCGAACACGGCATCGTGGGGCAGATCGACCTGACCGGCATCCCGGTCGCGATCGCCGTGGGCGTGGCCGCCAACGCGGCGAGCCTGGTCGAGGCGATGCACCGCGAGGACGACCCGTTCGACCGCACCGAGGAGATCAGCCTGGCCGAGGCGCGGCGCCATCTGGAAGCGCCGCTGGCCCGCGGCGACGAGGAAGCCGACGATGCCGTGTCGGTGGATACGGTGGCGTACCTGCCGGTGGCGCGATCCCGGGTGCGGCGGCTGCCCGCTGACGGCGCCGTGGCGCTGCCGTTCTTCACCGCCGCCGATCGCGCGGCCGCGGTGGACGACTTCATGAAGAGCCCGCTGGCCGCCGAGGCGCTCGCGGCCGACGAGGACGCCACGAGGTTCTGGGCCGAGGTGCTCACCGGCTACAGCAGCCGCGTGCCCGGCGAGGCGCCCGGTCAGGTCGGCCCGCGCAAGATCGCGCATCTGCTGCTCGGCCACGTGCCGAACACCTTCAGTTTGTCTCTTGCGCAGCGCGGGCACCTTGAACCCGCGGTGACCGCCTGGACCGGATGGTCGGCGGAGCGCCGCAGCCTGGACGAGGCCGCGACCGCCCGGCTGGCCGAGAGCCTGCCATCGGTGTTCGGCCGGTTCGACGCGGCCTACGACGACCCGGATTCGGTGACCATCCGCAGCTACCTGACCGACCTGGCGGTCAGCGACGCGGACGTGTCCGCGCTGGCCACCCACGTGGCGCGGCGTATGTTCGCGGTGCCGCTGCCTTCTTCGGACGGCGCCCCCGTCGACGTCGGCGATCCGGCGGTCCGGCGGGAGCTGGTCGAGACCGAGTTCGGCGAGTGCGTGCCGCACGCCGGCTTGACCGCCGAGGAGTTCATCGCCGCGGTGCACCGGGTCGTCGGCGAGATCTGGGAGGACGACCCGGCGGAGACCTTCGCCGCCGCGCGGCGGCTGTTCGAGTCCGGCGCTGACCGGCACGACATCCTCCATACGCTGGCCGAGAAGCCCGCCGCAGGCTCATCGGCAGACCGATGAGTTCCGCGACGCCCTGCCGTTGTACGCGTATCCGACGAGAGGGGCGAGAGCGATGAGCTACGCGGACGTGAACGGCGTATCCCTGTACTACGAGGAGCACGGCTCGGGGCGGCCGCTAATCCTGCTGCACGGCGGCCTCGGCTCCGGCGATATGTACCGCCCGATCCTGCCGGTCCTGGCGGCCGGCCGGCGGGTGATCACGGTCGACCTGCAGGCCCACGGGCGCACCGCCGACGTGGACCGGCCGCTGCGGTACGAGACGCTCGGCGACGACGTGGCCGGGCTCATCCATCACCTCGGCCTGGGCCAGGCCGACGTCATGGGGTACTCGTTCGGCGCGGCGGCCGCGCTGCGCACGGCCATCCAGCACCCGGACGTGGTGCGCCGCCTGGTGCTGGTGTCCATCCCGTGCCGCCGGGACGGCTGGTACCCAGAAAGCCTGGCCGGGATGGACGCGATGGGGTCGGGGCTGGCCGGGATGCTGATGCAGTCGCCGGTGTACGAGACCTACGCCCGGGTCGCGCCGCGTGTCGAGGACTTCCCGGTGCTGCTGGACAAGACCGGCGAGCAACTGCGCCTTGACTATGACTGGTCGGCGGACGTCGCCGCGATCAGCGCGCCGGTCATGCTGGTGTACGCGGACGCCGACGCGGTGCGCCCGGCGCACATCGTCGAGTTCTACGCGCTGCTCGGCGGCGGGCTGCGCGACGCCAACTGGGACGGCTCGCTGCGGCCGGTGGCCAGGCTGGCCATCCTGCCCGGTTACACGCACTACGACATCTTTGCCTCGGCGGACCTGCCCACCGCGGTCATCCCGTTCCTGGACGCCGCGTCGCTGGAGCCGCCGGCCCCGCTGGGCCCGCTCGGCCCGTGAGGTTCAGTGCCGCGCAGAGCCGGGCCAGCGCCGTGGTGTAGGCGTGGTCGGGCGGGCGCGCGTAGCCGATGACCAGGCCCGCCCGGTCGATGGCGGCGCCGGGCGCCCGGAAGCTGGCCAGGCCCTGCAGGGCCAGGCCGTGCTCGGCGGCGCTGTTGATGAGCTCGCGCTCAGCCTGCGGGCCGGGCAGGTCCAGGACCGCGTGCAGGCCGGCCGCGATCCCGGTAATGTGCCGCGGGTGGAGGGCGGCCGTCAGGCGGTCGCGGCGGCGGCGGTAGGCCAGGCGGGTGCGGCGGATCTGCCGGTCGTAGCCGCCGGAGGCGATGAATTCGGCCAGGATGAGCTGGTCCAGGCCCGACGGGCCCGCGGTGAGCTGCGCGGTCACCGCGTCAAGGAGCCGCGGCGGGACGACCAGCCAGCCGAGGCGCAGGGCCGGGATCAGGCTCTTGCTCGCCGTGCCGGCGTAGATGACGTGATCGGGGGCAAGCGCCTGCAGCGCGCCCACCGGCTGCCGGTCGTACCGGAACTCCCCGTCGTAGTCGTCCTCGATCACCACCCCGCCCCAGCGCGCCGCGTCGCGGCGGCGCTGCGGATGCAGGGTCACGCCCAGCGGGAACTGGTGCGCCGGGGTGAGCAGCGCGGCGTCAGCGCCGTCGAGCGCGCCGATCACGGCGCCGCGGCCGTCGACGGGCAGCGGTCGCAGGTTGAGGCCTTGGCCCTGCGCGAGGTCGCGATGGGCTTGATGGCCGTAGGACTCCACGGCGAGCGTGGCCGCGCCGGCGCTGCGCAGGGCGGCGCAGGAGACGGCCAGACCGTGCGCGAAGCCGGCGCAGACCACGATGTGCCCGGGATCGGTGACCACGCCGCGGGCTCGGGCCAGGTACCCGGCCAGCATCGTCCGCAGCTCCGGCAGCCCGCGCCGGTCGGGGTAGTCAAGCAGCGAGCGGGGTGCGGTGGCGAGCACCTTGCGGGCCGTCGCCAGCCACGCGCCACCGGGGAAGGCGGACAGGTCGGGAACGCCCGGGCGCAGGTCGTAGCGGGGCGCGGCGGTCTGCGGGCGGGCCAGCGGGTCCGGGGCGGGCTGGGCGGCGGGACGTTCGGCGACGGAGGTGCCAGAACCGGTCCGGGCGGTGAGCCAGCCCTCCGCGACCAGCTGGGTGTACACCTCGGCCACCGTGTTGCGGGCCAGGCCCAGATCGGCGGCCAGCGCCCGGGAGGACGGAAGCCGGGTGCCCGGACCGAGGCGCCCGGTCCGGACGGCGTCACGGAGCGCCGTTTCAAGGTCTCGGCGGACGTGCTTGGAGCTCCCGGGCAGGTCCAGGTGCAGGTCGACGCTGGCCTGGCGGGCCTGGTCGCCATCTTTGGCCCATGTTTCTGGCATAGAAGTGGACCTTATCGTGGGCCGCTTACCGCCATAGAGTCGGTGTCATGACGATGACAAGCGAAACCACGCAGATACCGGTCCGGCTGGACTTCGACACCGTCGCGGCGGGCTTCGCCCGGGCGATGGCGCACCTGGACCAGGCCGCGACCAAGGAACTCGACAAGGCGCAGATCGATCCCAAGCTGCGCGAGCTGATCCGGATCCGTGCCTCGCAGCTCAATGGCTGCGCCTACTGCATCGACATGCACAGCAAGGACGCCCGCGCGATCGCCGAGACCGAGCAGCGCCTCTACGGGCTGGCCGCCTGGGCCGAGACCCCGTACTTCACCGCCCGCGAGCGTGCCGCGCTGGCGTTCACCGAAGCGGTGACGCTGCTGGCCGACACGCACGTCCCCGACGAGGCCTACCAGGCCGTGGCCGCGCAGTTCAGCCCGCAGGAGGTCGGCGCGCTGATCAGCCTGATCGTCACGATCAACGCCTGGAACGCGATCGGGGTCAGCACCCGGGCCTGGGAGCCCGGCTCATACCAGCCCTGACCGGGGCGGGCTGGATCCCGGGTTCTGGCTGCTGGTTGGGGCACGGCTTTGGGAGTGAACCTGGGCTTTCACCCTATTAGAACGAGGTGAAAACCCAGGTTCATCTCGTTTGGTGGCGGGCCTTATGCCCGATATGCCTGAACCTTAGCCTGTGGCATCTCAGGTGCAGAGCATGATCATGGGTCGTTTTAGGCAAATAGCGCCGCTTTTGACCCATGATCATGGACAGCCCGGGCGAGCGGGCGAGTCGGTTGGCTGTCGGGGGGCGCGGGGCGGTGGTTAGCTGGTGAGGGGGGCGGGGTGGGAGCGCCAGGCGGGGGGCGGGCGGCCGGCGAGGTCGGTGCGGCCGCCGGCCCACAGCAGCGCGGTCCACGGGTCGGTGTCGGCGAGTTCGGCGGGGGCTTGCGGATACAGCCGGGCCAGGACGCGGCGGCATACGTCGCGCGAGGGGTCGAGGCTGAGCCCGAAGCCCTGGGCGATGTCGTTGCCGTGCAGGAGGGCCTCGTTGCAGCCCAGCGCGGCGAAGCCCTCGGGGTCGGCGTTCCCGGCCGGGTGGAAGGCCCGCACGTGGGCGGGCGAGGTGCGCACCATCGAGGCCAGGACCCGGCCGCCGGTGACGGCGAATTCCAGCACCTCGGCCGGGGAGGCGTCCTTCTCGGCGGTGGCCACGGCCCGGACGTACCGCCCGGTGGGCTGGACGGCGAGCTGCCAGGCGTAGGAGAGCAGGCAGTCGCCGATGTGCTCGGCGGTATGCCAGCAATCCCACTCCAGATTGCCGGCCCGCACCGACCAGTCCCGGTCGGTCAGCGGCAGCAGGCCGCTCATGATGCACGCGATCGCAGCGTCAAGGTCACCGGCGGTTACTGTCATGATGCTCCGAGCCTACGATCCTGCGCGGCCGGGCATGAGCGGTTCGTCAGTAGTGACGGCCATTGGGCCGTTCTGGTCAGGACTGTCCGGGTCAGGCGCGGCCGGGGGCTGCTCGCGGGTACCGCGCAGGTCGATGCGGGCCAGCGCGGGCAGGGCCAGGATCCCGCAGATCAGAGTGGGCAGGCCGCCGATGACCAGGGACCACCTAGCTCCGGCGTTCTGGCCGACCCAACCCACGATGGGACCGCCGATGGGCGTCGAGCCCAGCCAGGCCAGCGCCCACAGGGCCATGACCCGGCCGCGCATGGTCGGCTCGGCGGCCAGTTGCAAGGTGGTCTTGGCCAGGGAGTTGAACGTGATGCTGCCGTACCCGACGAAGACCAGCGCGGTCAGCTCGAGCGGCAGGGTCGGCGCGGCCGCCGCGGCCAGGATGGCGATGCCCCAGCCGACGGCGGCCAGGCACAGGGCACGCGCACGTGGCCGCGGACGGGCGGCGGAGATCAGCCCGCCGACGACCGCGCCGATGCCCATGACCGAGGCCATCACGCCGTAGGCGGCGGCTCCGCCGCCGAAGACCTTGTTTGCCATGAGCGGCAGGGAGACCTGGAACTCCCAGGCCAGAGTGCCGATCACCGCGATCATGATCAGCGGGATGAGCAGTTCCGGGGTGGAGCGCACGTAGCGCAGGCCGGCCCGGACCTGCCGCTTGCGCCGCGGGACGCGGACGGCCGGGAACAGCTCGGATCCTCGCATCGCGACGAGCGAGATCAGCACGGCGCCGAACGACACCGCGTTGACCGCGAAGCACAGGGCCAGGCCGATGGCCGCGGCGATCACCCCGCCCAGCGCGGCGCCGAACACCCGGGCCATGTTCATCGCGACGGAGTTGAGGGTGACCGCGTTCGCGAGGTCGTCGGCGGTCACCATCTCGGAGATAAAGGCCTGCCGGGCCGGGTTGTCGAATACGTTGACGAAGCCGAGCGCCAGGGCGAGCAGGTACACGGTCCACAGGCGGAGGGAACCGGTCCCGACCAGGACGGCGAAGGCCGCCGCGAGCAGCCCGGACAGCGTCTGGGTCAGGTAGAGCACGCGTCGCTTGTCCATCCGGTCCGCGAACACGCCGCCCACCGGACCGAACAGGAACATCGGCAGGAACCGGGCCGCGGTGGTCAGGCCGAGCTGGGTCCCGCTGTGGGTGAGGTCCAGCACGACGAAGGACTGGGCCACGGTCTGCATCCAGGTGCCGGCCACGGAGACGAGTTGCCCGAAGAAGAAGAGCCGGTAGTTACGCTGCCGGAGCGATGAGACCATCTGCCGGGGCTGGAACCGCAGGCGGCGCGCCGGAGAGGTGAGGTGCACGGCTTTCCCGATCGTCGGGTTACTTGCTTGACAGCAAGCATATACCTTTAGCTGCGCTAAAGAGTTCCGGGGGGAGGGGGGGAACTGTATGCGCTAAAGGGTTCCGGTGGGGCGCAGCTGGGACTTGATCTCGGGCTTGAGGACCTTGCCGACCTTGGAGCGGGGCAGGTCGGGCCAGATCTCCACCTGCTTGGGGGCCTTCACGCTGCCGAGGCGTTCCTTGACGTAGGCGCGCACGTCGTCGGCGGTCACGGCCTGGCCCCGGCGCAACTGAAGGACCGCGGTGACGCGCTCGCCCCACTTGTCGTCGGGCAGGCCGATGACGGCGCAGTCCTGGATGGCCGGATGGGCGAGCAGCACCTGCTCGACCTCGGCGGAGTAGACGTTGAAGCCGCCGGTGATGATCATGTCCTTGGCCCGGTCGACGATGAACAGGTAGTTGTCCTCGTCGAGGTAGCCGATGTCCCCGGTGTGATGCCAGCCGTACCGGGCCGCCTCCGCGGTGGCCTCCGGGTTCTTGTAGTAGCCGGCCATGACCAGGGAACCGCGGACCACGATCTCGCCGCGCTCGCCCCGGCCGAGCACGTGGCCCTCCTCGTCCATGATCGCGACGGTGGTAAGGGGGGTGGGCCGCCCGGCCGAGGACAGGCGCTCGGTGGCCAGCGAGCCATCGTCGCGGAAGTGCTCGGCCGGGGCCAGGGTGGAGATCATCATCGGCGCCTCGGACTGGCCGAACAGCTGGCCGAGCACCGGGCCGATGCTGGTCATGGCCTCCTGCAGGCGGGCCGCCGACATCGGGGCCGCGCCGTACCACAGGCACTGCAGGCTGGTCAGGTCGGTCCCGGCCAGCGCGGGGTGGTCCAGGAGCATGTAGATCAGGGTCGGCGGCAGGAACGTGTGGGTGACGCGATGCCGCTCGACCAGGGCCAGGAACTCGGCGAGGTCCGGCCTGGGCATGATGACGATCTCGCCGCCCAGGGTCATGACCGGGAAGCACAGCACGCCGGCCGCGTGGGTGAGCGGCGCGAGGGCCAGGTAACGCGGGCGCGGGCTGAACGGATAGCTCATCAGCGTCAGCGCGGACATCGTCTCGATGCTGCGGCCGGTGAGGATGACGCCCTTGGGGCGCCCGGTGGTGCCCCCGGTGCCGACCAGCATGATGACGTCGTCGGGCGGGTCGGCCTGCCAGGGTTCGGCGGGCTCGGCGCCGATCCACGCCTCGAAGGGCGTAGCGCCGGGGGGCTCGCCGTCGAGGCAGATCAGGGTGGTGAGTCCGGGGAGGTCGGGCCGGATCTTCGCGACCAGATCGGCGAACGCGGCCTGGAAGATCAGGCACGTGCAGTCGAAGAGGTCAAGCAGATCGCGGTTCTCGGCCGCCTCGTTGCGCGGGTTGACCGGGCACCATACCGCGCCCGCCCGGGAGATGCCGGTCACGCAGGCGAACGCGAATGGGTCATTGGCGGACAAGATCGCGACCTTGTCGCCCGGCCCGACCCCGGACCGGTCCAGCGCGCGGGCGACCCGCCAGGACAAGCGCTGGACGTCGAAGTAGCTCAGCGTGCGGCCGCCCATGGTCAGGCATGGGGCCTCCGGACCGAGGGAGGCGCCCTTGTCGAGGTAGTCGGTCAGGCGCACGCTGGCTTTATCCCTTCCGGCTTAGTGGTGGATGGTGAGGTTCGGCTCCATGACCAGGCCGAAGCTGCGCAGGACGCCGAGCAGCTCGTGGTGGCCGAAGGCCTGGCAGCCAGAGGCGAACCCGGCCCGCCTGGGCGGCTGCTGGAGCAGCGAGTACGCACCGTAGGCCTGCATGAGCCCGGTCTGCTTGTAGTTGGAGTTGCCGTGGATCACGCAGTGCGCGCGGCCCAGCGGGCCGGACGCGTGCACCGAGTCCAGCGAGGTGTTGATGCGGGTGGCCTCGCGCGGCGGCATCTGGTTCATCACGGCGGCCGCCTGCTCGTTGATCACCCGGAGCTTCTCGCTGTCCGGCAGGCCCTCGATAGCGCCCAGGACGCCCTTGACGATCTGCGGCACGCCGAGCATGAGCGGACGGTTGAACACGCCGCCCAGCGCCCTGACGTTGGCCACTCGCGGGTCACGCTTGAACCACACCGGGTGCGACATGCCGCCCCAGGGCAGGGCCAGGCCGATCTCGTGCTGCCCGGGGATCGCCACGTCGTACAGGCCGGCGTCGGCGGGCCACTCGGCGTACTGGTTCTGCTCCAGGTAGTACGCCTTGGACAGGCACGCGTTGACCAGGATCGTCCGGGTCGAGGCCACCGTCGGCGTCCCCTTCCAGAAGACCAGGATGTCCAGCGTGTCCACGCCCGGCTTCTCCAGGCACAGCTGAGCGGCGATCTCACTGGTGGTGTACATCTGGGCGATGCCCGGGGCCAGCAGCAGGCCCTTGTCGGCCATCCGCTGGCCGTACTCCTCGTCGCAGATGATCAGCCAGTCCTGCTCGCCGGTGGTGTCCAGGTAGTGGCAGCCGGTCGCGATGCAGGCCTCGACGACCTCGCGGCCGTACTGGGCGAACGGGCCGACGGTGTTGAGGACGACCCGGGCGCCGGCGAACAGCTCGGTCAGGGGCGCGACGTCGTGCGCGACCTCGATGATCTCGTGCTCGATGGTGTCGATGCCGGGCACCTTGTCCATGGCCTCCTGGATCCGGGCCTTATCCCGGCCCGCGGCCACGAAGGGGACGTTGAACTCGCGCAGGTACTCGCACACCAGGCGCCCGGTGTAACCGGAGGCGCCGTAGACGATGACGGGCTTGTCGGTGCTCATCGGTGTCTCCTCTCGCTCACATGCCCATTCCGCCGTCGACCGGCAGGCCCGCGCCGGTGATGAAGCGGGATGCATCGGACGCGAGGAACACCACCGCGTCGGCCATATCCGCGACCTCGCCCAGGCGGCCCTGCGGGGTGAGGCTGACCACGGTGCCGACGGCCTCCTCCACGCTGGCGAACAGGCCACAGGCCACGACGTCCTGGGCCAGCTGGTTGCCCATCTCGGTGGGGACCAGCCCGGGATAGATGCAGTTCACCCGCACGGCGTAGCCGAGCTTGCCCGACTCCATGGCCGCCACCCGGGTCAGCCGGTCCACCGCGGACTTGGTCGCGGAGTAGACCGCGATGCCGGGGAACGCGATGGTGGCGGCGACCGAGGCGATGTTGACCACCGCGCCGCCGCGGCCCGCGGGACCGCCCGGGCGCATGGCGCGGAAGGCGTGCTTGATGCCGAGCGAGGTGCCGAGCACGTTGACCTCGAGCATCTTGCGGATGTCGTCCGGGTTCAGGTCCACGATCAGGCTGGTGATCTCGACGCCGGCGTTGTTGACCAGGATGTCCAGGCCGCCGAGCTCGCTGATGGTCGCGGCGATAGCCTGCTCCCAGCTCGCGTCGTCGGTCACGTCGAGCCGGACGAAGCCGGCGGTGGCGCCGGACTTCGTGAGTTCGTCGGCGGTGGCCTGACCGGCCTCGGTCAGGATGTCCCCGATGACCACGGCCGCGCCGGCCCGGGCCAGCGCCTCCGCCATCCCGGCGCCCAGGCCCCGGGCTCCCCCGGTGACCAGGGCCTTGCGTCCGGTCAAGTCGTACACGCTCATGCTGGCATCTCCTCCTCGAGACGGCTCTGGCCCTGGGCCATGCGACGTAGGTCACAGTGTCACGAGGTCTGGACAGTCGTCAAGACTTTCTTGGACGCTTGTCAAGATCAGTTCTGGGCCGGGACGAAACGTCGAGATACAGTTGGTTCCGGCACGCAAGGTGCGAGCCACCGAGAACCGACGGGAACCGCTGTGACCGACGTGGTGGAGACGAACCGGGAGCGGATCTCGCGGCGCCAGGTAGACAAGTTCGCCGAGCGGCGGGCGCAGCTGGCCGACGCCGCGCTGCAGACGCTGGCCGAGCTCGGCTACGCCCGCACCAGCCTGCGGGAGATCGCGCAGAACTCGCAGTTCTCCCACGGCGTCCTGCACTACTACTTCAGCGACAAGCAGGACCTGCTCACGCACTGCGTACGCCAGTACGAGGCCGCCTGCGTCACCCGCTACGACGAGATCGTGGCCACGGCGGGCTCGGCCGAGGAGCTCAAGCGCGAGTTCAGCGCGGCGATGGCGCAGACCCTGCGCACCGACGCGCCCATGCACCGGCTGTGGTACGACCTGCGCAACCAGAGCCTGTTCGAGGAGTCCTTCCGGGCCGACGTGCTGGAGATCGACCAGCGCCGCGAGGAGATGATCTGGCGGGTACTCAGCCGTTACGCCGAGTTCGCCGGGATCACCGTGGCGGTCTCCCCCGGCATGGCCTACGCCATGCTCGACGGCCTGTTCCAGCGGGCGCTGCTGCATCAGCTGGCCGGGAACCAGGACGCAGCCGGCGATCTGGCCGCAAACGTGGTGCGCGTCCTGGACACCTTGAAGATCGCGGAGCCATCTGGGTAAAGGTTTCGGGGCCGCCGTGCGACTAAGGAGCGTGATTCTTCGCTGTCCCGCGGCGATAGTGGCCACCTTCGACTACCTTTGCGCCCGTGACCAGTGCGGCGGGCGGCCTGGCACGGCGATGATACTGGTGGTCATGGGCGCGGAGGTGGGTGGTGGGTGATGATCGCAAGATCACGCCACACGACGCCGCCGAACTGGCCGCCTGTTTCCAGGCTCACGCCCGCAGGCTGTTCGGTTTCGCCTGCGTGCTGGCCCGCGGCGACCAGGCGCTGGCCGACGACCTGGTGCAGGCCACCTTCGAGGCCGCGGCCCGGGTCTGGCACACGCTGCGCGGCCTGCCCGAGGACCAGCTGCGGGGCTGGCTGCGGAGCACGCTGGCCAACATCGCGGCCAGCGGGTTCCGCCGCGAGGCCGCCTTCCGCGACCGGCTGCCGCAGATCGACGAACTCTACCGCGACACCCAGGCCGACCCCGCCGAACAGGCCCCTTCGAAGCAGGCACTGTCATCGATCGTGCTGGAACGCTGCTGGCGGATCATCGAGGCGATGCCCAAGGGCCAGCATGTAGTGGCCGTCCTGCGCTGGCAGCTGGGCATGAAGGACGCCGAGATAGCCGCGGTCCTCGGCATCGCCGAGTCGACCGTGAGCGCTCAGTTGCACCGGGCGCGACGTAAGCTGATCGAGCAACTGGGGCCCGACCATCCATTCGCCCGTGACGACCCGGAAGGAGAATCGTCATGAAGGGCGGCGGCGACGTCAGCGCGCACGAGGACGCGCTGCTGTCCCGCGTGTACCAGCAGATCTCTGAGACGCGGGAGCCGTATTTCGCCGCCGGGTACGACCTCCGAACAGGCATGGACAGGTATCAGGCCTGGCTCACGGGGCAGACCGAGGTCGCGGCGAGCGTCCCGCCCGCCGCGACCGGCGGCCAGACCAGCACCGCCGACGTCACGATGCCGCTGCGTGCGGTGGTTACCGGGCCCGGAGAGTGGAATGCGGAGCTCGCGGTCATCGAGCTGTACTCAATCCAGTACAAGTCGCTGGTCCGGCTGGCCGCCATGCTGGTCCGGGATGTCTCGACCGCCGAGGAGGTCGTGCAGGACGCGTTCATCGCCATGCACGACGGCTGGCACCGGCTGAAGGACGCTGACAAGGCGCTCGCCTACCTGCGGCAGGCCGTGGTGAACCGGTCCCGTTCGGTCCTGCGGCACCGCATGGTGGTCGAGAAGAACGCGCCGAAGCCGGCGCCGGACATGCCGAGCGCCGAACACGGGGCGATGGCGCTGCTCGAACGCAGCGCGGTCATCGCAGCGCTCCGCGACCTGCCCGGGCGACAGCGTGAGGCGATCGTCCTGCGCTACTACGCGGACCTGTCCGAGGCGGAGATCGCCGCCACGATGCGGATCAGCCGCGGCGCGGTGAAGAGCCATACCGCGCGCGGCATGGCCTCCCTGAAGGCGGCGCTGGAACAGGACGCCTAGTGAGCAAGGGGTGAACGGGGTCCCGGACCACGTGGCCAGCCCGGCCGAGGTCCGGGCCATGATCGATCGCTACGTGGACGAGCTCAAGGCGGCAGCGGCCTTCGAGTCGGCGGCGGTGGAGCGGGCGCTGCGCAGGGTCGAGCGGCACCGGCTGCTCGAGACGTTCTACTTCCGGACCGCCGGGGAGCGCCAGACCATCGAGCACGGCCCCGGGCATCCGCGGCGGGACCACCTCGCGCTCATCTACGCCGACACCGCGCTGGCCACGCGGCACATCGACGGGCTGCCGGCCAGTTCCACCTCGCAGGCGTCGCTGGTGGCCAGGATGCTCGAGCTCCTCGAGGTCGGCGAGGGTATGAAGATCCTCGAGGTGGGAGCGGGCACCGGATACAACGCGGCGCTGCTGGCCGAGATCGCGGGCGACCAGCGCCTGGTCGTGACGATGGACGTGCTCGAGGACGTGGTGGCGCAGACCCGGCGGCTGCTGGCCGGCGCCGGGTACCCGGACATCGGTGTGCTGCTGCAGGACGGCTTCGAGGGCGTTGCCGAGCAGGCGCCGTTCGACCGGATCGTCGCCACCGTGGGCAGTGAAGGGGGTTGGGGAGGTGGGCGGGCTGTCGCCGCACTGGGCCGAGCAACTGGCCGGCGACGGCGTGATGCTGGTGCCGCTGAAGCATGCCTACGGCCATCCGCTGGTGCTCGTCCGCAAGGACGGCGGCGCGCTGCGCGGCCGGATGGTGCTGCGGACCGCGTTCATGCCGGTGCGCGGGCCGCTGTACATCGAGAAGCAGTGGGCGGTGGGCGCGTGCGTCGCCGACCCGGCCGACGTGGTCTGTGAGCCCGATCCCGGCCCGCGGTTCAGCGCCCGGCCGCCCGGTGAACCCATGCAGCTCACCGACGACGAGATCGACTTCCTGTTCTTCCTCGGGCTGGAGGATGACCGGGCATGCTGGACGCTGGACGGCCCCGCGCTCAGCGCCGGCCCGGACGGCTGGGCCGCCCTGGCGCCCGGCGGGATCAGCTGGTGGAAGGACGCGTCACTGGCCCGGGAGCTCGACCGCCGCTACCGGGAGTGGGCCGCGCGCGGCCGCCCGGCGATGGAGGACTACCAGATCACGTTCTGGCCCGTCGGCGCCGGAAGCGATCCGTCGCCCGGAGGATGGCAGATCCAGCGGCGGTTCTACCGCCAGCTACTGGAACTCACCGCTGGCGGCGGACGGGGGGCACGAACCACGGCCCGTTCGGCATAAAAATCTCAGTCCGAGACCGCCACGGGGCACCTTCCTCGGCACCCACCTACTATGGGCGTTATGACCGCCCAGGACGAGACGAGCCGCGCCGCGATCCTCACCGTTGACGACGACCCGGGCGTGTCCCGTGCGGTCGCCCGCGACCTGCGGCGACAGTACGGGAACCGGTACCGCATCGTGCGGGCCGAGTCCGCGTCGGACGGGCTGGACGCGCTGCGGCAGATGAAGCTGCGCGGGGATCTGGTGGCGGTGATCCTGGCCGACTACCGGATGCCCGAGCTGAACGGGATCGAATTTCTCGAGCAGGCGATGGACATCTACCCGGGGGCGCGGCGGGTGCTGCTGACCGCGTACGCCGACACCGGGGCCGCGATCGACG
>Ga0070735_10000627_pt1 | contig 37137 bp, 30 predicted proteins | sample Coa_R1_FD_66443 | JGI IMG/M metagenome (GOLD analysis project Ga0070735, IMG submission 66443) | Surface soil microbial communities from Centralia Pennsylvania, which are recovering from an underground coalmine fire - Coalmine... | ecosystem: Environmental > Terrestrial > Soil > Unclassified ...
ACTCTCGCTTCCGGCGACAAATAACTGAAGATATGATTCTGCTGCTGATCGTCTCCGCGCATGCCTTCTGGTATCACAGTCGGCTGTGGATGGGGAGTAGTTTTTCAGCAGCCTGCTAGATATAGAGAGTAAGAAATAATAAACCTCCTGTAGAAGGCGCGCTCAAGGGCGCGCCTTCGGCTTTTGGAGGAATTCAATCTTGGGAAGTTGAGTTTTGGGGCGATGATAAAGAAAAAAGGAAAAAGCAAGAAGACGGCGAAAAAGGGGAGAGGTAAAACCTCCAGAGGTGTATCGGGGAAGAAGCTTGACCCCGCAAAGGTTCGGGAGGATATCGCCGGGATTGTAAAATCGCGCGCGAAGAAGATCACGATCGCCGTAGCAGATAAAGCTGGGCACGGCGAACTGGCGCCTGCGAAATTCCTATTTGAAATGGCGCATATCTACCCACCGCCGCCGGAAGGAACGGTTCCGACGGCTAACGAGGAAAGCCTGGCACAGACTCTGCTGAGAGGGCTGAATATCCCGGAGAGCCCCGTGGTCCACGATCTTTATGAGAATGGCGAGGACGTGGTGGTGATTCCTGCCAGAGTTGAGGGAGAAACACGGAGCGAAGCGCAGGCGAGCGGTGAGAGTAAGGACGAAGAGACGGCAGAAGCCAAGTGAGCTCCGAGTTGCGAGACAAAGGGAAGAAGGGAGTCTTGTCTCACGAAAGGCTTATGCGGGCGAGGGCGCCCGCACCACATGCCGTAGAATGGGGCTGCGCGTTGAAGCAAGAACGAGTTGCGATCTGGGTTGGTGGGAGACGAAGAACTGTAGATCCGGTCACGAAGAAATCCGGCGGCGAAGGCAAGCGGCCGAAAACAAATCTCATTGTCAGGAGATCACGCAGAGACAGAATGGATATCACCTGGTTAACGGATCGGATCGCGGTGGGCGGCGGGATCTGGAATGCGGAGAACATGAAGAAGGTAGCGCAGGCGGGGATCACGCACGTCATCGATATGCAGATTGAATTCGACGACACGCCACTGGGTGAAGCGATCGGGGTTCAGGTGCTGTGGAATCCGACGGACGATGATTTTGAGCTGAAACCTCCCAAATTGTTTCAGAGGGGACTGGAGTTTGCGGAAAAGGCGCTGGCAGGGGACGAGGCAAAGCTGTTCATTCACTGCGCGGCGGGTGTACACCGCGCGCCAATGATGACGCTGGCAATTCTCGCGTCGATGGGGTGGAGCATCGACGACGCAATGGAGTTGATCGAGAATCGGCGTCCGGTGGCAGATTTTGCTGACGTGTACGTGGAGAGTGTGAGGCAATTTCTGGACGGACTGAGTTAAGGCGTAAATCTTCACCACAGAGGACACAGGGAACACAGAGGGAACAATAAATCTCTAAGAGCTGACAGCAATTGGAGGGACTGAGATGCGAGACGCGGGCCGCCGCCCTATGGGGCGGCTTTTTTATTGGGCGGCGATTTTAGGGGCTCTGGGCTTTGGGCTTCCCGTTTTTGGATTGACTCCTCAAAATGAACCGCAAACAACGACAGTCGCGGACACGGTTTACATGGCGGACGGCACTCCGGCCGCAGGGACGCTCATCATCACGTGGCCCGCTTTTACCACGGCGAGCGGAACGGCGATCGCGGGTGGATCTACGAGTGTGACGCTGGGTTCGGGCGGCGCACTAACGGTGGCGCTGGTGCCGAATGCGGGGGCAACTCCAGCGGGCGTGTATTACACGGTGGTTTACCAACTTGGCGCCGGGCAGGTAAAGAGCGAAACGTGGGTGGTGCCGACGAACAGTCCGGTGGAACTGGCAGCGGTGAGGAGCACGCCGGGAGCAGGATTGGCGGGGCAGCCGGCTTCGATTCAGTACGTGAATTCTGAATTAGCTACAAAGGCGGATGACAGCGTGGTGGTGCATCTCGGAGGCGCAGAGACAATCGGCGGCGTGAAAACGTTCGCGAGCGCCCCGAATGTCCCTGCGCCGACGGCGACTGGGCAGGTGGCTAACAAAGGTTATGTCGACTCGAGTCTTGCCGGCGTAGGTGGAGGGAACTATCTGTCGGTGGCGGGCGGGACGATGATGGGCCCAATTACACTGTCGGGCAATCCAAGTTCTCCGCTACAGGCAGCTCCAAAGCAGTATGTGGATTCAACTTCGTCGATGAAAGCGGATTTGATTGCGGGGTTGGTTCCTGCAAGCGAATTGGGAACAGGGACGGCGAACGCGGGAAGTTGCCTGCTAGGCAATGGGACGTGGGGAGCATGTGGAAGTGGCGGAGGAACAGGAAACGTTTCGACGACTCCGGCAGCGAGCCAGAACGTGGTGCAGCCCGTGGGCACGCAGTTTTCGGCTAATAACCTTGCGAACACACGTTACGTCACTTCGAGCTGGAACTGGCTGCAATCACCTTCTGACAATCTGACCACAGCAGGGAACAATACGATTCATCTAACTCCGTGCCCACTGGGGCTGGACACGTCGAACAATCCGAATGCACAGTATTCCGTTTACATCAGCGGAGGGGCGGCAGAAGCGGTGCCAGTCACAGGCGGAAGCTGCACGCCTGGAGGTGCAAGCGGGACGATCACAGTTACAACGGAGTATCCGCATAGCGGTGGATATACGGTCGGGTCAGCCAGCAGCGGCATCCAGGAAGCCATCAATGATTCCGGTAGCCAGCATGGGACGATTGTTCTGCTGCCGGCGGGAAGTGGAACTCCAAACTATACCGTGTATGCGACGGTCTTCCTGAATACGAGAAAGACATTGCTCAGCGGATATGGCGCTATGGTGCAATGTTTCACGCGCACGGCGTGCCTCATCGATGGAAATTATCTGGGAAGCAGCGGGCTCTACAACACTGTTGCAGGGATTGAGTTTGTCCCGGGATTGAACATTGACGGGGCTCAGATCGCTTCCGTGGCGGCGTCGAACGGCACTTATACGGTTACGACCGTTACTAACCATCCGTTTGTAACTGGCGACTACCTCATCCTGTTTTATTCGAATGCAAGTTCGACGCAGGAAGGGCTATTCAAGATAACAGTGACTGGCGCCAATCAGTTCACGTATTCGCTGGGAGTGACGACATTCGGCACAACTCCGTCGTATGGGTGGGCAGCGATTGAGAATGCTGCGATTGAAGACATCGCGGATCATGTGACCGTCAGGGATATCAAGCTCGGTTCGGGGAACAATCAATTTTTCCATTGGGGAATCGTGATTGGGAACGACCAGTCTTTTAAACTGGACGGCATGAGCAATGAAGGCAGTGGGCAGGTGATCCGGTGCACGGCGAACTTCTGCGGTGCGATGGTGTACGCACGTGGCGATCAGGGTGCAGCGCCGGTGGTGAACATTGATCATCTGGAATCAAGTATGCAGTGTTCGGGAAATGGCGTGCGGTACGCGTCGGGCAATACGCTGCACGTGATGAACAGCGTGATCCAGGGATTCAATCAGTACGGCGTGTATTACGCAGGCGGCTTACAGAACGTGATGATGGGAGGCACTTACCAGGAGTCGTCGGGAGCGTGCAATAACCCCAGTTATCCCGGGGCGATTGGAGCGAATGCCGGGATCATTACGAACAATGATCTGACCTATATTAGGGATGATCCGATTGGCGGACAGTCTCCCTCATTCGCGGCTGCGAATAGCGGGTCACAACAGAATAACTACTTTGTGGTGATCCACAGCTCTAACCGCGGTGTGCTTGGCATGTTTTACATCGGCAGCTGCCTGACGAGCGGTACGGGAAATTGCACGACATACTGGCCGGAACCGAACCTGGACGGCCTGGGGACAGTAACGTACGACGAGTTGCGAACCGTGGGCGCGACTGCGATTCCACCGAACGGAAGCGGCACTTATGCGATCACGAGCGGGATCAGCGGGAGTTGCAGCGCGGCAGGGATCTGTTCGAACGTCGACGCGCAGACCGGGGCGAGCAGTTACACGGTGCCAAATCCATCGAACACGGTGAGGATGAACTTCTGGCCGGGAGCAATCATTCTCGGGAATGCTTCGCATCTGCATATCAATGATTGCGGGCAGGCGTCAGGGATTGTCACGACGACTTACTTACCGTCTATCTATTGCAATCATTCGGGGGTGGGGCTGGCAGGCACTTATACGCCGTACTGGGTGTCTTACCGAGAGGGAGATTCCAGCGGGAATGGCAATCCTTCGGTGGGGGCGGTGTTGAAGCAGGCGGGGCCGGCAAGCGGGAGCGCGCCGTCGGGGTTGACCGGATTGTATGGATTCCTTAGCCCCGGGTTGCTTGGGCAAACGGATATGGTGACGCTGGCATACAGCAATCCATTTCTGACGCTGGCGACACCGGGATACCGGCCGAGCGCCGGGGCGAACGATACAGCAATCGGATTTGACCAGCCCGGGGCGACCAATCCAAATAGTGCCCAGCTTGCATTCAGAGCTCCGGTGGCGATTTCGGAGTACATCGGGTCAGTACTCGATAACGGAAGCTACAAGGAACGCCTGACTGCGGGCGGGAAGACATTCAATGTGCCGGTAACGATCAATGGGAATTTGAACGTGACAGGGACGTGCACCGGCTGCGGCGGTGGTGGCGGCGGTAGCATGACCTGGCCGTCGGCGGCTGGAATTGCAGTGTATGGGGGATCGTCGGCGTGGGGGACGTCGATGGCGGCGCCAGCGAGCGCGATTGTGGGTGTATCGGATACGCAGTCACTTACTAACAAAACTGTGGATGGCGTGAATCCAACGACGTTGAGTTATCTGGATGCAACGTCGAGTGTGCAGACACAACTGAATGCGAAGGCTCCGCTGGCTTCTCCGGCATTTACGGGGGCGGTGACATTGCCGATTGCGAGCGGCTCGACGCAGTGTCTACACGTTAGCGGGAGCGGAGTGGTGTCAGGTACGGGATCGGATTGCGGGAGTGGAGGAGGCGGCGGATCGGGGACAGTGAACAGCGCATCGGGATCGCAACTGGCAATGTACACGAGCACCGGGACTACCGTCAGTGGCGACGCGCTACTGACGGACAGCGGGACGACGTTGAATTACACAGGCAGTGGTGGAGTCTCCGCGAGCAGTGGAACGTTTAGCGGCAACGTGACGGTTGGCGGGCAGCTGGTGCTGACCGGACCATGGCAGATTACGACTCCGCCGGCGGGATCGGCGATGAACAGTGCGCCGAGCGGGACGTCAGCCCTGGGGATTTCGAACGATGGGAATTTCTACATCTCGGCGAATGCAGGGACGCCCACCAAGATTCTGACTGCGTCGACGGACGGAGTTCCTACGGTGTTTGGGAGAAGCGGAGCGGTGACGGCGCAGAGTGGAGACTACATGGTGTCACAGGTGACCGGGGCAGCGCCGACGGCGAATCCGACATTTACGGGGACGGTGACGGAGCCGGTGCCGACGCTGCCGAGTCAGGCTGCAGGCTCTTTCTTTGCTGCTCCGAGCGGAAGCGCCGGAGCACCAAGCTTTCGGGCGATCGCAGCGGCGGATATTCCGACGCTGAATCAGAGCACGACGGGGACGGCAGCTAATCTCTCTGGAACTCCGACGCTGCCAAGCGGGACGACGCTTCCGCTGTACGAAACCACGGCAGCGGCCCAAGCCGCATTCTCGGGAGTGGGTAGCTGCACGAATCAAGTAGTCATTGGCACGAACGCGAATGTAGCGCCGACGTGCGGGGCCGTGACCTCGGCGATGGTGAACACTACCGTGGCGAGCGTAAATCCGGCGACAAGTCTGGTTAATAGTGACTACGTCCAAGGATCGGGCTCGTCCTCGGTAAAGGACAGCGGAGTACTGGCGGGACCGTATGCGGTGCCGTGGATTACCGCGGTGCGAGGCGGGACGGGAGCAACGTTCTCGCCAAACGTTGTGAAGATGTGGGGCGTGGTGCTGACGTTCCCCATCAAAACATCGAGCGTGGCGTACAACGTGACTGCGGCAGATAACACGGGCAACATGTATGACATTGGAATTGCGTGCGGAGTGCCTACGGGATCGACCTGTAACGGAGGAGCATATTCTTCGGGACAGATCATCGTCGATATCGGAGCGACCGCGGGAACGTCGTTTGCGGCGACCACCGGAACACTAACCAAGAGCTGGTTGCAAGGAACCACGACGCTGCAGCCGGGAAAGTATTACGTGGTGATCACGACGAATTGTGGGGGGTCGTGCGCGACGATTTCTGCGGATAGCAGTCTACTGGGAGTGACGTTTCAGAACGCAACGACTGCCGGCACAACGACAGGGGGAGCGCTGGTCTCGTTTACCGCGCCCGCCGATGTATGGAGCTGGGGAGCCAGCATTCCGGCGCTAGCGGTGAAGTAAGGTCCGGCTCTCGTTACAGAGAGTCAAAATTCCTACTTCTCAGCAAACAGTGCGAGAAGCGGGGCACTCATCAGCGTAGGGGATTGAGTCCGATGCGTACTCGATCTTCGACGCGGAGTAGAGGAAGTCTAAATCCCATCGAATTGAACGATTGGGAAGTCTCAGGCGGCGGCCCCATCAAACGCGACTGACCCCGATTACGATCGGGGTTTTTGTTTTGGTGAGGGATTCGCTTGGTTGGACTGGCTGTTGTTTCCAGAAGGAGGAGCGGCGTGAGAGTTCGTGTCGAGTCTAGTGGCGACGGCAGCTTGCACAAAATCCTTCGGCTGCTCGGGATGACAGTCTTTGCATTCAATGTCCTGAGTTTGTGCTGCACTCTGGCGTCGGCAACGACCTATTACGTGAGCTCAAGCAGCGGGAGCGACGGAAACCCCGGAACGCAGGCTCAACCCCTTCAGACGTTGGCAAAGATCAACGGCTTGAGCTTGAATGCAGGGGACGCGGTGTTCTTCAAGCGGGGAGACACGTGGAACGAGCAGTTGATCCCATTGTCGTCGGGAACGACGGGGCGCCCGATCACGTTTGATGCTTATGGAACCGGGGCGGCGCCAGTGTTTACGCCGATGATCAGCATGGCGGGCGCAACGTGGACGCACAACTCCGGGAACATTTACACGACCCCGATTTCCACGACGATCGGATCGCCGCAGGTAAACGAATTGCAGCTGGGTGGTGTTTGGGGACGAAAACAGAAAGCCAATCCAGGATGCACGTTGGGAGAGCTTCAGGGGAATGGGGATTTTTGCGTGTTGTATCCGACGCTGTCCTTGTATTCGCAGGGTGGGGCGCCATCGTCATCCTACGGTTCGATCAACGCGGTGGTCGGGCAGGCAACGGGGCTGGCGATGATCTCGATAGTGAACCAGAGTTGGCTGGTGTTCCAGCACATCAAAATTCAAAACTTTGATTACTTGGGAGTGAGTGCATCAGGAACATCGGACAACCTAGTCTTCGCAAATATGGAATCGGACGGGATGGTGCCCTACGGAACGACACCGCATGGGTTCTATGTGAACGCGGGGAGCGCGGCAAATGTGCAGTTCCTGAATGACGATGCGCATTTGAATTATGACGGCTTCCGCATCGATGCGGCGAGTGCGGTCACGATTACGAATTGCCGGGGATATGCAAATCGAGATGCCGGATTAAGGGATAACAGTGGCCACGCGATTTACAGTTACTCGCATTTCTATGGGAACAACGTGGCGCAGTTGTTGACGGCAGATGTGGTTGGAGCTGTAGCGGGAAGTGGGAATGTGTCGTCATCGGCAGCGCCGGTGGTAACGAACTTTGCGACATATCGAGCGCGGTTCAGCTTCACGGTGGATGATGTGGGATCGCAGCGGAACACCGAGGAATACATTGATACTTTCCTCGGGGCTGGCCCTTTCGGTTCGCGCGGGCTGCACTTCAATGCCGCGGTGGTTCCGGCGTTTCCGGTGATTTGGAGCGACGTGAATACCTGGTATACGGCGGGCAATGAGATCGACTCGCATTCATGGTCGCATCAATACTACTCGACAAATACGAATCCGCAGGGGCCATGCACGCCGGCAACTTGTCCGAATGCGCCTTCATTTGTCATTCAGTACACGGGAAGCGGCACGGCGGCGACATTGACGATTGCCGGCGGGTATCTATCGACCAGCGTTACGGGCGCAAGCGGAGACAACATTCCGAGTACGAATCTTGCCAGTTACAGCGCTTTGACGCTCTATCAGTATCTCGAAACCTTCCCGCACTATACGGTCCAACAAAATACTCCGCTGTGGACTACGAATGCATGGCCGCTGAGCCGCCCGAATACACACGCTGCGAATCTACTGGCGGTGACGGGGCAGGACATTAAGAGCGCACCATATACCGCTGTGTACGATCAGACGCTGCTTTTGCCGGACGAGATGAACTCGTCCAAGACTGCGATTCAGACGAATGTGCCGGGGCTAACGGAGGCGTTTTACGTCTATCCGGATGGAGTGGAAGATCCAAGCAGCGAAGCGGATGCGGTTGCGGCGGGATATACGGCGGCGCGTGGAAGCTTGGCGATGAAAGGGCAGGACAACGCGACTGCTACAGCGAATTCGCTGTACTCGAATGGAGTGAATGTTCAGAACATTACAAGCCTGGCGGCGATTCAGATTCATGGCATGAGCCAGACACAGATCAGCCAACTGGCGCAAAGCCTGGTATTCCGGGCGGAGGCGTGGGGGATTCCGTACGGAATTTTCACGCACTATAACTCGCGCGGCGATAACGCTCCAGACATCAGCAATGTGGAACTGGGGTATCTGTTGGATGCAGTGACGGCATATGCAGGCGCAGACGCGTGGATGACGAATTCCGCGCTGGCGAGTGCGATTACATCGGGGACAGGACTGAGTGGGAGCACGCGGTATGTGCAAAGTCCGACGGGAGGCGCGGTGAACCTGGCAGGGGCGGGTGCGAATTCACCGACTGTTGGGCGAGGAGTGGGAACTTCTTATCCGGTCGACTTGAGCGGGACGAACCGAACGGGACTCGGGGCTTGGGACATTGGAGCGACGGCGTACCTTTCGCAGAGATACGGGATGGGGGCCGGGACTGGAACCACATATGTCGGTTGGCCTGTCGCAGCCGCGCCCAGCCTGACGGTCAATGCCGGATTGCTGGGCGGGATGGAAGCAACCATCACAAATCCTAACGCGGACCTAACGGTCAGTTGTGTCACGCTTGACGGATCCGCGCCGACGACAAACGGCGACGGTCAGACCTGTGCCCATGGCTTTGCTTCTTTATCCGCGGCTGACAGCGGTGGGTACTTCAACCTCATGCGGTCAGCAACGGTAAAGATTGTGGCAGGGATCCAGGGCGGAATTGACAGTTCGCCGATGGCTTACACGGTGACGGTTCCGCAACAAACGATCACGGCAACACATTTTGGGTTCCAGTGCGGAGCTCAGGCGGACTGCGCTGGTTCCGGCGGGACGATCATGTGGCCGACATATTCCGCACTTCCGAAGTTGATCCGAATGCACGACTCGCGTACGGCTTGGCCGTGGGTGCAATACATAGGAATGGCCACGGCTTCGGGAAACACTTTGGCATGGGTTTCTGGAACACAGTTTATTTCTGGAACGTCGTGGGTTGGGCAGAGCGTGGCTTATGACGGTTTGACGTACACAATCACCGCCGTGAACTCCGCAACTCAGATGACGGTCAACCCGAGCATTGGTACGCAGGCGAGTGCGCTGCCGTTCACGGTGACGAACTGGACCTATGTAGATGATTACGTGGACGCCATCGCTGCACATGCTGGGACCGTCGGAATGGAGACCTTCACGCTATTTCCGTGCGGCTCTGCGCCGACGACGACGCACTGCGGGAGCAATTCGAACTTCCCAAACGGAACGTCGACGCCTCCGGCCGACTTTACGGTTGCAACGGGCAGCCCGAGTTACAACGCTTTTGTAAGTACCTTGGTAAACCATCAGACAGTGGGAGGCCACAACGTAAAGGACTACATCAAAGTCTGGGAGCTCCAGAATGAATGGGATCTGGCAGTACATCTGAGCGACTGCGGGAGTATGACGGCCTGCGGAACTCTGCTGTACCGGATGCTTGTACCGATTGCGGCAATCATTCGCGCCAACGTTCCGAATGCGGTGATTCTGGCCCCAAGTACGACTCCCGCGAGCTCGACCTACCAATCTGATTACGGGGGCTGGCTGAGTTTTGAAAACGCGCAAGGCCGAATCTCAGATATTCCGAACTGGCACCTTTATCTCGCCGCTGGCGGAAACACGACCAACACGCCGGAAGTGCAGTGGGCCACATATGTCTCAGCTGGGGGAACCTTGCTTCCTATTCAGAACGCAACGTCGGGATGGAACATGACAGGGTGGACGGATACGGAGACAGACTTCCTGGGCAACACCTTTGTTTGCCCGACCGCACAGTACACCGAAGCGGATTGTGCGGGACAGATTGCGCGCTGGCAAATCCTTCACGACAGCAACGGAAGTCTGAGCCTGGATTGGTACAAATTCAAAAGCGTGATCGCCAATGGACCCACCACGCCGGTTTCGTACGCCACGGTGTACCAGAATCTGCAAGCGCTCCTGATTGGCGGATATTTCACTTCGGCGGCGGCGTCCGATGGGAATACGCCGGCGACATGGACGGCTCCGTTTGTGGAGTCGAACAGCCATCATGCAATGTGGATCTGGACCGACAGCGAGGCGGGCAAGACGTATACGGTACCAAACGGGTATTCGGACTACCGTGACCTGAACGGCGGGACTACGGCCGTGACGAACGGGCAAGGCATCAGCATTACGACCGCGCCCGTCATGCTGGAGTAGGGAGCCGCTCACACAATCAACGCAGAGGACGCGGAATAGAAATCCGCAGAGTGCGACGATCGCCTGAATCGCGCCCCTGAGATTTTTCCAAACAACCTAGAAACACAACAGCGACACGCGAAGCTGACCTGCGTGGACGTGGAAGTTTGTTTGAAGAAGTTTGTTCGAAGAAGTTTGTTCGAAAACAAGGAATCGGAGGAGTTGAGATGCGCAAACGAAGTGGATTGGGACGGTTTGGATTGGCATTGGTGTTGAGCGGAACGATGATCCTGGCGGGATGTTCGACGAATTGGGTTCAAGAGGCGGAGCAGATTGTGGCAGTCATGATTCCTGGGGCTGCGAACCTAGTGACTCTTATCGCAATGCTGGAGGGCAAGACGGTTTCGGCTGCGGATCTCGCGATGTTACAGAGCGCAGGAACGCAGGCAGGATCGGACATGCAGCTGATACAGTCGCTGATTGCGGCTTATGACAAGGCGGATGCCGCAACGAAGCCGGCAATCCTAAGTCAGATTCAGAGCGCGTTGAACGCCGTGCAGGCAAATCTCCAAGGGTTGCTGCCAGCGTTGCATATCAAGGATATGGCGACGCAGACGAAGGTCGCGGCGGTGGTGGGAATTCTGCTGTCGGAGGTGCAATCGCTGGCGGCAGTGGTGCCGGCGGTACAGGGAGCAGGGGTCAGTGGCCAGGGGCCAGCGGTGGCGCGCCGCTCTAAGGCTTCGTCGCCTGCCGGAGGCAAGGGCAAGATTCCGCTCTCCGCACAGGAGTTCGTGAAATCGTACAACGCGACTTTAACGGCGAAGACCGGGAATGCGGATCTGGATGGGGCGACTTCGGGACTGCAGATTCATGAACATGGTGCGGCTGCGAGGTGGGCTTCGATGGGATTGCTGAAGTAAACAACTGCGTTCACCACAGAGGACAAAGAGGGGCACAGAGGAGCACAGAGGAAATCAAACATCCCCACTTCTCCCACAAGCAGGGAGAAATGGGGCACCCAGAGTGCTCTTGAAGCGCGACCGCGAGATGACTTTGAGGATTCATGATCTGGACTGATTTGCGATTGGCGGAACAATTCGGGAAGCACCTGGATTGCAAGGCGAACGACGAGACAGTGCGGGATTTATTGATCCGGAAATTGCTTCGCATTCGGGTGAAGAAGGGCGGAGTTCATTTCTTGAAAATGAACCGTGCCCAGCAGGAATACTCGCGAAAGTGCAGCCAGCGGAACATTGTGCTGAAAGCGCGGCAGGTGGGGATCACGACGTACATTGCAGCACGATTTTTTATCCAGACAGTTACCCGGCCGGGAACGCTGACGGTTCAGGTAGCGCATAGCGATGAGTCAGCGCAGGCAATTTTCAATATCGTGCACCGGTTTTGGGAGAAACTGCCCAACTCCAGGTTGCAGAGAGGAGCGCTGGTGAAATCGCGCTCCAACGTCCGCCAAATTGTGTTTCCCCGGCTGGACAGCGAATACCGGGTGGAGACGGCGGACGACAACGCGGGACGCGGGATGACTATCCACAATTTGCATTGCTCGGAGGTCTCCCGCTGGCCCCGCGGGGCGGAGGATACGCTGGCGTCGCTTCGAGCGGCGGTAGTACCGGAAGGCGAGATTGTGCTGGAGTCGACTCCGAGAGGAGCCGCGGGGTTGTTCTATGACGAATGGAACAAGGCGGAGGAACAAGGATACACGCGTCACTTTTTTCCGTGGTGGTACGAGGCTTCGTACAAAGAGGATGTCACGAAGAAGCCGGTGGGAGAGTTGACTGATGAGGAAAAGGATCTGGTTTCACAACATGGGCTAACAGAGGGGCAGATCGCATGGCGGCGGACGCGGTTGCGGCTGATGAAAAAACAGGCGGCGCAGGAGTATGCGGAAGATGCGGTGTCGTGTTTTCTGGCATCGGGGGAGTGCGTATTCGATTTGGAGTCGATCGAGAAAGCAGCGGCCCAGGCTGGCCCGGTGACGGAGGCGCAAGATAATGGGCGGTGTTTGATTTGGCTTCCGCCGCAGGAGAAGAAGCAATACATCATTGGAGTGGATGCGGCTGGCGGAGGGACGGATGGAGATTATGCGTGCGCGCAAGTAATTGATCGGGCGTCGGCGCTCCAGTGCGCGGAGCTGCATGGACACTTTCCTCCGTTTGAGTTGGCGCGCCGGCTAGTGAAGCTGGGCCGGAGATTTGGAAATGCGCTCGTTGCGGTGGAACGGAACAACCATGGATATGGAGTGCTGGCGCATTTGAAGGACCTGGAATACGAGAATCTGTTTAGCCAGGGAGGGCAGGATGGATGGCTGACGTCGCTGGTGAGCCGTCCGGTGATGATTGAGAATTTGGCGGCTTTCGTGATTGAGCAGCCGGGGGTGTTTCACAGTCCACGGCTTTTGGCGGAGATGAAGACGTTTGTGCGGTATGCCGATGGGCATTCCGAGGCGGCCGAAGGAGCACATGATGATTGCGTGATGGCGATGGCGATCGCGTTGGCGGTGCGTAGGGAAGATTCGGGGAGAGTGGCGCGGAGAAGACCGGTCGAGATGGCGTCCATAGAGATGGGGTGAGGGTGGGAGCTTCTCGGTGGGGCTGTGGGAATGTTCATTCGTCACAGACTTGGGACCGACGGCTTGAGTAAGATTGGCGGTTTTGCGATGGTGGCTTACGAGGAGCTTTAACCATAGAGGTCACAGAGGGTCACGGGGAAAATCCGAAAGGATCTTCAGTGCTTGGTGCTGATTTGTCTGCGGACAGGTTCGCGAGCGCCCACACCACGGTTAAGTCAATTTGGTAGACGCAGTCCAACACGTGAGGAGGATGAGGGGTGGGGCGCAGGGGCATTTGATGCGCTGCTCGGATGGGAACTTCTATGTGGTGAAGTTCAGGAATAATCCGCAGCATCTAAGGGTGCTAGCAAATGAAATGTTCGCGACGCGACTGGCGGAAAGGGCGGGACTTCGCGTACCGATCACCGAGGTCGTCGAAGTGGATGAATGGCTGGTAGAGCATACACCGGAACTGAGTATTCAATTGCCGCATCATACGATTCCGTGCCAAGCGGGACTGCAATTCGGTTCTCGATATGTGGTGGACCCACTGCAGGGGCAGGTTTTCGACTATCTGCCAATGGAAATGCTGAATCGAGTGAGGAATGTACCGGAGTTCGCCGGGATGCTGGTGGTCGACAAGTGGACCGGCAATGCGAACGGAAGGCAGGCGGCGTTCTGGAAGAATTCACGGGAGAAACTTTACTGGGCTTCTTTCATTGATCAGGGGTATTGCTTCAACGCGGGCGAGTGGAATTTTCCGGATTATCCGCTTCGGGGCGTGTATGCGCGGAATGAAGTGTACAAGGACGTGCGGGGCTGGGAGTCGTTTGAGCCCTGGTTGTCACACGTAGAGAAGATGGATGAGGATGTGGTGTGGAGTGTGGTCAATCAGATTCCTCCGGAATGGTATGAGAGCGAGATGGACGAACTCGAGAATTTGGCACGGGCACTGATTGCGCGAAGAAGGATCGTGCGAGAGCTGATTGAGGCATTCCGAGTTTCGCCGCGGAGGCCGTTTCCGGGGTGGCTAGAGCAGTAGTTTGTGTTCGCACAAAGAAGGTACGAGAACAAGGCAACGGTTCGCTGCAGAAACCGGGTTAGAACTTAGACAGGAATGGCAGAAACGAGAAAATTCGACTATTTCTTGCTGCGTTACGTACCGAATATGTTGAGGGAGGAGTTTGTAAATATAGCTATTGTGATGACAGAGACTGGGGATGATGGCGGCGGTTTTGCGGGGCTACATTTCACTTCGGACTGGCGGCGAGCGCGGGCGCTCGATCCGCACGTCGATATCGAGTGGCTGGAGGCCATGGGGAGGGACGTAAGGCGGCGATTGACGGAGGTGCAGCAGCGGCCGCTATTGCTTCACGAATTGCTAGACTCATGCTCCAATACGATACAGCTCTCAGCTGTAGGACAGTCAATTGCAGAAGACCCGGAAAAGGAACTCAAGGACCTGGCCGCAAAAATGGTAGAAATGCCCGATGTGTGGAGTCCAGAGAAAGAACGGCTGGTTAGAGCGTTTGGAAGACGGCGGATTCACAGAGCAATGACTGATGCTTTCCGGGCCGCAGGAGTGTGGGGTCTGTTGGACAAAGATTTACCCGTCAAGGCATACACGTACGAGTCGGATACCTTCACAATCGATTTTGGATATTCACGCGGGGTAAGGGAAGTCAAATTATTTCATGCAGTCTCTCTCGTCGATATTGGATCTGAAACCCGCATGTTTCCTTTGAGAGTGGCGAAGATAGCTCCAAGGATGGCGGAGCTTAAAAGGGCCCAGACGAGGTTCACAGCAGTTGTAGAGGATCAATTCGACGAAAACGATCGAGCAGTGAGAACCGTGGTGGCGTTCATGCAAGCTGAGAACATCCGGGTTGCAAAGGTGAGGGAGATGCCAGCGATCGCCGAGGTGGCGCGGAGGGAGTTGGGGGCGTGACATTCGGCACGAGCTTCGATCGGAGTGGCTCCGCTTTGGCGGGGCTTTTTTGTTGGAGTCAACCCCAGAGGGCACAGGGAAGCACAGGGAAGTCAACGTCCCCATCTCTTCGACTTCGCCCAGGGCAAGGTTCTGTGGCATAGAACACGACGGGAATGGCCCCCCTGAGACGGAGAGTTGGGTTTCGCGGGCGAGGGCGCCCGCGCCACATACCAACTGTCGAGCTTTGGTCGACTGTTCCAGCACTGAAATTCGAGCAGAGAACACACATTATGAAAATTACAGAGGCGGTACGCGGCGCATGGCGCCGGGTGGCGGGAGTGTCGGCGGCTAGTCCGTCGACGGCAATTGAGAAGAGGCGGCGGACTTCGGGGCTGCCTTCCATCTTTAATTCTTATGGGCCGTTGACCGAGGCGATGCCGAAGCCGACGCCTTATAACTTGCGGCGATTTTCGGAGTTACCGATTGCGCGGCGAGCGATCAATTGCATCAAGGACCGGATTGCCGGCATGCGGTGGAGAGTGCAGCCACGGCAGGGATATGCGTTGGACGCGATTCCGAACGGAGAGGAGCGCGTGCGGATCCTGACTTCGAATTTCGAATCACCGAATCCGGATGATTCGTTTCGGTCGCTTGCGGAGCAGGTGCTGGAGGACATCATTGTCGGCGGGTACGGGGCGATCGAGGTACAGACGAGTCCGGGATGGGAACAGGCTGCCGAGCTGCGCTCGGCGGACAGCCGAGGGCGGCTGTCCCCACATGGTGCACCGCCGGAAGCAACTATCTCCAGACAAGCCACACCACTGGCGATGTGGGCGGTGGACGGAGCGTCGATCAGGATGAATCTGGACTGGGATGGGGCGCCACAGTCGCAGCGATATCTTCAAGTGGCGGATCACTCGAACACGCAAATCAAGTTAGATGACGATGAGCTGATCTATATCCGTCTGAATCCGCGGACACACACGCCATTTGGATTGGGGAGGCTCGAAGTGGCGTTTGAGACGATCAACGCGTTTCTCGGAGCGCACCGCTATGCGTCGCGGCTGGCGTCGAACTCGGTTGTGCAGTATGCACTGTGGCTTCAGGATTTGACACCGGAACATCATGAGCGGCTGATCCGTTGGTGGCAGGACGAGATTGAGGGCACGGGGAAGGTGCCCATTTTATCGGTCGAGAGCAAACCGGAGGTGCTGAGGTTCGGTGGAGGCACCGATGCAGACTTGCGACTGCAGTGGCAGGAATTCTTGCTGCGAGTCGTCGCTTCCGCGTTCGACCTTCCTCCGTTTTACCTGGGTGTGGAGCGGGACGTAAACCGCTCCACCGCGGAGGAAATGAATGATCTGGCATTTCGACAAGCGATTGTTCCGACAGCGCGGTTGCTGGCGGAGTCGCTGACTCGAGGAGCGATCAGCAAGAGGCTGGGATGGAATGATCTGGAGTTTGTTTTTGCGGATGTGGATGCTACGGATCCGATGGAAGAGGCGCAGATTCAGCAGATTTTGTTGCAGAACGGAGTGTTAACGGTGAGTGAGGTACGGAGGATGAGGGGGCTGCCGGAGATCGGATAAACCGGCTCACCAGGACACGGGGGAGCACAGGGGAAATCAAACTCTCTCGTACGTGAGGTTCGAGGAGACAGTAGGGATCCTTCGACTATGCAGGCGAGCCACATTGGCTCGCCTGCTTCGCTCAGGACGACAAACGGATAAGGCGGCAATGATGACGATTGAATTGGAAAGCATGGCGGTAGAGATGCCGGAGGTGAAAGGGCACCCGAACCGGGTAGCGTTTCGAGGAGTATTAACGCTGGTGGATGTACCGTCGCAGCGGGCGCCACTTGGATCAAAGGGAAAACGTGTTTTGTTGACGCGCAAGGCGGCGGAGAAGGCCATCCCGTCATTGTTGGGGATGGCGGTGGATTACGCTCCGTCTTTGGATCAGCATGATCCGCAGAGAAAGGTGGGCGTAATTACGAGCGCGGACATCGTCGGACGAGACCTGGAGATCGGTGGATATCTATACGCAAAGGACTTCCCGGGGATTGTGAAGGAAATTGGCCGTATCGGGAAGCGGCCGGCGGAGGACGGAACGTTCCGGCTTCAGGCCTCGTCTGAGGCAGAAAGTGTTGAGCGAGGGCATGAAGGAGCGAGGTTGAGAGCTTCGCTGGCGGTCGCGGTCAAAGAAGTTCGCCGGATGATCGAGGCCGCGAGGAGCAAGCGGAAACGTATTCAATCATCACTGGTGCTGCGGACCGAGAGTGGTAGCTCCAGTGATCTCGCGGCGACGAGCCATGCGGGGCGCGAGTTAGGCATGTCGTTCGAAGTAACGAATGTGAACGTGCTCGACCGGGATGCACGGATCTGGAGGCTGATTGACGTGACGTTTACGGGGGCTGCCATTTTGCGGAAGGACAAAGCGGCATATCCGGAAACGTGGATCGAGCTGAGTCAATAGCCCCGAGTGGGCGAGTCCTGAGTTGTGAGGAAATCCGGACTGCGAGCTGACGGGATGAAGTTCGGTAGGAGGAAAACAAACGATGAATGAAGAGATGATGCAGCAGTTGATGGCGACGGCGGAGCGGCTGGCCACAGCGGCCGAATCGTTGGATCGCGTGTTAGGACGTCTGGATGCTCAGCAAGAGGCGCTGAATGCCAAGGTCGATCGCATCGTAGCGTCGGTGGACGAGCGTGAGCCTGATCCGGCACAAAGTGAAGCAACGCGACAGTTGCAGGAACGCGTGGCAGAACTCGAAAAATCAAACAACGATTTGAAGACGCAAGCCGCGCGGATGGCGCGCAAGACGCTTCCTCCGATGGTCTCGGCAATCCTGGCGAAGAGCGGGAATGAAGGCGGGGAAAAGATCGAGAAGGGAGTGCTAGATAAGACGCTGCAGAGTCTCAGCGTAGAGCAGAGGATTGCGGTGAAGGCAGAGTTGGCGCGGGCAGGAATGATCGAGTAGGGATCAGAGGTCAGGGTCAGACATGCGCGACTATGTCGCGCTTTTTCTTTTGGAGGCAACTCTTCACCACAGAGAACACAGGGAACACAGAGGAAGTCAACACCTCGCAAAGGAATCGGATTTCACGGGGAACAACATTAACAACAAGGAGAAGACATGCAGGGACAATTCGTGGATTTGATGGCAGCGGCAGATTATCTGGGGCCCGCGGCGGTGGAAGTTGACCGATACCAGACTGAGATTTTTGACATCGTCCGGAGACGCGGAGTGTTCGGACAGCGGATCAAGCAGGTTCCGGCGACCGGACATCCGTCACGGTTCTTTGAAGAAACAGCGATTGCAGCCCCGACGGCGGCGCAGGCCTTCGTGGATCCGCGGAACATCGCACCTGTCACACAGGCACCGGCCCGCATCGAACTTTCGGTTCCGTTGAAGGCGCTGGTCTCGCAGATCAACTACAACCTGTTCGATCTGGAAGTGACGGCGCAGCAGAGCCAGTTTGCCTATCTTCAGGCAAAGGATCTGGCCGATGCGGTAGACGGACTCATGCGTACGCATGATGTCGCGTTGTGGAACGGAAGCGACACTTCACTGAGCGCTCCGACTACTCCGCAGTATTTTGGAGCTGTTGGGCAGATCGAGGCAGGTGGGAACAGTGTCACGATCACGAAGGGCAGCAGCATCGTGAATGGTCTGAAGACCACGATCGCGACGATGGTTTCAAACTCTTCGTATCAAGTGCGTCCAACGGCGATCTACGCGAACCCGATGCTTCTCGATCTGATCGATCAGGAGATGAAATCGGCGTTCAACGTGGTCTTGAACACCGTGGAAATCACAGGCGGGGTGCGGGTCAAGGCACTCACGACGCAGGCGGGCGAACTGCCGCTCATTCCAGAATGGGCGCTGGGGTACACGGGCGTTCTCGGCTCTGGATCAGCGGTACTCCCGGCGTATGTGGTGACAGAGGACCTGATCGAGTACCACTGGCTGACGGATCCGAATCCACGTGTCTTCAAACTCGGACTTCCGAACTCGCTGAGCCAGCAACAAGTCGTGGTGAAGTTTGGAGCCCCGGTCGTAAAGGGTGCCAACTTCGCACACTACGAAGTAAAGGTACAGAACTAGAAAAGCGGTTCTCAGTTCTCAGTCGTCAGCACTCAGTTGCGTGCTTTTGGAAACACAGCTTGTGGGCTGGACTGAGAACTGAGAATCCGCTCAGCGGCTAAAGCCGGATTGATTTTGTAGCCCTAGCGGCATGGCTGAAGCCATGCCCTGATGCGAACCGCTAAGGTATTGCCGAAGTCGTGCCCCGATACGAACCGTTGCGGCACGGGTGAAGGCACGTCCTGACACGAAACTTCGCGGTGGGGTGATGTCAACGCTCGTATGAAGGGCAACCCGGCTGATGTCCTGCGGTTCTCATGCTGCTTCACGAAAGGCGCACTATGAATTACTTAGATACAACGGAATATTTGACATACGGATTGGATGCGACGACGGATCCGTCCTGGGTGACGGCGGCGTCCGCAATCATTGATGCGCACTGCCGGCGAGCCACGCTGGGAGTGAATCAGTACGAAGAACGATTGAAGATGCCGCCGGAGCTGAACACCGTGCGGCTTAGTTACCTGCCGTTGGTGACCGTGGCGCCTGCAACAACGCCGATTGTGAACCTGCAAGGGCGCTATGGGATTCCCCGACGAGGAGAGTGGCCGTTTCCGGAGCTGAGCCTGGAGTTTGCCCTGGTTTTCGCTCTGCCGGGATCGTGGACGGCGATTGATCCAATATCCATTGATATCTGGGCAGACAGCGGCGAGCTGACCTTCCCGGTCAATGCGCTGGGGCTTTTCTTCAATGAAGTCGACGTTGTTTATAACGCCGGACTGGAGACGATCCCATCAAGCGTAAAGGTGGCGTGCGCACAGATCGTGAAGAACGCACAGGTGACTCCGGCTCTGAATGTGAAGTCGGGGAAACTCGACCGGATGAGATTGGATTACTTCGGCGACACGCTGGTGGATGACACGGTGAGCAGTTTACTGGAGCCGTACGTTGCAAGGAAGGGATCGTAGGACATACGGACCACAAGAAACAAAAGGTCCTTCGACTACGCGAAGTCAATCGAGCGCGCTTCGCTCAAGATGGCAGCTTGTAGAGATTGGGAGGCATTTATGGGTGGTGGAATTTGCGGGGCGGGATTGTCGCGGATAGCGGATGCACTGTTGAAGGCTCTGGGTGGAGAGACAGTGGGCTTGTTGTTGCCCGCGACCGCAATGGCAAATGACGCGGCGGGACAGTTGGGGCTCGTGGATCCTGGGGTGCAGGAGATCGTGATCTCTCCGGCGATTTTGCGGGAGTTGACGACGGGGGCCCTCGGGCCACGACGCAGGATCGAATTCACGTTGCCCGCATCGGCAATTGTGGCGCAGCTTCCGGCGCTTGGCATGGCGACAGGAGAGGACCTGTTCAATGCGGTGATCGGTCTCAACTACGGGAACGAGTTGCTCCACATCGAGACGGTGGTGCCGGAGAGTTTTGCGGGAACGGTCTGCTTCTATGTCGTGACGGCTGTCGAATAATCCTACGGCGTTCGAGCTTTCACCACAGAGGACACAGGGAGACACAGAGGGAGTTTGTTTCTCGTGTGCCGGCGACTGGCGACTCCAGAAGCCTAGCGTTTGTTTTTGAACTTCGAGGAGTTTATGCAATTTGCGAAAGATAGCTTTTTTCTGGCGCTGCAGCAGAGATTGGCGTCAGTGAATCCGGGACGGACCGTCACGGTAAATGGCGTGACAGTGCCTGCAGTTCTGGTGGTGGAGAATTTGCCACCATCATCCGGCGAGCCGTGGCCGAATGCATTTTATATCGAGTGGGGCGAGGCTGATGTGGTCGGAGGACATGCTGGGAATGGCGCGATGATCAGCCTGGACGTCGTGATTTCGTATTACAGCCTGGGGTCGGTGCAGAGCATGGTGGACCGGGGAAGATTGCTGGCACAACTGGACGACGAACTGCTTGCGATCTGCCAACCGCCGAACACGGATAAGCGGGATTACACGCAAGCTCCGAGTGCGGATTTAGGCACGAACGTGTTTTGGACGCAGCCCTCGTTCACCGAGGGCAAGGGATCGGGAATGTACTGGGGAAGAACTTCGTTTCCCGAGCGTATGAAGAGCGGAGTAACAGAATCGGCGGAGAGCCACCAGGATGCGCGAGTGGAGCGCAAGGCGAGGCTGACGCTGTACTTCTTCTCGGAGGTGACACTGTCATGAGCACGACTCCGTTGCGCGCCGCGATGGTTCCGGTGTCGCGGCAGATGCGGGCGTACTTCGCGCCGGTGAACCGAGCGAGTGAGACGCCAGCGATCTTTGATCCTAGTTGCGGGATGTTTCCTTTGAATTCACCACCCAGTCCCTGGCTTGATCTGGGATGGGTAGAGAATTTCGCGCGCTGGTATGAAACTCCGAGCGATGTCATACGGTCGGGGGCAAAGAGCCAGCCTGCGGTGCAATTTCGCGGCCCACTGGACGCCAGAGTGGAATTCAGTTTTATGGAATGGGGCAAGCTGCAGATGGCGCTCGCGTGCGGATCGGAGCACATGAATGTGCTGGCGCCGATGTCGGGCGGCACTCCGGCAGCTTCGGGCGGAACACCGAGTCCCGGAGTGGCAATCTTGCCGGGATCGACGGCGAGTGAGTTGATCCTGGGACCCGGCGCGGGAAGTGCTTTCGCGCCCGGTTCCCTGCTTGCGGTGGACGTGGATTATCAACAGCAGATCGGATACGTGGGTTCTGGGATTGCAGCGGCATACGTCAGCAGTGCGGCGGCCGTGAAGCAAGATCCGAATTATGTACGCCGAGTGACATTCAATGTGGGACGAGTGGCGGAAGTGACCGCAACTTCTGTGCTGTTGGCTCAGCCGCTGCTGGGGGGCGCGCCTGCATCGGGCGCCGCCGCGCAGGCAGTGGTGGCCTTTGTGGACCGAGAGGGCGGCTCGTTCTTTCAGGAATGGTCTGCGTTGTTTGTAGCTGAAGAAGAAAGCGGAGGGCGAATCTGCTTCCACTATCCGCGACTAAGTCCGAATCCAGGAAAGGAATCGAGTGGAGCGGTTTGGAGCACGAACTCGAGCAGTGGGGTTAGCAGAGGAACGCCATCGTCGGGCACGCAGAAACGAACGACCGGGGTGGGCGGGCGATTCGTGCGGGAAGATTTCTCAGACATCGTGAGGCCGATTTCGACGATTTCATTGCATGCTTCATTCGTCGCACTGCCTTCCGCCGATTTCAATGATGGACAGATGGTGCTGTGCTACCGCAGTTATTTCCCGGCGGGCATGTCGGCGGCTTACTAATCGGGGAGAAACAAAACCTTCAACGCAAAGACAAGAACGGTATAGAGGATTACTGAATTCAGATGAAGCTCACGATTGACAATCTGCAAGGGTTGGGGCCGATTGACTACACGGCGTGGCTGGATGGAACCGTGGCTCCCCATATTGAGCGGATGCTGAATCAGCCCGCGAAATTGCGACTGGGGTTGATTTCGAGTTCCGCAGGGTTCGTGCTGCCAGTCACGAATGCGCGCATTACTGTGATGAAAGCAAACGGAACATTTCTTTTCACCGGCTATTTGATCCAAGCTCCAGGGCCCGTTTATCTAGGGTGCGGCGAGCAGTCGGCCATTTACCGTTACGAGTTAGCGGCAGAGAGCGATGAGGTGCTACTGGATCAGAAGGTTCTACCGAACAGAGCACCGCTTATCGGGCGGAGCGCTGGATCGGCACTGCGGCAGCTGGCTCAGGACTTGTTACCGGGCGCATTTGACACGGCGGCGGTGCAAGAATTGGGTCCGATCGCAATGTATGAGGTCAGTCCCCAGAAGAAGTTCTCGTATCACGCCGGAGAGTTGGCACTGGCGAGCCGAGCTTCTTACAGGGCGTTCAATGGGGCATTAGGTTTGGCACCAGTAGGGAAGAATACCTATTCGCTAAATGAGAGCGATCCACATTTCTCGCCGGCTGGTCTAACGCTCACACAACCGAATACCGTGATCAACGATGTCACCGTGGTCGGCCCAATTGAGCCGCAAGCTTACGTCCGAGACTATTTCGTAGGAGATGGACTAAGCAAGCGATTCTATTTATCCCAAATGCCTTTCGCGCAGAACAAGACGGCACTGATCAACGAGCAGTTCACGGGAACAGCGGTTGACCCGACGATGTGGGTTGTCAACGATCCGGCGTCGGCGATTTCTATTGCGGCGCAGGCGCTTCAGGTGAATGGGGGAACCGGACAGGATGGGAAGACCACGGTGTCGTTCATCGAGCAGATTGAGCTAGGAGGCGCACTCGAATTGCAACATGGCGATGTGAGTTTTTCGGGCAATTCGAATGGCGTGATTGGAGGTCTCTATGCAGGCAGCGCTTCTATATCGGTTTGCCTCGCTGGATTCCGAATTACCTCGAACGGGTCGGGATCGAACATACAGGCGCTCATAAACGGATCGGTAACCGGACCAGTAGTAACGACGACAGCCGGGCACCGTTATGTTTTCACTACCTATCTCTACTCCCAGGAAGTTTATCGGAGCGAGGAAACATATCATTCGTCGGCGCACCCTACAGGGGATGGACTGGGAGGCGCTGCAACACCGGCCGACGTCAGGTTCGTGCTCAAAGTTCAGGACATTAATCCTCCGGTGCCGGCCACGATGGTTGCGCCGCCGACGGTGCTCTATGACGACGTGATCGCGAATGCGGCAGGATTCTGCACGTATGCGCTGGTGAACGCGATCAATATGCAGTGCAGCATTGCATTCCCGTACGCCACGCATATCTCGCTGGCCGAGGTGCGGACGGCTCTGCCGAACGAAAGTTACATTACTCAAATTATTGGATCCCTTTCGGATGGCGCGCAGGGTTCGATTGCGAGTTCGACAACGCTGGATTTCTATCCACAGTACGTGCCCCCTTTGAACACGCTTATCGTTGCGAGCTACCGCGGATCGGGGCGAGCAGTGGCGGAAGTGGTGAATTCTGCAAGCATGGCGGTACTTGCGAATGGGAGCGACAACGGGTCAAGGGGAGTCGTGCGGACGATGAAGACGCCAAGCGCACGTACGCAGACCGATTGCGAAAACGCGGCACTGGCAATTCTGGATGATGCGGCGGCAAGCGCGTGGACAGGCAGTTACGAAACGTGGAGCGATTTTCTTCCAGGATCAGCCGCGGATGTATTTCCAGGAGATGGCCTGACAGTCGACGTCCCTTCGCAGAATGCGGCGTTCAGTGCGATCGTGCGAGCCGTGAGAATCGATTTGGCGGATCCGGTGAATGATCGCGGCGTATACATGATCGAATTTGCGAATGATCTGGCGTCGCCGCTCGGGTATCAAGAAGGTGAAAGCGGGACACTGGTCCCGTTGCAGGACATGCCCCCGAAGCTATCGACGACACAAGCGGGGACGAACTACCTGGCAAGTCTGACCGGCGCGCAGATCACGCAGGTGAGTTCGACGACGGTTCAGGTCGATGCAGGATTGGCGCCAGGGAATGGGCTGGCGATCGAAGTACGATGCCACGATTTTGGATTTGGGCCTTCCAACGACCGCAATCTGCTGGGGCGATTCACGACGCAGACCTTCAGCTTGCCGCGCCTAGCGCGCACGCAGAATTACTTTTTGCGGCTCTACGACGATTCCTCGCCAACCAAGTACTCCCGTTACTCGGCGGTGCTGCATGTGGATTATCCGTTATGAGTGAAGACGGCTTCGCACGACAAAGGCACCGAGTGGTTGCGGAGAGGCCAGCCTCTATGGTCCCGTATTCGGCCAAAGATTTCCAGCTTGAAGTTCTGGACAGGCTGGAGGAAATGCAGAATCTGGCGCAGTCTCTCGAGGAGTCGTGGAGTCAAAAACTTGAGGCCGTCAAGGAACAGCGGTTGTTGAAGTTCGATAGCCGGACGCTGATCGCTCTGGCGGCAATTGCTTTATCGATCGGCGGCTACGTCATCGAGGGCGCACGGAACACGTCTCGGCAAGATACCGAGATCGAGGCCACAAAAGCGCGGGTACAGCGCTTGGAACAGATCGCGACCACCAACACTGAGGCGAGAATTAGAACCGAAGTTCAGCTTGGCGAACTGCGCGATGGGCAGAATGAAATCAAGACACTCATTCAGGCGCATGACAGTGCCAGCAGGAAGACGACTATGTTGAAGTAAGGCGTTCGAGCGACGAGGGTCGAATTGAGTTGTTAATTCAAGAACTAAGAGGAGAAGAAAATGAGCACACCGAGCACGACGATCATCACGAACTTGAAGGGAGTATCGGCTCCAACAGCCAACACGGTGACCGAGTCAAACGCGGCGGGTCTGGACGCAAGCGGGATGCTGGCACTTTCATTGACGAAAGCGTACGAGCTGAAAGCATGTCTTACACTGCTCACGCTGCGTACGGATTCGGCTGATCCGAACCTGACCACGCTCAATAATGTTCTGGCGAGCCTGGTGTAGCGACAACCTCGGGCGACCGGATTTTGTTCGACTGGACGGGCGAGGCGCCTGTCCCTCATGAACTCTATAAGGAGGGGATATGAACTTTGTGAATCAGCTATTGCGTGGGATTTCATTCATTCCGGCGCTGGTGACTGGGATTGAACAGCTTTTTGCCAGCAAGTCGGGAAACGAGAAGAAAGACGCGGCGATGTCGTTTTTGGAGAACGCATTGACGACAGTAGATGCCGTGGCGGCGCGGGACATCGTCGACCCGCCAAGATTCAAAGAGGGGATTTCCAAGATCATCGACGGAACAGTCGAGTGTTTGAACGCGTCCACCTGGGCTAAGAGCGGGAACCATCGGACCGCGACTCTTGCCGGCAACTAGCAAACGGATCAAAACCCCCACTTCTCGCGCAAAGAGTGCGCGAGAAATGGGGCACCCTCAAGAGTAACCTCAGCCGACCTCTTCGCTCCACATCTCCAAATTCTTTCTAACCTGGGCCATAAACTGATCGGCGACTGCACCGTCGATCAGGCGATGGTCATAGCCGAGGGTGAGATGAACGACGGAGCGGATGGCGATGGAGTCGTTGCCGTCTTTGTCGGTGATGACCATGGGCTGCTTCGTAATTCCGCCAACACCCATGATCGCGGAGTTCGGCTGGTTGATGATGGGCAAACCAAAAACAGCTCCGAACTGGCCAGGATTTGTGACGGTGAAGGTCGAGCCTTCAACGTCTTCGGGCTTGAGCTTTTTGGTACGAGCACGCTCCCCGAGATCGGTGATACCCCGCTGCAGGCCGAGGAAGTTAAGGTCTCCGGCATTCTTGAGGACGGGAACAATCAATCCCCAGTCGAGAGCGACAGCGATGCCCATATTGATATAGCGGTGATAGCGGATGTTGTCGCCATCAATGTTGGCGTTAATGATGGGCCACTGCTGAAGGGCCATAACAGCGGCACGCACGAAAAAGGGCATGAACGTGAGGCGGGCACCGTGGCGCTGCTCGAATCCGCCCTTGAGCTTGTTGCGCAGATTGACGATGCGTGTGAAGTCGACCTCGTACATGCAATGAACGTGGGCGCTGGTACGGCGCGACTCGATCATGTGCTTGGCGATCAGCTTGCGCATGTTCGACATGGGAACGAGATCGCCCGGATAAGGCGCAGGAGTTGCCGGGCGCGCGGCGGGTTGTGGGGCTGGCGCGGCGGCTGCGGGCTGAGCAGGAGATGCAGGGGTGGGAGCCGGTTGCGCAGATCCCTGGCTCTCGATGAACTGCATGATGTCTTGCTTGGTGATGCGGCCGCCGAGTCCGGTACCGGTGACCTGGGATAGACTGACGCCGTGTTCGCGGGCTATCTTGCGGACGAGCGGCGAGGAACGTGCTTCCTCCCCTTCGTCCTCGCTTTGCGCAGGAGCGGGTGCGGGTGCGGGAACCGGAGGCGGAGCGGGAGCAGACTTCTTTTCTTCCCTCGCGGTCGGAGCAGGAGCCGGAGCGGCCTTCGCGGCTGCTTGGGCTGGCTTGGCTGCGGCGGCTTCGCCATCCACGGCGATCGTGCCGACCACGGTATTCACTCCCACTGTAGTGCCTTCGGTCACTTTGATGTCCTGCAAGACACCGGAAGCGGGGGCGGGGATTTCGGCATCGACCTTGTCGGTGGAGATCTCAAACAGAGGCTCGTCGCGCTGAACCTTGTCGCCGGGCTTCTTCAGCCACTTGGTAATAGTACCTTCGACGATGGACTCGCCCATCTGGGGCATGATGATGTCAGTTGGCATGATTTCCTTCCAATGAGGCCCACGGTCCGCAAAAGCGGGCTGGGCGCAAACGAATATTATAACGGAGGCGAGAACACAGGCTAAAGCCCGTGCATGTCATGTAGTCTTAACGGCGCTCCCGGAGCGCCCCTCTTCCACGCTGCTCTGAGAATTCGTTCAGATGCCCGCCATCAGAAGCCAATTCCCAAACCATCAGATTCAAATTGCCCGGGAATTCCAGAAAGCGCTGCGAGCCTTCTAACCCGCGTGAAAATCAGTGATGGTCATGCTTCTCATTCTCTTCCTTCTTTTCCGGTTCAGGAGACGCGCCGAAATTTGTTTTCCAAAAGTCCTGAGGACCGGGGGACAGTTTGTCCATATGAGAAAGGAAGAGAGTGATCTTCCAAATATCCTGATCGGCAAGAGCCTTGTCCCAGGCAGGCATGCCTGTGTACCGGATGCCGGTGCGGACGGTATAGAAAAGGTGCCATTCGGGATCGTCGGGTGGATGCGAGATTAGATTCGGCGGCGGCGGATAGAACGAGTTAGCGAGGGCGGAGGGCTTGCGGTCAAGGCCTCCATGACAAAGAGCGCAGTTCATGGTGTAGAGCTTCATGCCATCCTCAATGTTTTGATCGGAAGGCATAACCGGGTTAGAGACGCGCGGAGCGTGACGCTCGGTGGATGCGTCGACTGCGCTCATAGCCAAGTGGCGCTCGAACTGTGGAGGTTCGACATTTGCCCTGGTGGGGAAAAACCCGAGCATCGCGAAGCCGAGACCACCAAGAACGAGGATCAGTAGCGTGACGAGTACGCCGAGAAGGAATTTGCCCATGGGACCTCCCAGAGTATTGTTGCAGATGAGCGGGGAGGGCAGCCAGTTTAGTGACCAGATTTTGACAAAGAACAATGAGTGCCCCGGTTGTGATTCGGCACGACTGCGGGCGCGCGTTTCCCGATTTTTCTGTCGAGTCCCTCGAACCGGACAGCCGCCCTCGGCTGTCCCCACATGCTCCTCAATACGCTTTCAGGCGGCGAGATTCGCGAACCACGTCTTCCACCTTGGGTAAGTAATGATGCTCCTGCGGTGGGGAGAACGGAATCGCTGAATCGAGGCCGGCGATGCGAACGATCGGACCATCGAGGTCGTCGAAGGCTTCTTCGTTGATGATGGCGGCGATTTCTCCAGCCAGGCCTCCGGTGCGTGAATGTTCGTGCAGGATGATCACTTTGTTCGTCTTCTTTACGGTGGCCGCGATCGCTTCGCGATCAAGCGGTGAGACGGTCCGCAGATCGAGAATTTCGAGATCGATTCCTTCTTTGGCTAAAATTTCCGCAGCCTCTAACGCGGTATGGACCATCGCAGCGTACGTGATGATGCTGAGATCCTCCCCTTCGCGAGCGATGCGAGCTTTGCCGATGGGGACGACATAATCATCCGCGGGGACTTCATCTTTAATCCGGCGATACAGATATTTGTGCTCGAAGAAGATGCAGGGATTGTTGTCGCGAATGGCGGCTTTAATCAACCCTTTAGCGTCGTACGGCGTGGCGGGGCAAATCACTTTCAGGCCGGGATTGTGGACAAACCACATCTCGGGATTTTGCGAGTGGAAGGGGCCACCGTGGACGTATCCGCCGCTGGGTCCGCGCAGGACGAGTGGAGCGGGTGCGCCCCAGAGATAGTGCGTCTTGGCGACCATGTTGGAAATCTGGTTGAAGGCGCAGCCGATGAAATCCATGAACTGGAATTCGGCGACGGGGCGCATGCCAGTAAGGGACGCTCCGAACGCCGCGCCCACGATCGCAGACTCGGCGATGGGCGTGTCGATGACGCGCTCGGGCCCGAAGCGGTCGATGAAGCCGTCGGTGACTTTGAATGCGCCACCGTAGATGCCGATGTCTTCTCCGAGGCAGAAGACGGTCGGGTCGCGGTCCATTTCTTCCCAGATTCCCTGGCGGATAGCTTCGAGATAAGTTAGTTGCATACAGTTTCGAGTTTCAGGTTTCGCGTTTCCCGGGCAATTCTTCGCCACCGGTTAGCGCGGATACGGCTACTTCAAATGCACGGCGGCTTCCGTTTCTTTGTAGCTGCCGGTTCCCTTCTTCACTTTTGGCATTCCATATTTCGGCTTGATATCGTGGCAGCCGTCTTCGCAGAAGACGCCGCCTTCTGCTGATTCCGGCGCTGGCATCGGGGAGTTCACGGCAATCTCCCGTTCCGCTTCGATTACTTCATCGACTTCGGCGATGAGTACTTGATTCTCTTTCGGGGTCAGCCACTTCTTTTCTTTCACCAGATAATTCTCGAATCTGGCGAGCGGGTCGCGTTTTTTCCAGAACTCGAAAATCTCTTTCGGCACGTAGTTGGCGGCGTCGTGGATAGCGTGGCCTTTCATGCGCATCATCTTGGCTTCAATCAGCGTTGGGCCCTCGCCGCGATGGGCGCGTTCGACGGCTTCGTGGGCAGCGTCGTACACCTGGCAGGCGTCGGTGCCGTCGACAATTACGCCGGGAATGCCGTATCCGATGGCACGTTCGGCGAGGTCCTGGCAGCGGTACTGCATGTTCGACGGAGTGGAGTAGGCCCAGAGATTGGACTCGACAATCAGCACGAGTCCAAGATTTTGTACGGCGGCGAAGTTGATACCCTCATAGGTGACGCCGGTGGACTGACCTCCGTCGCCGATGTAGGTCATGACTGCGATGTTGCGTCCCTGAAGACGGGCACCGAGCGCAACCCCCGCCAAAACCGGAATAAGGTCGCCAAGCATGGAGATCGGCGAGACCATGTTGCGCTTTTCGATGTCGCCGAAGTGCGAAGTGCCGTCGCGGCCCTTGGTGGGTGAATCGGCTTTGGCCATGTACTGCATCATGGTGTCGCGGGCGCCGAAGCCGCGGACGAGAAGCGACCCCTGGTTGCGAATCATCGGCGCGAACCAGTCGTCTTTGTCGAGCGCATAGGCAGAGGCGCAGGAACAAGCTTCCTGGCCAAGCCCGAAGTAAACGCCGCCGACGACCTTGCCCTGTTTGTAGAGATTCTCGAGGGCGATCTCCATTTTGCGGTTGAGCAGCATGTAGCGGTAGATCTCAATGGCTTGCTGCTTGTCGAGATTCTTGGAGTCGCGGATCGGAGGCACGGGGGCATCGAGGTCCCCAGCGACCTCGTAGAGCACATGCTCCTGGCCCTGGCGGTCTTTTTCCGTTCGCTGATGAACCGTGAAAGTTGGATGTTCGAGGCGGTAATCCGGGATGGAATAGGTGCGGAGTCTGGAGTTGGCCGACCTATTGTTACTTGCCGAGCCTTGTTGGGCTTTAGGAGTGCGGCCATTACCGGTTGCCGAGCTTCGCTCGGCAGGACGGCCGATGGCGGCCGTCCCCACACGACTGCCATTGGAGCTTGTTTTGGACTTCTTCTTGTTGTTCCCCATGTAAGGCGGCGCGGAACGCGCGATGTATTGATGGTATCGCGAGATTGGGGAAAAGGGCTAGGGCAGCCGCTTAGGCCCAGGTGATGTCGTCTTCCTTATGCAGTCGGCGGAGTTCGGTCGGGGCCTGCATCGGGACGCCCACTGTGCGACCCAAGAGGGCGTCAAGGGTATCAACCCACAGCATCTGAGCTTGGAAGACCACGCCGAAGTTGCGGGAGATCGATTCGGCGACGGCGTTGAGGTCGAGCGGATGGCCGAGTTCTTTTTGCATCGAAGTTACGGGTTTGCTCGTAATACCGCAGGGAACGATCAGGTTGAAATAGCTGAGATCAGTGTTCACGTTCAGGGCAAATCCGTGAGAGGTGACGAAGCGGGAGATGTGGACGCCGATCGCTGCGAGTTTGGCTTCGGAGGGGGTGCCTATGGTTGGTTCGGCTGTCGAGCTCTGCTCCACCTGACGGCTGGGGGCGGCCGTCACCACACCTGCACCGCCGATAGCTGGATCTGTCCATACACCCGTTAATCCGGACACTCTCTTCGTCGCGATCCTGAAATCGGCGCAGGTACGCATCAGAACATCTTCGAGGCGCCTAACGAACTCGATGACTCCGAGCGTCTTGCGTTTGCCATCTGGAGTGGCGAAGCCACGGAGGTCGAAGATCGGGTAGCCAACGATCTGTCCGGGGCCATGAAAAGTGACGTCGCCGCCACGGTCGCATTCGAAGAGTTCGACTCCGCGTTTACCGAGAAGGGCGGGCGAAGCGACTACGTTGGCGGCTTTGGCGTTACGCCCTAGCGTGATGACCGGCTTGTGTTCGAGCAGCAGCAGCACGTCGCCGATCTTCTCCTCTTTACGCAAAGCGACGAGTTGCTGCTGCAGGCGGAGGCCGGTTGCGTAATCGACCGTGCCGAGTTGGACAACGGAAATCAAATGCACTGAGCGATTGGGCGATTTGTGATTGAGTGATTGAACGTCACAGCCTTTGCGCGATTCGCAATCACCCGATGACTCAATCTCCCAATAACTCAATCCTCCTATGCGTTGATTGCCATCCCATATACGCTGTTCGATGCGTCGAGCATGGCTTCAGCCAACGTTGGGTGGGCGTGAATGGTCCACACAAGATCTTCCACGGTCATTTCTGCTTCCATGGCGGCCACAGCTTCGGCGATTAATTCGGTTGCTTGCGGGCCGATGATGTGAACGCCCAGGATCTCGCCGTAATCGGAATCGGATACGATTTTGATAAAGCCTTCATGCTGGCCGACGATCGAAGCGCGTGAGTTCGCGGTGAAGGGGAACTTGCCGACTTTCACGTTGTAACCGGCTTCACGGGCCTGAGTTTCGGTAAGACCTACACTGCCGATCTCCGGATGACAATAGGTCGCACCCGGAATGCGTTCGCGATTGATCGGCTTGGCGGTCTTACCTGCAATTTTGGCGACGGCGACCAAGCCTTCCATGGCTCCGACGTGAGCCAGCTGGGGCGTACCTAGAACGATGTCGCCGATGGCGTAGACGCCGGGTTCGGCGGTTTGCTGCCACGAGTCCACTTTGATGAACTCGCGTTCGGGTTTGATCTTCGTGCGTTCCAGGCCGACATTCTGCGTGCGAGGCTTGCGTCCGATGGCGATCAGGATTTTTTCGGCCTCAATTTTCTGCTGCTTGCCGTCGACGGTGATCGTTACCGAGACCCCCGTCTTCGACTTCTCCACCTTGTCGACTTTCGCGCCGACATGGAAGTTGATACCCCGCTTGCGGTAAACGCGCGCCAGTTCCTTCGAGACTTCTTCGTCTTCGACAGGAACGAGACGCGGCAACATTTCCACGATCGTGACTTCGCAATCAAACGAGCGGTAGATCGAGGCGAACTCCACGCCAACGGCTCCGGCCCCGACAACCACCAGGGACTTGGGAATATCTTTGAGACTGAGAATTTCAATGTTCGTCAGAATGCGGTCGCTGACTTCGAGACCCGGAATCATGCGAGCTTCGGAACCGGTTGCCAAAAGAACATTCCTAGCTTTGAGATTCGTCGATTTGCCATCGCTGCTAACCTCTACGGTATGAATTCCGTTCTGCGCCGGACCGGTGAGCTTGCCATAGCCTTTGATGGTCTCAACCTTATTTTTCTTCATCAGGAATTCGAGACCCTTGGTGTGCTTGGCAACAATCTTGCTCTTACGATCCTGGATAGCGGCCCAATTCAGCTTGCGCGCGTCGACACCATCGATACCGAATTCTTTTGCTTCTTTCAGATGATCCCAAAGCTCGGCGTTGAACAGGAGCGCTTTGGTCGGGATGCAACCGACGTGCAGGCAGGTCCCGCCGAGAAACCCGTCTTTTTCGATGAGCGCGGTTTTCAGGCCATATTGGCCGGCGCGGATAGCGGCAGTATAGCCAGCAGGTCCGCTGCCGATGATAGCGATGTCGTAGATTGTGTCGGGCAAGGTCGTCCTCTTAGGAAGAGATGAGTGAAGGCAAACTTTAGATTCTAGAACAGGGTGGGCGGGAGCGTCCAAAAGGCCGACACTTACTCATCTCAGTAGATAGCTCCAACTCTCAGTAGATAGCTCCAACTGGAATCGCGATATCATACGGGGTTGCTTCGGAGGGCTCGGATGTACGACCTTATCGAGTTCTTCTGCGATCTGGATGAACTGGGCGCCTGGATTTTGTCGAAAACCATCCTCGCATTTTGGTACTGGCTGTTTCCAAAGGAACAGACACGAGGGGATGGGAAGCTGATCACTTAGGCAGGGATCCTTTCGACTGCAAAACAGCCTCGCTTCCGCGAGGCTGTTTTTTCGCTCAGGATGACAGATTTCGGAGCTAGTTGTTTTCGTTGCTGGCGCGCTTCCAGGAGATCAGTTCGCCGATTGTGGAGCTCGTGCTCGAGACCGGCTGCTTGTAGGCTTCGACTTCCGAGCGCGATGCTTCTTCGCCGACCGCGCGGATGCTCAGGCCCACCTTCTTCTCTTCCGGATTCATTTTGATGATCTTGAAGTCATGCTCAATACCCGGCTCCAGGTGCAACGGATTTCCCTGTTCGTCGGTCGCTTCGGACTTGTGACACAAGCCCTCGACACCCTCTGCAATCTCAACGAACGCTCCGAACGCGGCCACACGAAGAACCTTGCCGTGAACGACATCCCCGATGTGATGGCTTTGAAAGAAGGACTCCCAAACGTCCGGCTGCAGCTGTTTCACGCCGAGCGACAAACGGCGTTTGTCGGGCTCGATCGCAAGGACTACGGCCTTGACGCGGTCTCCCTTCTTCAACACTTCGGAAGGATGCTTCACGCGCTTGGTCCAGCTGAGGTTGCTAACGTGGACCAGGCCATCGATGCCATCTTCGATCTCAATGAATGCGCCGAAGTCGGTCAGATTGCGCACGCGGCCTTCGACCGTCATGCCCACCGGGAACTTCTCGTGCAGTGAATCCCACGGATTGGCTGCCAGTTGACGCATCCCAAGTGAAATGCGACGCTCGGTCGGATTCACGTTCAGCACCACGCACTCGACCTGATCTCCCACGTTTACCAGCTTCGACGGGTGCTTCATGCGCTTCGACCAGGTCATCTCGCTGACGTGGACGAGGCCTTCGATTCCCTGTTCGAGTTCGACGAATGCCCCGTAGTCCGTCACGCTGATAACGCGGCCGCCGACATGCGCGCCCTCGGGATAGCGATGTTCGGCATCGAGCCACGGGTCAGGCGTAAGCTGCTTGAATCCCAGCGAAACGCGCTGCTTGTCTTTGTCGTACTTCAGAACCTTGACCTGGATTTGATCGCCGACGTTCACCAGATCTTTTGGGTGAGTGAGCCGTCCCCAGGACATGTCGGTGATGTGCAGCAAACCATCGAGTCCGCCGAGATCGACGAAGGCGCCGTACTCAGTCAGATTCTTCACGACGCCAGTAAGGACAGAACTCTCTTCCAGGTGTTCCAGAGTCTTGGAGCGCTTCTCATTCTGCTCGCCTTCGAGCAGCTCCTTGCGTGAGACGACGATGTTGCCGCGCTTCTTATTCAGCTTGATTACCGCGACCTCGATCGTCTGGCCCTTCATTCCGTCAAGATTGCGGATCGGACGCAGGTCCACCTGCGATCCGGGGAGGAACGCGTGCGCGCCATGGATATCGACCGTCAAACCGCCTTTGATGCGGTCGATCACCAAAGCCTTGATCGGCTTTTTCTCGTTATAGGCCTTATCGATTTCTTCCCACGCGTGAATGCGCTGGGCCTTCTGGTGCGAGAGGTGGATATAACCCTCTTCGACCTCACCCTTGTCGCGCATTACGTCAATTTCATCGCCCGGCTTGAACTTCGGCTTGCCCTCGTGATCGAGTACCTCTGAGAGCGCGAGCATCCCTTCGGACTTGGCGCCTATATCCACAACCACGTGCGTGCCGGTGAGCTTGAGGACCGTGCCTTTGATGACGCGGTCTTCACTAACAGCTTCTTCGGCCTCGGTCGTAAACGTCTCGAGCGCAGAGGCGAAATCCTCGCTGGCAGCGGCCTTTTCTTCGGCCGGAGCCGATTGCGTCGCGGCTGGCTGATCCGCGGCGGAAGGAGCATTCTGTTCGGGCTGGTGATGCTCCATCGTCGGCTCGGCTTCGGTGGCCACAGCGGAGTCGGAGTCTGAATTGTGGGCGGTGGTATCGTCGAACAAGATTATGCCTCTCTGGTAACCGGATGCGGGACCTGCGCTGCGGACTGCTGGATGAGTCGTTTGGTTGTGGTGGGCCCACCCTGGCGAGTGAGCTTGGACAATCCCAGCTGTCGGACGTTTTACAAAGAACCCGCGTCCAATGGGAACTCTTCGACTATAACAACCGCGCGCGAACAGTGTCAAACGCAAATCCGGCGCATGTTACAGCAACGTTTCAATGTTACGTTTTCGGAACAAGCTTCCATCTGCTAACCTGCCCCTGCTATGGATTATCTCTGGACACCGTGGCGTTATGCCTACGTCTCGGGCACCGAAAAAACGACCGGATGCGTGTTTTGCGAGGCCCCGAAAGAGAAAGACGACCGTAAGGCCCTGATCGTGTACCGAGGGAAGCATTGCTTCGTGATCCTCAATGCATATCCGTACACCCCGGGGCATGTGATGATCGTGCCGTACACCCACTTGGACGAGTTGCGGAAGCTTTCAGCCAAGGCTGCCGAGGAAATGATGGCCCTTTCCCAGCGAATGGAGTCGGTTCTGCGCGACCTTTACCATCCGGATGGAATCAACTTAGGGATGAACATTGGCAAGGCTGCTGGCGCCGGGATCGCGGGTCATATTCACATGCATGTGCTGCCGCGATGGGTGGCGGATGCCAATTTCATGTCGGTTGTCGGCGAAACGCGAGTGTTGCCGGAGACGCTGGATGTGACGTGGAAGAGAATGCGGGAGGCGATGAGCGCCAATTCGTAGATCTGCTAGGGCTCGATCCGACCCAAACCCAGCCGATCCGATAGTTCTCGGACGTATGCCGCATGGCCACGGTTCGCAACCTCGCGAATCTGGGAGGCCAACATGGATCGTGCGGCGTCAGCTTCTCCGCGACGGACGAGCAAAATGGCGCAAAACGATGCGATTCGGCAGACCGAGACCGGTGTTTCCCTTGAGTGGCTTCAACTCTTCCAGAATGCAGTCCCGTGTCTGAAATCGCGCAAAGAATGAGAAGGCATCCCGTTCTACGCGCAATTTGAGACCGGCGACACCTGAGCCGCTCAAAGGAAGGTCAAACCACAGATCGCGCGATTCAGGCCCCAACTCGCCCAGCCGTCGCCGGATACAGCACGAGGCCTCCTGAACGAACGAAGGCTCCTCGCAACCAAAATGTGCGCGCGCAGCTTCAGGGATATAGACACCGACGTTAACGGTAAACTTGCCCTGCAACCACCGCTGCCCCATTTGAAAATTAAGGACGTGTGTCAGCCCGTCACTGGTTTTCCGATTGCAGGTGCGTGCCCGCCAGCGATAGCCGCGCTCCTCCAAAAAAGAACGCAGTTGCGCTTGCACGTCGTCCATTGCGGCCGCTGATTTCGTTTTCGCTGTCACGAAATAGTCCCGAATCACCTCAGGCCAGGAGTTTCTCCATTTCTTTTTCGTCGATCACCGGAACACTCAGATCTTTGGCCTTGTCGAGTTTCGAGCCCGCGTCGGAGCCAGCTACCACATAGTCCGTTTTCTTGCTGACGGAACCAGACACGCGGCCGCCGGCGTCTTCAATCATCTTCTTGGCTTCATC
>Ga0070735_10000628_pt1 | contig 37074 bp, 36 predicted proteins | sample Coa_R1_FD_66443 | JGI IMG/M metagenome (GOLD analysis project Ga0070735, IMG submission 66443) | Surface soil microbial communities from Centralia Pennsylvania, which are recovering from an underground coalmine fire - Coalmine... | ecosystem: Environmental > Terrestrial > Soil > Unclassified ...
CAAGACCAAGTCGCACGGCCGGCTGCGCATCCGGATGAAACGCGCCATTCACGATGTGCCCGTGCAGTGTCAGCAGTGCGAGAATGACGCCAATCGCCCCCACGGCCGCGTCATACCACCGGAATTGCGAAGGCCCGCGCATCATTCGTGTGGAAACGAAGATGCACAGCGCCATCGCCACCAGAAACAATTCGCTCACGAAGAAAGCGAGCGACGATGTTGGGAACGCGTCCAAAACGTAGTGCAGGGAATAGGCCGCCCACGCCAACTGCCAGGCGCGGAAATACTGCTGACGGCTCTGCTCGCGAAGATAAGTAAAGACAAGAAAAAGCAGTACTGAAACGAATCCCGGGATGAGGACGGTGGTGATGACGACACTGTTCATAGGGCCGTGAGAGACACCTCTGGCCAGACTCTCTGGCTCAGTTTCGGGGGGAAACAGTTCCTCAATGTTTTCACATTGAAACCCCGGAATTCAACAGGTTTTAAGTACATCTAGTAAGTTCGATTTCCGCGCCGAATCATGGGGTTGCATGGAATATCGATTTGGCTGCGCGGCTTGACGCTCGCGTTTGGGCGGCCATACCATCGAAGTTCCGGCAAGACTCTATGTCCAATCCCATAAATTCAGTTCCAAGCGGCAAGCCCCGTGTGCGCTTCGCCCCGTCGCCCACCGGCTTTCTCCATGTCGGCAGCGCCCGAACTTTTATTTTCAACTGGTTGTACGCACGCCGGAATAACGGGACGATGATTTTGCGGCTCGATGATACGGACGTCGAGCGCAATACTGACGCATCCGTGAATTCCATCTTTGAGGGATTGAAGTGGCTTGGCCTCGGTTGGGACGAGGAATATAAGCAATCTGAGCGCAGAGCCCTCCACCGGCAGGTGGCCGAGAAAATTTTCCAGAAGGGGCTCGCCTACCGCGACTTCACTCCTGCCCATACTGGGGACAGCGAAAAATCCGGCACGCAGGGAACATGGCTCTTCAATTCCGGCATGCGCGAACTCTCCCGCGAAGAAAGCGACGGCCGCGCTGCTGCCGGAGAGCCCTTCGCGCTACGTTTTCGTGTGCCGCGCGACGATGGGAAGAGTATCCATTTCACCGACGCGGTTTACGGTGAGCAGGTCAAAGCTTGCGCGGATATCGAAGATTTCGCCCTGCTCCGTTCCGACGGCATGCCGACGTATCACCTGGCCTCGTGTGCTGACGATGCCGACCTTCGCATCAGCCACATCATTCGCGGGCAGGATCATCTTTCGAACACCTTCAAGCACATCCTCATCTTTGAGGCTGCCGGATACGCGCCACCGCAATTCGCGCATCTTCCGCTGCTGGTTGCGCCCGACGGAACCAAGCTTTCCAAGCGCCGCCACGGTCCCGTAGTCAGCGTGACCACCTATCGCGACGCGGGCTTCCTCCCGCAAGCTTTCATCAATTTCCTATGTCTGCTGGGCTGGTCGCCAAAAGACGACCGCACCAAGATGAGTCTTCAAGAACTGACCGATACTTTTTCGCTGGAAGGGATTAACCGCGCCAACGCAGTCGTCAACTTCAAAGAACCCGCGACGACTCCAGAGGAAACCTTCGACCCGAAAGCAATCTGGCTCAACGCCGAACACATCCGCGGACTCGCCGTCGAAGACCTGAGCCAGCGTCTGCTCCCGATTGTGCGCGAGGAATATCCCGACGCCGGCGAGGAACAAATGCTGCGGATCACTCCGCTCATTCGCGAGCGGATCAAGCTATTGCGCGAAGTTCTCATCGCCGCCGATTTCTTCTTCGTCCATCAGCTACCGCCATACGATCCGGCCGAATTGATCCCGCAAAAGGGCGACGCCGCGATGGCGCGGAAAGTTCTCGAGAAAGCTCAGTCTGTACTTGCCGGAGTCGAGTTCAGGCACGATCCGCTCGATCAATCGCTGCGCGCCGCCGCCCAGGAACTCGGCATCAAAGCCGGGCAGATGTTCCAGCCGATTCGCGTGGCCGTCTGCGGTCGCAAAAACGCCCCGCCGCTGTTTGAAACGCTGGAAGTACTAGGCAAAGAAACAACATTGAAGAGGGTCAACCTGGCGATCGAGAAATTCAGTTAATGTCCATAAATGCAAACCCCGATTCGTTTCCAGTTGGGGTCGCCAACGTGTCGAGTTACGAGTTGATTATCGGCAGACGGGTGCTCGGAGCCAACGTTACTGTTCAACGATGGCCTGGCGCTGATTTTTTCTGCATCGCTCCCGCCCGACGCTCGATCTAACTTTGTTGTCATTCCCGCACAGTTCTTGAAACCCTGAAACTTCGAACCTTGAAACTTCTTCCAGAAAGGCCCTCATGAAAGTCGTCCAAATCAGCAAGCCAGGCGGAAATTTTGAAGTCGTCGAACGTCCCATTCCCGAGCCGCAACGCGGCCAAGTCCGCATCAAAGTCGAGGCCTGCGGCATTTGCCACAGTGACGCTCTGGTCAAAGAAGGACATTGGCCCGGTCTCCAGTATCCCCGTGTTCCCGGACACGAAATCGCCGGACGGATCGACAAGGCCGGTCCCGACGTCACGCAGTGGAGAGTCGGTCAGCGAGTCGGCGTCGGCTGGCACGGCGGACACTGTTTTGTCTGTGATCCCTGCCGCCGTGGAGACTTCATCAACTGCAAATTCGAAAAGATCACCGCGATCGACTTCGACGGAGGCTACGCCGAATACATGATCGCTGGGGCCGAGGCAGTCGCTCTCATGCCCGATGATCTTTCATCCGACGAAGCCGCGCCGCTGCTCTGCGCCGGCATCACGGTCTTCAACGCTCTGCGGAATTCCGGCGCCCGCGCCGGTGACCTCGTCGCGGTCCAAGGCATCGGAGGGCTCGGCCACCTCGGCATCCAATACGCCCGCCAGATGGGCTTCCACACTATCGCTATCGGACGGGGCGGCGACAAGCAGGCGCTCGCGAAAAAACTCGGCGCGCACCAATATGTCGATACCAACGCCGGCGATCCCGTTGAGGCTCTGCAAAAAATGGGTGGTGCGCAAATCATCCTTGCCACTGCACCCGATTCGAAAGCAATGTCCAGCGTGTTTAACGGGCTGAGCGCGCGCGGCACGCTGATCGTCGTCGGCGCCGGCTTCGATCCGCTTGCGGTGACGCCGATCCAGTTGATTCAAGGCAGCAAGACACTCCGCGGATGGGCCTCCGGCACCGCCCGGGATTCGCAGGATACGCTCGAATTCAGTGCCTTCAGTGGTGTCCGCCCCATGATCGAGCGCTATCCCCTCGAAAAAGCGGCAGATGCCTACAACCAGATGATCTCCGGCAAAGCGAGATTCCGCGTAGTCCTGACCATGACCTAATCAAGCAGAGGCTAGGGCGGAAGTAAATCAAACTGGGTTGCCCACCCTTGTTTCCGCGATTTGTGCGGAGACAGGGTGTTTTATTCCCGCTTTCCGCCAGATGGACGCTGAGGGCCGTATCCTGCATTGCGACTGGAGCCTCTACGACACGGGCCACCCCATCTTCCGCCCGAGGCACATGACGCCCGAGGAACTTGAGCGCAGCTACGCCTGGATTTATTAGCGCCTCTTCTCGCACGCATCTATCTGGCGCCGTCGCCCCGACCTCGGCACGCTCAACATGAATGGCTACACGCGCAAGCTTCTTATTTAGTCAGGGAAGGGAAACGGCGGTGATGCAGGCGAGGCAGATTGCCGCAGGCAGCCCGGCCAGAGATTTCATAGCAGCCTCCTTGAACGAGAATGACACCAGCATCTTTGCATTGGGTGCTCGGGCGATTGTCACGATATTGTCAAAATCAGAGTTGCCTCGAAAAGGCGTGGATTGCGCCCGACAGGGCTTCCCGTCGCCTGCACCATGCTTCTAACGGATAACCCGTTCGTCACGCGAGACCTCAGCACGTGCTCTAGTACAATCAGTCCCGTGAGCGACCCCGTCCGCATAGGAATTCTGGGCGATTTCAACCCGGAGTTCCGTTCGCACCACGCCACTAACGACGCTCTGCAGCACGCGGCCCGCAAACTCGGCATGAAAGTCGAGAGCGAATGGTTGCCTACGTCCTCGCTGACCGGGCCTGGCGCCGAGAAGAAGCTCGAAAGTTATGACGGGCTTTGGGCTTCGCCAGGGAGTCCATACAAAAGCTTCGACGGGATGCTGAAGGGAATTGAGTTCGCGCGCCGGCGCGATTGGCCGTTTCTGGGCACTTGCGGCGGATTCCAGTACGCCTTCATCGAATTCGCCCGCGACGTGCTCAACATAAAGGACGCCGATTCGGCCGAGAACAATTCCGGATCGAAGAACATCATCATTTATCCCGTGGCATGCGCGGTACCTGATCGTAAGGGGACTGCTCCGAAACTGTCAGGTACGGTTCCTGAGATCAAGTTGCGGCCCGGATCCTACTTGCAGAGCTTCTATGGCAAGGACAAGGAAATTGTGACGGAGGAGTTCTTCTGTAATTTCGAGATCAATCCGGATTTTGAATGGACCACGATGGAAGCCGGATTCCCCGTGGTAGCGCGCGGCCCGCAAGGCGAGATTCGCGCGATCGAATCGCCGACACATCGCTTCTACGTCGCGACGCTGTTCCAGCCGCAACTGTCGTCGACTGAGAAGAATCCTCACCCGCTGGTGTTGGCGTTTGTACAGGCGGCTGCGGACTGGGGCAAGAAGAAGTTGGACGACAGCGTATTGGAATAATCCCCCCGGCGCATTCGGGCTTCTATTCCTCGGCTTCCGTTGAAAAAATAGAGCCGCTTCGGCTCCGCTGCGAGCTCGCTTCGCTCTTCGCGGCTTCGCTCCGCATGACAGAAGGAGCCTGACGGCGGCATTACCAAAGTCGTGATTACCCGGCACGTTACCGTTCACTCCCCAACTGCATCTAGGGCAGGCAACTCGCCGACGCTAGACTCCCTTCCACGGTCGCCCTCCCCCGAGTGCGCGGCCAGCGAGGAGCCACTCGTCCGATGCATACGATGCAGATGGTTAGTTCTTTTCGCGTCCCCTGGGGCACGTTAATCAGCTACATTCCGATCATCGCGACGATCGTGACGACGCTTTTCAGCGTGATCCTTGCCCGAGCCACGCTGCGCTACGTCGAAGCGACGGACAAGGGGCTCGCGCTTGCCCGCGAAGAGTTCGAGCGGGAATGGAATCCGGATCTGCACATCAAGCTGGAGCGCGTCTCTCCGACCGAAGCACGCCTCATCGTCACGAACCTGGCGAAGACATCGGTGCTGCTGCAGTTGCTGCAGTTGCGCAAGCTGTCACACGCGATGCCATTTGAGCGCTGCCGCCTGAATGATCCGCTAGTCGGCGGAATGACGTGGACGGACGAGATGGGAAAGCGCATCCTCGCGTGCACGGGCTATGAGTTTGAAGGGCCGATTGCCGCAGCAATGACGTTCTACGCTGCCGGCCGCATGTACCGCACCGACTGGTTCCGCTCGCAAATCGTGGTTCGCGAAGGGCACATAGTCAGCCTTGAGCCGAGCAATATGCCTACGCGCCGGGTACGGCAGGTCGAGCGGAAAGGTCAGCCGGAGCGCCGCCGCGAATTCGTTCAGGATGTTGCCGCCAACCCCGATGCCGAGAAAGAGACGAAGCCGGAAGAGAAATTCTTCGTGACGGGGGCTTAGGAAACCTGCGTCGTCGGTAACTCTTACCAAAGATTGCCGAGGTGGGCTAAAGTCCAGCGCTCATCTGCCGATTCTCAACGCAGGAGACCGACATGATCACGCCGATCGATCACGTTCATCCCGTCGACGTAAGGCAAGTAATGCAGGCTGTCGCGGAAGCGCGACACGATCCTAAGGCCGAGACCCAACCTGTCCATAAGAGTGGCGAAGTCTCGCAGGATCAAGTCACGCTGAAGAGCGCCGCCCAACCCGATCCTGATATCTGTCGAGAATAGGCTGCACGGCCAACTCCGTTCAGGTGTGCGGTTTACCATTATTACGCCCTTGCTCGTGTGCGGCCTTGGCGGGCAGGTACTTACCTGTCTATAATTTCCAAGCGAGTAACCCGCAACGGCCCGAGCCGGAAATCAGGGTTGCCGACACAATTTGGAGTTCAAGGAGCCCGACATGTCTGCACCGAGTCGCCGTCCGGAAATTCGCCGCCGCCGCGCCCGAAAAGATAAGATCGTACATTTGCGCAAGCGCCTGGCCGCTGCGAAAACGGATTCCGACCGCAATACCATCACGGCGAAGTTGCACAAACTGGCAGTCCTGTCTCCCGGAAATCCGCTTTTGAAGTAAGTTCGGCTCTGCGGCGTTTAGTCGCGCTTGAGTGACTAAGCAAGCCCAGGGAGCGCCGCATAAGCGATATCCTCCAGGTTCGCCGGACGTGGAATTCCCGCAATCGCTGAAATCCCTTGTTTCTTAAAGCTTTCGGCCCGCAAGAAGGAGCGGTTGGTATCGAAGGCATGAACCGGAGTAGTTCCTTTTGAACCCTTTCTATTCCGGTATACTCAAATGTTCCTAGAGGCATCTTTTTACCTTGATGAGACGTAGCTCGCTTTGGGCCGTAATCTTATTGTTGGGACTGCTGCCGACTGCGGGCTGTCTTTTCCGCACGCGCCCTGTTGAGGAGCAGTATTCAAAGGTCCCGCTAAAGACGGCTACGCAGCAAGAGCTGATTGATGACATTAATCAGCAGGCCGAAGCCCTTCATTCGCTGAAAGCGACCGTCGACATTGATAGTTCGGCGGGCGGAATCAAGAAGGGCAGAATCACCGACTACAAAGAGATTCGGGGCTACGTGCTGGCCCGAAAGCCGGACTGGCTGCACATGGTCGGGTTGATGCCGTTCGTCCGGACGACCGCTTTTGACATGGTCAGTAACGGCAACGACTTCAAACTATGGATTCCGCCCAAGAACAAATTCGTGGTCGGCAAGAACGAGGTGACCTCGTTGAGTTCCGACCAGCCGATGGAGAATATCCGTCCGCAGAACATATACGATGCTCTTTTGATCAAGCGGGTGGATCCGGCTACAGAGATCGCAGTACTCGAGAACGGGTATGAGATTCTCCACGATTCCAAGGGGCACCGGGTCTTGCAGGATGATTACGAGCTGATCGTCATCAACAAGAATGCCCAGAAGCTTGAGCGCAAAATCATCTTCTCCCGTACCGATCTGAAGCCGCATCGCCAATATCTCTATGGGGATGACGGCAAGGTCACGACCGACGCCCGATACGCCGACTACAAGGATTACAACAGCTACAGCTTCCCGTCGCGGATCGAGATCTACCTGCCGGAGGAGGAGTACGACATTACTCTGAACATGCTAAAGGTAGACATCAACTTGCCGCTCAGGGACGATCAGTTCGTGCTGGCGCAACCGCCGGGAGCGACCGTGGTCCGTCTCGACCAGCCTCAGTCGACTTTGGTCGTGCCGCTCGGGGACAATCAGTAAAGGCCGCACGAGGGAAGTTATTCCGTTGGAACGCGCTGCTGATCAGGGGCGCCGCTTACCAAGCTCCAAGCTGACGACATCGTTATGGTTAACAAAATGGTGGTTGCCAACCTGACGCATCGGCCGACAAGGTCGGTGATCACAACGAGCGCGGTCGCGCTCGAAGTGGCAATGATCCTGTTGGTGGTGGCGGTTTTTTACGGATATCTCACCCAGTCGAGAGAGAGCCAATTAGGCGTGGGTGCGGATCTGTTGGTGATGCCCCCGGGGTCATCGGGCTTGATCGCCATGTCAGGGGCGCCGATCTCGGTGAAAGTGGGAAACAAACTGGATCGGCTTCCGCACGTTACGGTAGCCGCGCCAGTGTATTGGGCCTTCAACCAGAAGCCGATGGAGATCGTTTACGGCATCGATCTTGCGACGTTTAATCAACTGCCTCCAAGGTTCGTCTATCTCTCTGGCGGACCGTTTCAGGGGCCAGATGATGTGATTGTGGACGATTACTTCGCGGGGATGTATCACAAAAAGGTCGGCGACACGATCGAGGTGATCAATCATCCCTTCCGCATTTGCGGCATTGTGCCTCACGGAAAAGGTGGACGAAAGTTCATCCCACTGACGACCATGCAGGAACTGCGCGGGGATGCGGGTCGCGTTTCCGCGTTTTATGTGAAGGTTGATAATCCTGCCGACATTGACGAAGTCGAAAATGCAATCAAGTCGACCCCGGGCATGGAGCAGTATGCGGTGCGTTCGATGGCCGAGTATTTATCGATGATGACACCGGACAATCTGCCTGGGTTCAATGTTGCCATCGAGATTGTGATCGGGATTGCCATCGTGGTCGGCTTTCTCGTGATTTTTCAGTCTATGTATACCGCCGTGATGGAGCGTACGCGCGAGATCGGGATCCTGAAATCGCTGGGAGCCTCGAAGCTCTACATTGTGAATGTTGTCCTTCGGGAGGCCTTCGTGCTGGCCGTCCTAGGAATCATCGGCGGGATTATTATCACCGTCATCACGCGCAAGGTGATCGCGGATGTCAGGCCCGTGCAGAAACTCTACTGGAGCTATGCATGGGTGCTGCGTGCCACAGCACTGGCGATTGTCGGAGCACTGGCGGGCGCTCTGTATCCAGCGTACAAGGCGGCACAGAAGGATCCCATCGACGCGCTTGCGTACGAATAGAGCGTCTGTTCCGAAAAGGTCTGGATTTATTCCGACTCGGGAGTAATGCCGGCGCGCTGCAGCATGCGGCGTAGCCCACAATCGCCGGCAGCGCCCGCTGCTTGCCCGCGATGTCCCGTCACCATCAACAACCACAGAGACGCGCCAAGGTCAAATCATCGCGAAAAGCGATCCTGTTCCGTTTTCCGTAACACGCCAAGGGCGAATCCGAAAAACTTCTGTTTGGGATTATGATTTGCGCCTTCGGAGGAATGCCAGCCATGAATACGACTCTGGCGAACCGGCCGCATCGGCTCCTGGCCATCGACGGGGGCGGGCTCGCAGGACTGATTCCCGCCGAGGCGTTAGTACTGATCGAGAAACAGCTGGATCTGCTTTCGAATGGTCCCCAGCCGCTCTGCAAACACTTCGATCTGATCGCCGGAACCAGCACCGGAGCGATCCTGGCGGCAGGCCTCGCGCTTGGCCTGAGAGCGACTGACTTAAGAGATTTCTATCTCACATTCGGAAAAGAAATATTCACCAAAGCGTGGCTGCCACTGCGTTTCTGGCACAGTTATCCCTGTGCCCCTCTGGAGAAGCACCTGAAAGAAGTTCTTGGGGAGGCGACCACACTCGGCAGCAGCTCACTGCAAACGCAGATTCTGATCGTCACCAAGAACGTGACACTGGGCAACAACTGGTTCTTCAGCAACAATCCGGCCAACAAGTATTTCAAGAACAACTCCAGCGTTCCCCTGTGGCAGATAGTTCGGGCGAGCACGGCTGCTCCGACGTATTTTCCGCCGCACACTATTTCGATCCCCGACGACTCAGGCAAGAAGCAGGCTCACGAATTCGTCGACGGCGGCATCAGCAGTTACAACAATCCAGCTTTGCAGGTTTTTCTCGAGGCCACAATTCCGCAATACGGAAATGCCTGGCCCGCAGGAGTGGATCAGCTCCTGCTTCTTTCGTTGGGGACGGGATTCAACTCTGCGACGATTGAATTCGGCAGAGCGGCGGGTTACAACTTGGTCGACTGGGGCCAATACGTCGTCAAGGAGATGATGAACGACGCGAATCTTCAGCAGAATCTGCTGCTGCATATTATTGGGCAGCGGCCGCCCTTGGTGAGTTCGGCAACGCTCGAACTGACATCATCCGGAGCGGCGCAAGGTATTCCGGACGAGGATGCCCTGACACGTGTCGGGGCGGCATTGGGGGCTCAGAAACTGCTGACGTACCAGCGGATCACCGTCGGCCTGACGAGGCAAAGGCTCGATCAGCTGGGACTCTCGGACGTGGATCCGGTGAAAGTGCGGGAGATGGATGCTGTCGACCAGATTGTGAACCTGCAACGCATTGGCGCGGCCGTCGCGAAGGAGCAGGTTCGGATGGCGGCTCTGGAGCGGTTCTTCTAGATACCTCAAGGTAGAGTGCTTCACGATGATGTTCTGCACCGGATTCAAGGCACTTCCCCTGCCAAACCTACTGCCCGCACCCTGGACCGCTGTTGTGTTTTGCTACTAAATCTTTGGGAGACAATCATCTAGGCTCTACTAAAAATCTTTGCCAAGCCTATAATTTCTGCTCACGGTTCTGCTGGGTCCCCGTCTATTCCTGTGCAAGCCCGGAATGATACGAAGAAATCCGGGATGGTAGAGGAAACGACGCACAATGCCGGCCGATGTATGGGCACTACCATGGACGGTTGGCGGACGGGCCCACTCGAGAGAGAGTGAGTTAAAACAGAGAGTCAGCAGCCGCGAAACCGGGGCGGACCGATTTCGCGCAAACGAACCTCGGGAAGACCAGGACCCCGCGCGGGGCCGCATGGCTGGGCTAGATCGTCAAACGCAAGATCGCCGCATCGATGACACGATGCTGATTCGCGAGGCGCAGCGGGGCAACCGCGCTGCGTTCGAGGAGCTCGTACGTCATTACGATCAAGCCGTGCTGCGGCTGGCATTGCACCTCACCGGAACCGAACACGATGCCCAGGACGTGTATCAGGACGCCTTTCTGAAAGCGTATAAGAACATCGGCAGCTTCCGGTTCGAGTGTTCCTTCTACACGTGGATTTACCGGATCGTAACCAACTTGTGCCTGGATCACCTGCGCAAAAAGAACGTGCGCAAGGAAGACGCGCCGGTTGCGAAAGATCCCGACGGCGGCGAATACGACCTGCTCGATCAGGTGGCGGACGGCCGGGCGGGGGCGGATCCGGAAAAAGATTTGATGCGGCGCCAGCTTGGAGCTCGGATCGCGGGCGCGCTGGAGAAATTGACTCCGCGGGAGCGGATGGTTTTTGAGCTGAAGCATTATCACGGGTTGAAGCTGAGAACGGTGGGAGAGATTTTGCATACAACGGAAGAGACCGCCAAGAACACGCTCTTCCGGGCCACGCAGAAGTTGCGCGGCGCCCTGGCGGATATGAGATAGCAGCGAGTAGCGAGTCGCGAGCTTTGAGTCAATCCTCGCAACTCAGGACTCGGGGAGCTCAGGACTCGAAGGATGAACTATGAAGTGTGAATGGGTACGAGCAAATATCGTGCTCCATGTTTATGGCGAGTTGGCGGACGATGCTCGTTATGAGCTGGAGCAGCACGTGGCCCGCTGCGCGGACTGCGCGGCCGAACTGAAGGCGGAGCAGCAATTTCACGAGCTGCTGTCGCAGGATCGCGCGGCCGATCCGGCGCCGAATCTCGTGGCGTCCTCGCGCATGCGCCTGCAGGAAGCGCTCGAAACGGCGCAGCAGGGCAGCTTCTGGAGCCGGCTGGCTTTCGAACCGGCGAACTGGCTGCGGCAGGTGCGGTTCTCGCCCGCTCTAGCAGCGGCGATTCTGATTGTCGGGTTCGCCGGTGGAGTAGGTAGCACGTACAAAATTTACGAAGGACGGCCGACGAACACCACGATTCCCTCGGTTGCGAACAATCCAAATCCGAATCCGAACGACACTTCCATCGCCGGCATCGATTCCATCACCCCGGTCCCAGGCACCGACCAGGTCACGATCAAGTACAACACGCTCTCCACACAGGAAAAACAGGGATCCCTGAACAACCAGGAAATCCAGCAACTGCTGCTCTATGCGGCCCGGAACTACAACAACTCCGGCGTGCGCGTCGATTCAGTCGACCTGCTGGCGCAAAAATCAGGTGATTTGCAAGTACGCGAGGCGCTGATTTACGCGCTGCAGAACGATACGAATCCCGGCGTGCGGCTGAAATCCCTGACGGCGCTGGGCAACTATGTGAAGACAGATACGAATGTTCGCGATGCCGTGTTGCGGGCGCTGGTGAACGACACGAATTCCGGTGTACGCATAGAAGCGCTCCGGCTGCTTGAGCCGGTGAAAGCCGATGGCAGCGTGCGCGGCGTGCTGATGGCTCTGGCCTCAAAGGATCAGAGCACGTACATCAAGTCGCAAGCGCGAACCATGCTGGCACAGTTGCCCGAGATCGATTAGCAAGAATTTTTCCGGGGAAGAAGAGAGAGGTGTGAACTTGAAACGCGCGCTACAAATCGTCGGGTTGGCCGGTGTGCTGGCCCTGCTTGCGCCGGTGTTGGAGGCGCAGGAAACACATATTTCCCGCGACGGCGGGAACTGGACCCAGGAAGTCACCGGTTCGTTGGGTGCCGTCAAGACTCTCAGAGTCAAAGTCGACATGGGCTCGGTGGTCGTACACGGCTGGCAACAGCCAGGCGTCAGTTACATTGTTCAGACGCGATTCGGCAATGGTTCGGAGGAAGAAGCCCGCCGTCATTTTGATCAGTTCAAAGTGGCTGCCTATGTAAAGGGTGACACCGCCTGGATCGTTGGAGAGTGGCAGGGCGGGCGGCATCCGCGGCATTTTTCCGGAGAATTCAATATTAATGTTCCTCGCGAGATCGCGCTGGTGAAACTTGAGACCGAGGGTGGGAACGTCGAAACGACAGGTATTGCTGGCCGATTAGAAGCGGAGAGCGGCGGCGGCAGCATGCGGCTAGACGACATTGGAGGCGGCGTCAGCGCTGAAACGGGCGGCGGAACGATCAGCGTGGGAACCGTCAGCGGAGACCTGTCCCTGCACACGGGCGGCGGCGGGATTGAGATTCAGCATGCGAATGGAAAGATCTCAGCAGAAACAGGTGGCGGCAGCGTCCGGATCGATTCTGGCGGGCAGGGCGCGATCGTCGAAACAGGTGGCGGCAGCGTTGAAGTGCGCCAGTGCGCAGGCGTTGTGAAGGTTTCTACCGGCGGCGGAAGCGTTGATCTGAGTGATCTTGGGGGCCCGGCCGATATTGAAACTGGCGGCGGCAGCATCCATTTAAGTTCGGCGAAGGGGCACGTGCATGCCGAAACGGGTGGAGGCGGGATCGAACTGTACGGTGTCCCATCCGCGCGAGCGGAAACCGGCGCCGGAGGAATTACGGTGAAGATCGTGAACACGGGCGGCGAGCGTCACGACTCCGATCTGGAAACCGCGGCTGGTGACATTACCGTTTATATTGCTTCGGACGTCGCGGTCAACGTACGTGCCAGTGTGGACATGGGCAACGGGCACAAGATCACATCGGATTTTCCCGACATTCACGTCAGCAGCGAAGGCGATCGGTGGAGCAAGTCGCTGACCGCGGATGGATCGTTGAACGGAGGCGGACCGCTGTTGAAAGTGCACACCTCCAGCGGCGATATTTGCATCAAGCGGGCAGGCCGGTAAGGCTTCTTTGCCCGGCTTTTTTAAAGTGATAGGGGCCCGGCCCGAGTACGACGGCATTGGGCTGCGCTCGTAAATCAATTCAGACTCTCAGAAGTTCGTTCAGGTGGAGATAACCAAATGCGTACACACTTCTGGATGATTATCCCTTTGTTGCCGTTGCTCGTCGGTGTCTCGTTTGCCGCCCAGAATTACTCGGTCGACTCACCAGGACAGCCATGGATATTTTCCAGCGAGGACGGAGGCACAGGTTCCTATCTTGGAGTTGACATTGCAGACGTGACTGCAGAACGGCTCGGTGCATTGAAGCTAAAGGAAGAAAAGGGCGTCGAGGTCACGATGGTCGATCAGGATGCCCCGGCCGGTAAGGCGGGAATCAAGGAGCACGACGTCATCCTCTCAATGAACGGTACGGCCATCGAGAGCGGCGCGCAGTTACGGCGGATGATTCACGAAACCCCTCCGGGACGCGTGATTACTCTCGGCTTGAGCCGGGATGGTCAGCCAATGACGGTCAAGCTGCAACTGGCGGACAAACATTCGGAATTCGCGTTTACTGGCCCGAAGCCGGGAGACATTCACGTGAATATTCCAGAAATTCACATTCCAGATATCGATATCCCTTCCATCAATATGGTCGTGGTGACGTCTTCGGCGCGCAGCGGGTTGATGGTCGAGAACATCACGCCACAGCTGGGCGAGTTCTTCGGAGTGAAGAATGGCAATGGCGTGCTGGTGCGGTCGGTCGAGAAGGGCAGCCGGGCGGAACACGCCGGTTTTCGCGCAGGGGATGTGGTGGTGATGGTCAACGGCCAGCCCATTCATGACACCAGCGATTTCTCGCATGCGGTGCGCTCGCGGAGTGGCAACTCGGTCAGCGTTTCCGTGATGCGCGACAAGAAGGAGCAGAGTCTAACCTTGTCGCTGCCGACGCACAAAGACTCGAGCGATGTTTACGAAGAAGAGAGTTTCTCAAGCCAGCCGTGGGCAGAGGCTCAGTCCGCTCTGGAAATGAGCAGGGCCGACATGCGGAACGAAATCGCGAAACTGCGGCCAGAGATGGAGTTGGCTGCCGAAAACTCACGGAAGGCCGCAGAAGAGCTTCGGAAAGGGCTTGCTCGCGAGCAATGCGAATTCCGTCATCAGACCGAGAAGCAAAGAGAACAGATGCGGAAGGACCTGGAAAAGCTTCGGCGGGAAATGACGCACTTGCACGGCGACTGGGTCTAGCTCACCGGCCGCCCGCCGCGGTCTGCGATGCCGTTGCCAGAACAACCCGGTTGCGTCCCGTCTGTTTGGCGGAATAGAGACCGCTATCGGCCGCTCGAACGATCTCGTCGCGAGTCTTGCCGTGCGTCGCGAATGCGGCCACTCCCGCGCTGATGGTCACCCTTCGGGGAACTCCGGGAAACTGCCATTCGGAAATGAGGCGGCGCAACTTTTCCGCAATCGTGACGGCCTGCTGTTCGTTCGTCTGCGTCAAAAGGATGGCAAATTCTTCTCCGCCATACCGGCAGACGACGTCGATCTTCCGGAGCTGCTGATGAAACAGCGAAGATACCTGCCGCAGCACTTCGTCTCCCAGCAAGTGTCCAAACTCGTCGTTGAGCTGCTTGAACTGGTCGATGTCTGCCATGATGACAGCCATTCCAGTGCCATAGCGGCGGGCGCGCTCGATTTCTTCCATGATGCGCAATTCAAAGAAGCGGCGGTTGAAGATGCCGGTGAGTCCGTCCAGATAGGCGAGCTGCTTGACGCGCTCGACATAGTGCGCGTTCTGAATGGAATTAGCGCAAATGTCGGCGACAGATTCCAGCGACTGCAGCTCGCTTTCGCGAAATGCGTTGCGCCTGGAACTGTGCAGCGTGAGCACTCCGTGCGTCTGGCCGAAGGAAATAAGTGGAATGCTCATGCGCGAGAGACATTCGTTGAACAAGCGCACTGAACCGGGGATTGCGTCGAGATCTCTCTCAATCACTGTGCCGCTCGTCGCAATCACTTCAGACCACGGTGGTTGGCTGGCGGCGAAGCGTCCCGCCGTTGAAAAGCTGGGAGTCAGGTTGCCGTGGTGTGCCCGTAAGACTAATTCCTCTTCCTCGCGCAAGCACAACGAGACGTGTGAGACCTGAAATGCCTGCTGAATCACAGAACAGGCGCGAGCGAGAAGGTCTTCCAACTCCATCACAGCCGTGCTCTGCTGCGCGATGGTGTTGATGGCTTGCAGCTGGCGCGCGCGTTGCCGCTCAAGGGAATAGAGGCGCGCATTCTGAAGCGCGAGCGAGGCTTGCGTCGAAAACAGCCGCAGCAGCTCGATTGTTTCTTCATCGAAATGATTTAGTCGGTCGCTCTGGCAGTCGAGGACACCGAAAACCTCATCGCGCACAAGTAGAGGAACCGCGAGTTCCGAACGCGTGGATTCGGCCGTGCAAATGTATCGAGGATCGAGGCTCACGTCTGGCGCGTAAACCGGCTTCTTCGTCGATACGGCGGCTCCGGTCAGGCCCTGTTGCATCCCAAGGGAAATCTGGTCCTTGCCTGAATCCCAGCCGATCTGCGAGCGGACGCACAACTGCTGCGCCTCCTTGTCGAGCAGCAAGATGGCGGCGTTGGGCAGATCAAAATAATCGCGGGCAATCGCCAGGATGCGCTGTAGGACCTCGTCGGAATCAAAGGTCGACAGCACGGCCTGGCCCGCTTCATATAGGACCGCGATCTTCGGCATTCTCCCGGATTCTATCGCCGCGTGCGGTAACCACCGAGGTTCCGAAAGTAACCGAAGGTTGGCCCGTAATCACGGTCAGCGCCACTTTCTTGCCGTGCGAATCAGGCCGTAAGCCACGAGGCAGAACCAAAAGTCGATGAGTGTGCCCAGGTCGATGCGATAGGGACGGTGACGGGCGATGGGCGCCAAGGAAGGCACAAGGAGGAAATACACAACATTGCCCAGAATGATCGCCAATAGAGCCTGGAGAAAGTTGATCACCACCGATGGTTTAGACACCGCGACCCACCTCTCGGGATGAGCGAGTGTCATATCGGGACGGATCGGAGATCATATAAGGTGCTTTCATGTCGTGCGAGCGGCCCTTCCGGCGGCGCCTCCTGCTATTCTTTGCTACTGCTACTTTTTTCGGTGCGGCATCCTTTCTGATGGTTGCGAAAGGACGAGATTCCTAAGACCTTCGCCCATGCTTGAACTCTCCACACCCGTCCAGTTTGTGAAAGGGGTTGGTCCGCGCATCGCGGAGGCTCTTGCCGGCAAGGGGATTCACACTGTCGGCGACCTGCTCCATTATCTTCCCTTTCGTTACGAAGACCGCCTGAACCCCCGGGGCATCGGGGAATTGCGGCCCGGGGAAATGGCGACAGTCGTCGGCGAGGTGCGGAATTCGGGACTGTTTCGCACGCGAAGCATGCCGATTTTTCAGCTGACCGTGGGGCAAGGGCGGGCGAGGCTGCGCTGCCTCTGGTTCAATGCGACCTACTTGCAGGACAAGTTCCAGCCCGGCCAGATGATCGCCTTATACGGAAAGGTTGAGGAGGATCAGCGTACGCGGGAGTTGCAGATTATTCAGCCGGAATATGAGGTTCTTGGTGACGGTAGTGGAGATGCAGCGGAGAAAAAAGCGGCGGAGTCCCTGGAGATCGGACGCATCGTTCCCATCTACGAGGCTACCGGAAGGCTTACCGCGAAGTGGTTTCGCAAAATCATTCGCACGGCACTCGAGAATTTGACGCCTGATTTGCCTGATCCCATTCCAGCGGCAGTGCGCGCGCACCTCGGCCTAATCTCACCCCGGGCAGCGCTTTGGAACGTTCACTGGCCGGAGCCGGGAGAAAGTTTTCAGGACTTGCAGTCATTCCGGACGCCGGCTCACATCCGGATGATTTTTGACGAGCTCTTTTTCGTGGAGCTGGGACTCGAGTTGAAGCGGCGTCAGCAGAAGGCGCAAACAGGAATTGCATTTCGGCTGGACGATCGCGTCCGAGCTGCAATCAAGAAGATTCTCCCGTTCCACCCCACGGCGGCGCAGAAGAAAGTGTTGAAGGAAATTGCGGAAGACATGGGGAAGCCTTATCCCATGCGGCGTTTGCTGCAGGGTGACGTCGGCTCGGGAAAAACGATTGTGGCGTTTGAGGCGGCGATCATTGCCATTGAGAACGGCTGCCAAGTGGCGCTGATGGCGCCGACAGAGATTCTGGCGCAGCAGCACTATTTCTCCGCTCGGCGGATCCTCGAAAACGCCGGATACAGGATCGTTCTGCTGACGGGTTCGATCGAGACCCACCGCAAACGCGAGATTCGACGGCATATTGCCCAAGGCGGCGCTCAATTGGTCATCGGGACACACGCCTTGCTCGAAGAGAAGGTGGAATTTTCAAAGATCGGGCTGGTGATTGTCGACGAGCAGCACCGATTCGGGGTGATGCAGCGGCTGAAGCTGATGAAGAAAAGTTCCGAGAGCGACGAGGATGGCCGCGTTTCGGGGACTGCGGATACAACCGACGAGCCTGCGGAACCCGACGTGCTGGTCATGACGGCTACACCGATTCCCCGCACCCTAGCCCTGACGCTCTATGGGGATCTCGATCTGAGCGTACTGGACGAATTGCCGCCAGGCCGAACGCCGATTGTGACCAAATGCGTTTCCGACGACGAATCGCCGAAAGTATGGGACTTTGTTCGAAAACAGGTCACGGCGGGACATCAGGTGTACGTCGTGTATCCCGTGATCGCCGAGAACGAAGAGAGCGAGTTGAAAGCGGCGATCAAGATGTATCGCGAACTGAGCGGACATGTGTTTGCGGAGCTGAAAGTGGGACTGCTTCACGGCAGGCTCGACCCGGATCTGAAAGATCAGGTCATGCGGATGTTCCAGAGAGGCGAGTTACAGATTTTAGTCGCGACCACAGTCATCGAAGTCGGCGTCGATGTGCCGAATGCAACTGTCATGGTGATCGAGCATGCCGAGCGGTTCGGAATGGCCCAACTGCATCAGTTGCGAGGCCGAATCGGACGAGGCGCCGCCAAGTCGTACTGCATTCTGATGACCGGTGGTAGAGTTTCCGAAGAGGGGCAGAAGCGGCTCGACGCCATGGTTCGCACCAATGACGGATTCAAGATCGCGGAACTGGATCTGGAACTGCGCGGTCCGGGAGAATTCTTCGGCACGCGGCAAGCCGGCCTGCCAAGCTTTCGTGTCGCGAACATCATTCGGGACGGGCAGTTGCTCGAGGCCGCAAAGCACGAAGCGGCGGGCGTTCTCGCCGGCCCGAACTCGGAGATTTCGTCCGAAGAAATCAGCCGCGCGCTCGTTCACATGCGGGCGCGCTGGCAGCATACGTATGGGCTCGTGGAAGTCGGCTGATTCCTACGCCTCGAATCTTTGATCTTTCGCCGAATACAAAATGTTTTGTCAGGAACCGGCCCGTTTCTCCAGGTTTCAGGAAATTCCTGGAACTTTTTCCCTGCTTCGAGTGAAGACTGAATGAGAGGCCGGCATCCCAAGTAGCGGATCACATTCCATGGAGAATCTGGAAAACTGTTCGGATCCTGACCTACTGCGGCGGGCGATGGCCGGCGACGAGAGCGCTTTCGTCGCGCTCTACGAGAGGCTCAAGAATGGAATTTTCCGATATGCATTCTATATGACCAGTTCCCGCGCGGCCGCCGAGGAAGTCACGCAAGAAGTGTTCATCACGCTGTTGAAAGAAGGCGGAGGTTATCGCGAAACTCGCGGCGACGTAGGCGCATTCGCGTTTGGGATCGCCCGCAATTATGTGCGCCGAATTGAACGGCGCGAACGGCCTTACCAGCCTTTGCACGAAGAAGGTGCAGAGGACGCGTTGCGCTCCCTGGAATTCCCCGCGGATTCTCTCACCGGACAGATGATTCAAAACGAACGAACGCGGCAAATTCAGGCTGCGATTGCGTCTCTTCCGGATCACTATCGGCAGCCGGTGGTGCTGTGCGATTTGTGTGAATTGTCTTACGAAGATGCGGCTTGGCGTCTGAAATGCGCGGTGGGAACGATCCGATCGCGCCTGAACCGCGCTCATACTCTGCTGGCGCAGAAACTAAAACCGCTGCAGGATCGGCCATCGGGTGTGCAAGCGACGGGAACGGAAGGATGTCTGATATGAACTGCAAACAAGTGCATTCTTACTTGCGAGAGCATCCGGTGGGCGATTCATCGTCCCGGATTCAGAATACGGAGATTTCCTCGCATCTGGCCACGTGCGGCGAATGCGCCCAGGCCGTGAAAGAGCAGCAACAGGTCGCAGAAACTTTGCTGTCGACTCGAAATCCAGACTGTCGACCCTCGGCATCCTTGGATGTGGCGGTGCTCGCGAATTACCGTCGGCAGATTCTTGAGCTTGAGAAGAAAAGTGTGGTCTCGGCCTGGCGATTCCGTCCAGCTGCTGGGTTTGCCTGGAGCGCGGTCGCTATCGCGCTGGTCGTTGTGGTGATTCTGTTCTTCTCGCCGCGGCGAGGAGTTACAAGGCTTACCACGCGTCCGACGGAGCTAGCGAATGAATCGGCCGTCCAAATGGCTGGGAAACCGGCACAGACAAGCAAGGCACCTACGAAGGAGGTTGCAGTACGAAACAAGAATCGCAGCCGGTCAAGGCGCGCGGCGGTTCGCTGGTCCGAGCCCCAACTTCCGCAAGAGGCATTTCGCAGCTTGATGTACTGCGATGAGCTGAGTTGCTCTGACGCGATGGAGATGATTCGGGTACAGCTTCCTGCCTCGTTCGTGACGCGGCCGATGTCGGGATCGACGTCTGCCAATGAAGTCGTAACTGCTGACGTTCTCGTGGGGCCGGACGGGATTGCCCGGGGAATTCGGATTGAAGAATGAAATTTAGGTTTCAGAAATAAGGGAGGAAAACATAATGCGATCGACACAAATTCTCGCTGTCGCAGGAACGGTGATGCTGGCTTCGGCGCTTTCGGCACAGGTGGCCCCCGATCCAGAGTTAATGCTCAATGGCGGACCGCCCATGCAAATGAGAACGGGGTCTATGTCCGTGCGGCTTGAAACAATGGGTGCGGCCCCGGTCAAGGGCGCTCCTTTCTGCGCCACAGTTTCAACGGAGCATACACAGAATCTGTCGGATGGAAATCGTATCCATACCACGGACAGTTCCAGTTTGTGCCGCGACAGCGAAGGACGCACGCGCCGCGAGGCCGGCCTAAACCTGATGGGCGCCGCGGCCCAGGCATCAACGCCGAAGTTGGTGACGATCATCGATCCGGTGGCGGGCGTCCGCTACATCCTCGATACCGCCAATAAGGTTGCGCACAAGATGACCCTCACACGTTTCGGTCCTGATGGTCCACCGCCTGATGGCCCCGGTGGCGCGGGCAAAGGCGACCGAGTCATGATCATTCAGCAGGACGGCGGATCTGGCCCCAACCTTTTCTTCAAGGACGTCGAAATCAATAAGGCCGGCCCGGATTCCAGCAACCCGCCCGCGACCGAGAGCCTGGGCGACCAGACGATCAATGGGATACACGCGACGGGCACCCGTGTCACGACGACGATTCCGGCAGGGAAAATGGGGAATGAGAAGCCGATCATCGTGACATCCGAACGCTGGTACTCTCCTGAGTTGCAGGCCACGATAATGACGAAGCATGATGATCCGTGGTCGGGCGAACTAAAGATGGAGTTCGCCAATGTGAATACGGCAGAGCCGGATGCCTCGCTGTTCACTGTTCCATCCGATTACAAGATCGTCGAAGATAAGGATGGTCCGATGAGGATTCAGTTCAAGCAACAGCTGCCTTCGCCGGCACCGCAGTAAGAAATCGAAAGCCGCTCTTCATAGCGCCGGTTCTGGAAACTGCGGAGCCGGCGTTTTCGTCTTAGCGGGATCGAACTGATAAAATGGAAAGAATGGCGGGCACTTCGCAACTGATCCAGATTGAGCTTGGTCCTCCGGTGAGGGCTGCGAAGCCGCTATGGCTGAGGGCCAAAGCCCCTGTTGGAGACAATTTCCACAATCTGAAGAAACTCGCCCGCGGCCTGGGCTTGCACACGGTCTGCGAGTCGGCGCAGTGCCCGAACATTGGCGAATGCTGGAACCATAAAACCGCGACATTCATGCTGCTGGGCGACATCTGTACGCGGCGCTGCGGTTTTTGTGCCGTGCCGAAGGGGCGTCCTGAGCCGATCGATTGGGCGGAGCCGCGGCGGGTGGCTGAGGCGGTTGCCGCACTCGGGCTGAAGCATGCCGTCGTCACCAGCGTGAACCGTGACGACGACAACGTCGGCAGCGCCCGGATTTTTGCCGAGACGATCCGCGAAATTCGCGAACTGACCCCTGACTGCCGCGTCGAAGTCTTGATCCCTGATTTCCAGGGACTGGAAGAACCGCTGCGTATTGTGCTCGACGCCCAACCCGACGTACTGAATCACAACACGGAGACGGTACCACGCCTGTATCGTGCAGTGCGTTCTGGAGCACGGTACGAGCGGACGCTCAGGTTGCTCGAAAGTGCGAAGAAGTTTTCTCCCGGAATGGTGACCAAGAGCGGCGTCATGGTCGGGCTGGGAGAGTCGTCCGAGGAGTTAATCGAAGTGTTTCGCAATCTTGGCGCGCGCGGCGTCGATATCCTGACGATTGGACAATACCTGCGCCCCTCGAAAGACCATTTGCCGATTGCACGCTTCTACGAACCAGAGGAGTTCGTTTATCTGCGGAACGAGGCGCTGCGCTTCGGTTTCCGCCATGTTGAATCCGGACCTATGGTGCGGTCCAGCTATCACGCGCACGAGCACGCCGATGCCGCTGCTTCCTCGCGAATCGTGACATAGAGGGCGGGGATTCCCGCCTGTCTGGTTGCGGATCAGGATTCCAGACTATTTCAGAAGATATGCATCTTGATGCTGAGGTATTTCTTCGGATTCTGCCGTATGGCTTTGACCAGATCCCTCGTCTCCAGCAGCATCTGATTGGCATTGTTGTAGAGCGTGTCGTCTTTGAATAGCTTTCCGGCGGTTCCCTGTCCGGCTTCAAGCTCTGTCGTCAGCTCTGACAGTTTTGTGATCGTTGTGTCTAGCTTCTTGGCCAGTTCCTCGTCCTTGGTCAGCCTGCCCAAAGTTCCTTTGCCGGCATTGATGTCTTCCGTCATCTTCTTGATGTTGGCGATCGTGTCGTTTGCGTTGTTGTAGAGAGACGGATCCTTAACAATCTTCCCGGCGGTCCCCTTGCCTTCCTGAATGTCATCGATGACGGCGTTCATCTTGTCGAGCGTGGCAATGAATTTGTCATAAGCATCGTTGCGGCTGATCAGGCGGCCGAGGCTGCCTTCTCCATTCCCAACTTGTTCGATAATCTTCTGAAAATCGCCGACTGTGGCCGAAAACCGGTTGTAGAGCGTGGGGTCGTAGATCAGTTTGCCGAGCGATCCTTTGCCGCTTTCAGCGAAGGCCAGGATGCGGTCGGCACGCTTGAGCAAAGCGTCCATGTTCTGGAGCGTGCTCTGGCTGGCGCGGACGACCTGGTTGAAGTCCGGATGCACCTGCGTGGGCAGTGTGTCTCCGTTCTGCACCGGGCCCCCCACAGACTCGGTGCTATCGATATCTATGTAGGTTTCTCCGAGTACACCGGCGGTTTCGAGCGAGCTGATGGAATCGCGCCGCACGTCGTGCTGGAATTTGCTGCTGATCTTCATGACCACTTCGACCGGAGTGAGTTGCTTATCCTTTTGATGAACGTTATGGACCGTCGCGACGTTGCCGATATCGACTCCGTTTAGCCGAACAGGGGCGCCGGGCCGAAGACCTTCAGCGTTGTCGAAATACGATTTCACGGTGATGCGGGGAGTAAAAAGGCCGGTTGTTCCCGACATCAGGAACAGAAGAACGCCCAGCGTGACGCTCGCGACAATGACAGTGATCCCAACTTTGAGCTGCGACCACTTGAGCTGCTTCTGGCTAGGCAATCGATTTCCTCGTAACGCCAGTCGGGATAGGCTGCGCCAGCCGCGGCCGTAGCACAGTTCGCTGCAGGTCTCTCACTCGCACGCCCATCGCTGCATGATAACAAATCAACCCCCGTCCTTAGATGCGTTTTCGGGCCAGTGCCGGCGTGGTGACGAGGGCGAGAACGTAAGCTACGGCGCCACAACCGAGGGTGACGGTCAATCCAAATTGGATGGCAATTAGCATCGCGAGCACGGAACCAAGGACGCTGGCTGCGGCGTTCATTGCCCATGCCCATTCGACAGCGTTGTCGGATGCAGCGTCGCCTGCAGGGTACTCGGGGGCCGGAAATGCCGCAAGGGCGCGCAATCCGGTGGGAAATGGCATTCCCATGATAAAACCGAGCGGAATCAGAAGCACTCCGCTCACAAGAAGCCGGTACTCAAGGCTCATGCCGACCAGAGCGGCAAGACGGCCGGGAAGCAGAAATACGTAGATGCCAAGAGTAACGACCACGAGCAGCAGAGGCAGCCATCCCATTTCCGCCCGAGGCAGCCACACACGCGAAAGCAGGCTGCCGGCGCCGCTCGAAAGCAGCAACAGGAAGATGACAACTGTAAGTGCGTATGTTGGGTGACCAAGAAACAGCACGAAGCGCTGGATAAACGCGATCTCCACCAGGATGTAGCCCAATCCGATGGCGACGAAGTAAAGCAGCGGCAGCGGAGGTTGTCGCGAGGCGCCGCGACGCAACGCCAAGGGCAGAACCAAAAATGCCAACACTGCGATGCAGGAAATTACCAGGACGGCCAACAAAACCAGGACGCCGAGATTCACCTTCCAGTCGATCCCGTGCCGAAGGCCCTTTTCTCCCAGAACTTGTCCTGCTTTCAGAGTGAAAAAAAAGAACGGAGCGTTATCCGTGACCGGGGCCACGTTGTACGCATAGCTCCGCGCGAAGGCATACGGATCATTGCTTGCGATCAGCCTGGAAAACGGATTGTTGCCGGGTTGCGAAGGGAGATACAGCGGCTTGAGTTCGGAGTAGCGATCGAAGTGCTGGTTGACAGCTGCCTCTTCCTCAGCAGTGAACGCCGACTTCTTTGCCAGCACCACCACAGGAATTCCATCTTCATCGAGCGATCCCTGAGCCGCGACGATGAAATTCCGCTCGGGATTTGCGACTCCCAGACGATGCAGCGCTTCCATTGCCACCGAGACGACCCGGAGGGCTTCGCGCGGCTCACGGAACTCCCAGCGGGTGATGGCGATGATTCCATCGGGGTTGAGGTGATCGAAATATTCGCGAAACGCCTCGACGGTATAGAGATTGTTTTCACTCAGCGCAAAGGCCCCGGCCGCGGTCGAAGCCCATGTGTCGACCAGGGTCATCTGCACGACGTCGAAGTGTTGCGGCGTGGAGCGCAAGTACGAGCGGCCGTCGTTGACGTGGATGTGGACGTCCGGCCTGTCGTAAAGATGCTGGGCATAGTCGGCGTAGCGGCCGCGCATGATCGTGGTCGCGATGATCGGGTTGATCTCAATGCCGGTGACGCTTGTACTGCCATTCGCGACAGCCCGCAGCACGTCCACTCCTCCGCCGGGTCCGATGATGGCGTAATTTCCGTGCGGACGCAGCACGTTCGCTAGCGCAGGCGGAGCCGACATCAGGTTGTGTTCCCACACGGTTCCCTGCCAATGAGAGAGGTCCGCGTTCATGATGTAGGTGGAAGCGTCCGCGTCGATCACGATCGCCTTGGCCCCACCCTGTCGGTCGACTTCAACGCGGGAAAGCGCGTTCCAGCGCGCGAATTCGACCCATGCAGGATTGCGGAACATTCCTTTCGCATAGACGACATCGATCAGGCGTCCTGAAAAATTCGCGACAGTCAGTAGGACGAGAGCCAGAGCCAGCAGGCCTGAATTTCTGCGAATGGTGCGAGATTCGGCCCAGATCGCTCCCGCTGCAGCAAGCGCAATGCCTGCCGCGATGATCACGTTCGGCCCGCCCAACCAATTCAGAAGCGGAACGACCGCCAGACAGGCGAGCGCACCTCCGCAAAGATCGGCGCCGTAAAGCCGCGGAATGCGGCTGGTCTCACGCGCAAAGATCACGGAGAATAAAAGGCCGGTCAGGAAAAAGGGGACGGCCGCCGAGAGATACAGAATCGTGAGGCGGAAGAAATTCTTCCCAGTGACATCAAGGGCGACGGGAACGTGCAAGACGATTTCCAGAACAACGACAATGATGATCGCATTCGCCATGCACAGCCGGGCTCCGAGCTTTCGGGTGGGAATCTGTGCCAGGCGCCGCTTTAGAAGGTATGCGAAGACTCCGCCAGCGCCTAGGCCGAGCAATGCAATCGAGATCGCCAGAAACGCAAAGTGATAAAAGAGAACAACCGAGAAAAGCCGAGTCAGCGCGAGTTCCAGAAGCAGCGCGGCGAAGCTGGTCAAGGACAAGCCGCCCAGCAGCGTCGTTTCTGGGATTTCCGCTCTAGACGCGGCGACTCGGGTGGGGGCGATCACGGCCATAATGAAGTTCAACAGGTAGCCAGACGCGACAGTCTAGCAGACAGAGAAGATACTCGCGGTTGGCATTCAGTTTTCCAGGATCACCTGTGCGATTGCCTGCTCCGCGGTGTGCGAAATTGACATGGCCGCATTCTTCACACCGAGTCTGGCGGCGAACTCTGCTGCTTTGCCGTGAAACACGATCGTCGGGCGTCCGCCAGGCATTCGCACAACCTCGCAATCGCGCCAGCGTACGCCGTGATTCCAGCCGGTCCCGAGAGCTTTCATTGCGGCTTCTTTGGCGGCAAAGCGCGCTGCATAGCGCTCAGCGCGGTTGGCTTTGGAGTCGCAGTAGCGCATCTCTTCTTCGGTAAAGACGCGGTGAAGAAAGCGATCCCCGAAGCGTTCGATGGATTGACGAATGCGGGGAACCTCCGCGACATCGATGCCAGTGCCTACGATCATGTCGAGGTGAATCTTACAGCAAACGATCGCCGTCGTAGAGCAGTTGCCCGTCGATAAGGCGAGCCTCTTCCATCACTTTATGCGGCTTGACCGGACCTTCGGCATCGATGTGCAGCACTTCATGCCGATGCAGGACGAGCCAGTCGGAGATCAACATCCGGTGACAGCGGAAATAGAGCCGCTCGGCGCACATATATGCTGTGTGGGAATGCTCGGCCAGCTTCACCAACTCAGAGATTGCCCGCTCGAATTCAGGAGTGAGTATGTAGTCTGCATAATTGCGGAAGCTCTTGTTTCGCAGAGCGATGTTCGGCGAAACCGCGACGGTCTTTTTGCGATAGCCGCCGAGATCCTTCATCCAGATATAGCGAATCCCAGCGGCGGGCAACGTCTGTTCGAGCGACGGACGATTGAACTGCGGCAGACGGCGAGACATGGGGAACGAGCGGATGTCGACTAGAGTTTCGATCTGATGCCCGCGCAGCGCGCAAACAAGCTCATCGAATGATCTGGTGGAGTGCCCGATGGTGTAGAGCCTTGCCAAACTTTGATCCGCGCAGTGGTTAGATTCGGGTGAGGGCCGCGGCGATCTTAGAATCTTCGGCGGGAAGTACAGTGCGCAGATCGATCAGCACTCTCCCCTCTTCAACCCGCGAGATGATGGGCGGATCAGAGCTGCGGAGCCGGGCCGACAATTCGTTGGCGCTAAGATCGGCATGAGTGACCGCTAGAAGACGAGTTGGCAGAACTGAGGACGGAGCTGCGCCGCCGCCGATTACCGATTCTCCGTCGATTACGTTCAGCCGGATCTTCGCCGTTGAGACATTCTTTCTTAACGATTCGGCGCGACTGCCAATCTCTCCTTTGCTCAAGCTCATCATCTTCAATACAGGAATAGCGCCGTAGTCGCGCTTCACGTACGCAAGCAGCGTCGGCTCGAGCGACGCATAGGTCAGCTTATCCACTCGCAAGGCGCGAAACAGGGAGTTCGAGCGCATGCTGGAAATCAGGTCGCTGCGTCCACTGAGCAGTCCGGCTTGTGGTCCGCCGAGAAGCTTATCGCCGCTGTATGTGACGACATCCGCTCCGGCGCGAAGACTGCCGAGCACGTTCGCTTCGCCATGGATACCGAAATTGTGCAGATCGACCAGTGCTCCGCTCCCAAGATCTTCCATGAGCGGAACGCCCCGTTCTCGCCCAAGCCCCACAAGTTCACCGACCGAGGGCTGTTCGGTAAAGCCTGTGATTTCAAAATTCGAGCGATGCACGCGAAGCAGCAGCCGAGTCCGGTCGTTGATCGCCCTTTCGTAGTCGGCAAGGCGCGTGCGATTGGTAGTGCCGACCTCGCGCAGTATGGCTCCCGATTTTGTCATCACATCGGGAATCCGGAATGATCCGCCGATTTCGACCAGTTCCCCGCGAGAGACGATCACTTCTCCGCTGTCGGCCAGCGTGTTCAACGCCAGCAGCACAGCGGCCGCGTTGTTGTTGACAACGATCGTCGACAAATCAGTCGTTGCCTTTACTTCTGCCAGCAGCTTGCGAAACAGCCGATCGACGTGGATGTCGCGCTTGCCTCGTTCCCCGGCCGCAATATCGAATTCTAGATTCGTATAATGCGTGGCTGTCTCTGCGATATGGTCGAGTGCGGACTGTGCAAGAGGTGCGCGTCCGAGATTCGTGTGGAGGATGACTCCCGTCGCGTTGATGACGGAACGAAGCGAGTGTCGAAGGGCGCTCCGAAGCTGACTCTCAATGGCCTTGCCGAGTCCCTCCAAAGCGAGATGAAGGCTCTGGGTATCGAGCAGTCCAGAAGAAATCTCCTCACGCAACCGGGCGAGCACTGTGCGCGCAGCATCCGTTACCGCGCTACTGCCTTGCGATTCGATCAATGAGACAAGATCTGGCGACCGGAGTACTACATCCACCGACGGCAATTCGCGATAGAGTTCCGATTTCGCCACGCTGCTCATCCCCGCGATTATCCCATGATTGCGCGAGCGTTCGCCCGCTCAGAGCGTATGCAGATAGGCCAGCAAATCTTCGAGGTCCTGCTTATCCAGTTTCTGGCTGAAGGCGGGCATTTCGTTCCGGCCAAGGCGAATGATGTCGGTCACGCGCTCATCATTGGCCGGCAGGCCGCTCAGCGAAAGGTATTTGTGCTTGAACATTCCCTTTAATCCCGGACCCTTTTTTCCACGAGTCGAGTAAGGTTCGTGGCAGCGGTCGCATTCGGCATCGTAGATCTTGCGGCCTGCGGCCTGTTGCGGGTTCAAACTCAACTCGGCGTCGGACTTGCGCCTCTCTACGTCGCAAGCGAGGGTCAATGCCACAAGCAGTAACGCGGCTGCCACAAGCAATAAATAGTGAAGTTCAAAATTTCCTCGCCAGTGTTTTCGCGGGTCTCGATCTTCCCGTTCCATGAACCGTCCTTAGATTAAGAGATAGGCGATACACGGCGTCCAGAGCCGCTTTACAATGATAAAAGAAAAGGAACCTTCATTGACCGTCGCGATCAAGCGCGTATACGATCCGCCGTCTCGGGCCGATGGAGTGCGCATTCTCGTAGACCGCCTTTGGCCTCGTGGTCTCAGCAAAGCGTCGGCTGAGATCGACGAGTGGCTGAAGGATCTCGCGCCTTCCGATCAGCTACGGCGCTGGTATCACGCTCAACCTGAACACTGGGATGAGTTTCAGAAGAAATATTTGAAGGAACTGGCGCAGCCCGAACGTCAGGAGGTGTTGCATCGGCTGTACGAGTTGGCCCACCAAAAAAGGCGCTTGACTCTGGTGTACGCCTCCAAAAACACCGACCGCAACAACGCGACGGTTCTCAAACACCTGCTCGAAGGCAGGCGCAAACCTCCGACAGGTACCGGCCCCGGGGCGATTGATTCCATGCGCCAGCGCAGAGCTGCGGTTCGGCGCAGATAGAATTGAGAAGCGGTTCCTTCGCACTTCAGAACGAACTCCCATGGAATTAAAGTTTCAGCTGGCCGAGGCGCGGCATCTCACTGAACTGCTGGCGCTCATGAAAGAGCTTCAACAGGATGATCCCTGGTCATGTCGGTTTGACGGCGTGGAAGCGCGTCGGGCAACAGCGCGGCTATTGCGGGACCCGATGCTGGGCCGGGCATGGATGATCGTCGCGGACCGCCAGAGTATCGGCTACATTGTGATGGCATTCGACTACAGCCTTGAATATCGAGGCCGCGGTGCATGGATCGACGAATTTTTTGTGCGTCGTCAGTTCCGAGGTTCAGGGATCGGAACGCGGGCGCTTGAATTCTTTGTGGCACAGGCGAAGGAACTTGGAGTGTCCGTAGTTCATCTTGAAGTGAATCATGGGAATCCGGCGATCGATCTGTATCGCCGGCTCGGCTTTGAAGATCATCAACGCTATCTCATGACGAGGTGGATCATACCTAAGCCGGGGGCGTAGACAGGATCTCTACTTCATGCGGCCGATTTTTCAATGGAGTGTCGGCTCTCGTTCGCTCCAACTGGGCATGCGCACGTTGATCATGGGCATCGTCAACGTCACGCCGGATTCTTTTTCGGACGGCGGAAAGTTTTTCGATCGCGATTCCGCCGTCGAACATGCGGAGACGATGCTGCAGGAAGGCGCCGACATTATCGACATCGGCGGGGAATCGACGCGTCCGGGAGCGCGAGTGGAAGGCAGCACGCCGGGAGAGAAGCGGGTAGTGAGCGCTGAGGAAGAATTGAAACGAGTGATTCCGGTGATCAAGGTATTAAAGAAAAAATATCCGGCAAGAGTTATCTCCGTCGATACCTATAAAGCGGAAGTCGCTCGGGCCGCCGTCTATGCAGGAGCGGAAGTTGTGAACGATGTCAGCGGCTTTCGCTGGGACCCGCAGATGCCCGCGACGATCGCGGACTTGAAATGCGGCGCCGTGTTGATGCACATGCGCGGCCGTCCGGACGAGTGGAGAAAGCTGCCGCCACTTGTAGATGCCACTTCTCTCGTGAAGCGAGAGTTGAGGGAATGGTCTGAGCGGGCTCTGGCTGCCGGAATGCGCCGGGACAAAATCGTGCTCGACCCGGGTTTCGGATTCGGCAAAAGCTTTGATGAAAACTATCCGCTGATGGCGCACTTTGAAGAATTGCACGGTCTCGGATTTCCGCTTCTGGTGGGCACTTCGCGCAAGTCTTTTATCGGACGCGCGCTCGGCGGCGAAAAAGACGTGCCGCCAGAGGGCCGCCTTTATGGAACCCTTGCCAGCGAGACCGCCCTCATTTTGAAAGGTGCCCATATTGTTCGCACGCACGATGTGAAAGCTTCCGTGGAAGCGGCGAGGCTTGCGGATGCCGTTCTTAATGCTAGCGGGTAGATCGGTTTTCACAGTACGAAAAATTGTCGGACAATTTTTCTTCTGGCGAGTGGAGTCCGCACGAGTCCGGGAAAAACTGCAACATCCGCGAGGAACTTTGCCTCACACTGATTAAGGACTGTTCCCGCAAAGTTTGCGCATGGATCCACTCCTTAGGCTCAGCGTTGACGCGCGCGTAATGGTCCGCCGGGCCGGCGTTCCCGATCCTAGCGGCAACTGCGTCGTCTACTGGATGCAGCGCGCTCAGCGGGGTATCGAGAATCCTGCCCTCGACGTAGCGGTGGAAGCTGCGAATGCTCTTGGCAAGCCAGTCGTGGTTTTCTTCGCCCCCTTGCTGTTCTACCCTCGTGCCAACCTGCGGCATTACAGGTTCCTCAATGAGGGTATTCCAGACATCGCATCCGATCTGGCGGCGAGGAATATTGGCCTTACTCTGCGACGCTATCCCGAGCACAGCCTTCTCAAGTTCTGCGAGGAAGTGAAGCCGTCCTTGGTTGTCGGCGATGAGAACCCGATGCGCGAACCGGAGAGATGGCGACAGATCGCAGCGAAGGAGCTGAATATCCCGCTCTGGACGGTCGATGCGGATGTAATTGTACCCTCGAAACTCTTGGAGAAGGCGCAGTATGCAGCACATACCATCCGACCGCGGCTCCAGCAGCAACTCAAAACATATCTCGTACCATCGGCGAATCCGCGCGCGCGCATCCGATGGGCGCAATCCAAATCCCTGCAATCTCTGAATCCAGAGGTGGACATCACCCAAGGATGGAAGATCGACCGCTCAGTGACTCCGGTTTCGAACTGGCGCGGTGGGACAGTGGAAGCCATTCACTTGTTGAGGGATTTCATTCGTCACAATCTTCGCGGATACGGCACCGGCCGCAATCAACCGGAAATCGACCACACGAGCAAACTCTCGCCGTACCTGCATTTTGGGCACATCAGTCCGATCACAATTGCGCTCGAAGTCCAAAACGCAGATGTGCCGAAGGTTGACAAGGAGGCCTTCCTAAACCAGATCATCACCTGGCGCGAACTGGCCGTAAATCTCGTGCGTTTCAATCCCGGCTACGACAACTTCGAATGCGCAGAGCCTTGGGCTCATCGAACGTTAGCCAAGCATGCGAAAGATCCACGCCCCGTTCTCTACTCCGAAAGGCAGTTGGAGAATGCCGATACGCACGACCAACTCTGGAATGCCGCTCAAATGCAGATGGTGAATACCGGCTGGATGCACAATTACATGCGCATGTACTGGGCGAAGAAGATTCTGGAGTGGACGAAGTCCCCCGCCGACGCGTTCCGCATCGCTGTGTACCTTAACGATAAGTATGAGCTCGACGGCCGCGATCCCAACGGCTACGCCGGGATTGCCTGGGCCATTGTCGGTAAGTTCGACCGACCTTGGTTCGAGCGGCCGATTTTCGGCCAAATTCGCTACATGTCGGCCGCAAGCACGGGAAAGAAATTCGATAGCAAGAAATACATCAAACAGAATTTGTCGGCAGCGCCCGTTTGACCTTCAAAATGCCTTTCCGGAATCCAGCAATATCGTCACAGGACCTTCGTTGACCAACTCGACCTCCATCATTTCCTGAAACCGTCCAGTTTCGCAACGCAAACCCGCCGCGCGAACGCGTTCGACAAAGAGGTCATAGAGCCGTCGCGCCTGATCCGGTGGTGCGGCATCATCGAACGAGGGCCTTTTACCCCGCCGGACGTCTCCGTACAACGTGAACTGCGAAACCGCGAGCACGCTTCCGCCTGCGTCACTGAGGCTTCGGTTCATCTTGCCGGCGTCGTCCTCGAAGACTCTCAGCCCCGCGATTTTATCGGCCATGTATTGGACGTCTGTTTCGGTGTCCGGATGCCCGACTCCGAGCAGAACCAGCAACCCCACTCCAATCTCGCCCGTGATTTCCCCATTCACCGTGACCTTCGCACGGCTGACGCGCTGCACCACCGCTCTCATTGGTTTATTCCCTACTGTTGCCGATCTGGAACCGAAAGGCCGCCACGTTGACCCCGGCAACGGCTAACCGTTACGATGCAAGGTTGCGATTCTGCTTGATCGAGGCTTTGCCGGAAACTCAGCCTTTCTTTACACTAATTCACCGGGACCATTACACTACACACTCGCCTTTTTTCGTAATGAAGTCAGGTGCGGCGTTGTGAAGAGCCGGACCCGAGCCAGCCAGAGCGTCGTGAGGGCTGGTCGTCCGGCAACAGGATTACGCAACCGAAATAACGGAACTCAAATCTAATCGAGCCAAGCGAGGAGACACATGGCAGCCGTTGACGAGAAGGTAAAGCAGATTATCGTAGAGCAGTTGGGAGTCGATGAGGGCGAAGTTACATCGAGCGCATCGTTCGTGGACGATCTGGGCGCTGATTCGCTGGACACCGTCGAACTGGTGATGGCCTTCGAAGAAGCTTTCGACATCGAGATCCCCGATGAGGACGCTGAAAAGATTCGCACCGTCCAGGATGCCGTCGACTACATCGGCAAGCACGCGAAAGCGGGGAAGTAACGCTTGGGACGCAGGGTCGTAGTTACAGGCCTGGGCTTGATCTGCGGCGTGGGCAATTCCACCGATGAAGTGTGGAAATCCGTGCTCGCCGGGGAGTCGGGCGTGAAGCGCATCACCGGCTTTGACGCGAGCACCTACGCCTGCCAGATTGCTGCCGAGGTCAAGAACTTCGACCCGCTGAACTACATCGAGAAAAAAGAAGTCAAGAAGATGGGCCGCTTCATCCACCTGGCCATCGCCGCCTCCGATGAAGCGCTGAAGATGTCGGGCCTCAAGATTACCCCGGAAAACGATGAGCGCGTCGGCGTGCACATCGGATCAGGGATCGGCGGATTCGATATCATCGAGCGCGAACACTCCGCCTTGATCGAAGGCGGCCCGCGCAAAATCTCACCCTTTTTTATCCCCTCTGCCATCATCAACCTCGCTGCCGGCCAGGTCTCCATGCGGCACGGCGCCAAGGGGCCAAACGAAGCAACCGCCACTGCCTGCACCACCAGTGCGCATTCCATTGGAGATTCGTTCCGCATCATTCAGCACAACGATGCCGATGTGATGATCGCGGGCGGGGCTGAAGCGGCGATCACTCCAATGGGCGTGGGCGGATTCGCTGCCATGCGCGCTCTTTCCACGCGGAATGACGACCCGGAAAGGGCTAGCCGTCCATGGGATCAGGGACGCGATGGCTTCGTGATCGGGGAAGGATCCGGCATCCTCATCCTGGAAGAGCTGGAACATGCCAAAAAGCGTGGCGCTCCGATCATTGCCGAGGTCGCTGGTTATGGTATGTCAGCTGATGCCTACCACATGACACAACCGGCTCCCGAGCACGAAGGCGGATTCCGCGTTATGCGCAACGCCGTTCGCGATGCGGGTGTGTCGCCCAATGTGGTCGGATACGTCAATGCCCATGGCACATCCACGCCGATTGGCGACACGCTCGAAGCCCATGCGATCCGGAATTTCTTTGGCGATCACAAGGTCGCGGTGAGCTCGACGAAATCAATGACAGGGCATTTGCTGGGTGGCGCCGGCGGCCTCGAAGCCGGAATCACGGTGCTCGCTCTGCGCGATCAGATACTGCCTCCGACCATCAACCTGGAAAATCCTGATCCGGATACGGCCGGCATGGATCTTGTTCCCAATCATGCCCGCAAGGCCAACCTCGAATATGCCATGTCGAATTCGTTCGGCTTCGGCGGCACGAATGGCGCCCTGCTGTTCCGCCGCTGGACCGAGTAGCCTCGATCCCCACATACGAACGTTCATTTTTTGCTCCCTTCCGTCCCCACACTAGCGTCACCGCCGACTATTGTGCGGCAATTGGCGAATGTCGAACTCGCGCAAACGCCTTATCTGGCGCGGGCTTCCGGGGTAATGTCCAATCTCCCGTGCTTCTTCTGAAATGAGTGTCCTTTAGGAGGTCCGGCTTGTTGTCCTTTGGGTCGTTGCCACTCCCGTGTTCGTCTTCCAAAATACTTTTCGAAAGTGGAGTCTTCCCCTGGACCTTATGGATAAAGCTTTCGCCACCACACTTGCTCCGTTGCCCGCCTCTCGTAAAACCGCCGCCCGCGCCGCATTGGTCGGATTCAACGAACCGCACCGCGCTCTTCTGAATGAATGCTTCCGGCAGTTTGGCATCGATACAGTGCCGATCACTTCGAATCCTGCAGAACGGATTCGGAAAGAAAAATTCGAGGCCTGCGTACTGCCGCTCGCAACTGAAGCCGAAGAGGTGATGGAAGCCGCGCGCTCGTCCCGTTCCAACAGCCGCTGTGTAATCTATGGGGTTGGCGGCAGCGCTCAGGAGGCAATGCGCTTCTCGAAATATGGGATCAATGCCATGTTCCACGTCCCACTTGAGCGTCCGGCCATGTTAAAGCTCGTGCGCGCAACGCGCATGCTGGTACAGCACGAGTTCCGCCGCTACGTACGCATCCCGATCATCACCGAAGTGTCGGTTGTCGGCGACAACAAACGCGTGAGCGCAACCAGCATCGAGATGAGTTCTGGCGGCATGTCTATCAAGAGCGCCGAAGATTTTTCGGTGGGAGCCAGTGTCGAAGTATCCTTCGCCCTTATGACATTGCCACGCGTTTATGTGAAAGGCGTGATCAGCTGGAACAAGCCCAAATCAATCGGAGTGCGTTTCGATGCCGCCGACCAGCGCCGAATGAAGATCAAGACCTGGATCGATTCTTACCTCGAAAATTAGGAATTTTGATTGTTGATTGGGAAACCTCTGGAGCCGCGAGTTCATTTAACAATCAAAACTCAACTCAACAATTCCCCACTCGCTACAATAGGCTCGTGCCCGAAGCTGTTACGCCTGTAACCAGCAAGTCCGCCGAAGAAAACTCCGGCCCACGCCGGTGGACCCTGCGTCAGCGGATCGTTCTTAGCATGATCGTTTGGGCCGGGTATTGGTTTATCCGCCTGCTTGGTCCCACTTTGCGCGTCAGCGTTTCCTACGAAGATGGCGCTCAGAAGACGCTCGATGAACGCCCGCTGGTCGCGTCTTTCTGGCACGAGTGCATGATCCCCGCAACGTACCTGTTCCGCGACATGGGAATCCGCGTAATGAGCAGTTTCAGCTACGACGGCGAGTATATGGGGAGAATTATCCGGCGGCTCGGCTTCGTCGCGGTGAAGGGCTCGAGCAGCCGCAATCCCATTCGCGCGCTCCTCGGCTTGCGGCGCGCGCTCGAAGAAGGCTGGACTGTCGCCTTCACCCTCGATGGCCCAAGAGGCCCGCGGCGCAAGGTCAAGCCAGGGCCGTCGGGACTCGCGCGGTCTTCCGGCCTTGCCATGACTACGTTTCACGCTGCTGTCGAGAAGGCCTGGGTTCTGCACAGCTGGGACCGCATGATGATTCCCCGTCCCTTCTCGCGGGTGCTGGTGAGAGTCGGTAAATTGATTCCGGTGCCCTCCGATGCCAGTGATGAGGATCTTGAGCGCTACACCGCGGAGTTACAGGCCGCTCTCGATCGCGTGTGCGCATTCGCTGAAAAGAATGTCAGAAAGGCGGGCACAACGGAATTCCCTTATTACAAGCGAGCCTGACAGGTCTGGAGGGACTCGATCAAGACCTATTCATCGTCAAGCGCGGACCCCAGTTGCTGATACTTATATTTCTTGCCATCCCAGAAAAGGACCGACGAGGTGTTTTCTCCCTCGGCTTGCTCTTCCATGTAAATCCCGAGGATCGTTCTCTTTTTCGTGGTCAGCCGCTTCACCGCAAGAGTTTTGAACGGCAGGTTGATGAGCAGGAATTTTGCTTTCGGAGTCTCCGCGCGCCAGGCATCTTTTCCATCGCCATGAATGATCAACAGGCAAACGCCGCGCCGATCCGGTGCATCGGAAGCGAACGTCGAGGTCACCTTGACGTCGCCATACCCAAGAAAACTGTCGTACGGATCGGCAACCACAAAACTGTATTCGTCTCGATCGGCCATAGGATTTTTGCAGCGGGCTGCGACGACCAGATCATCAACGCCGTCCCCATCCAGGTCGGCCACAAACTGCGGCGGGCCCGCCAGCACAGAACAGTTTTCGCCGAACTGTTTCTGGATCAACTTATCCGTGACCGGGGGCGACGGATGGTGCGCGTGCGCAGGCGGCGGAGGCTGTTGCTTTTTTTCGGCAGAGACGGCGACGCTCAGCAGCAAGACAAACGGCAGGAAGAGAACTTTACGGGACGACATGCTTATTACTGTAGTCCGGATTGGTGACCGCGGGTAGAGACTGACTAGTGACGGAGGTAACGACATCGATCACAGTGCCGGTATCCGTCCAGGCTGTCGAGCGGGCGACTTGCGCTGCCGCCGTCGAGATACTTATCCCCGGAAATGTTCCCAACCGCCTGCCGTGAGTTGATGCGCAGGAGCGCTGCCGGTTTTCAAAAGAATTTTCCGCCCCCGCTTGATCTCCCCGATGCATGTGAGCGGGACCCCGGCGATTTGCGGGGGGACACGTTTCCCTCC
>Ga0070735_10000629_pt1 | contig 37060 bp, 20 predicted proteins | sample Coa_R1_FD_66443 | JGI IMG/M metagenome (GOLD analysis project Ga0070735, IMG submission 66443) | Surface soil microbial communities from Centralia Pennsylvania, which are recovering from an underground coalmine fire - Coalmine... | ecosystem: Environmental > Terrestrial > Soil > Unclassified ...
CACGCAAAGCACCAGTGCGTTCCGAAGTAAACGATGCCCACCTGCGAAAGCCACGGGACCCAACGAAAAGGCGGGAGCCATGCGTTCGCGGTCCACCAGGTGGGAAAGAGCCAGGCCACGCCGAGAAATACCCCGCAGGCGAGCCATGCGACGAGGTACGGCGGAAAGAGACGCACCGCGCGACGGTCGACGTAGCGCCTCAGATCGAATCTCCGGCCCTCGCGAAGGTAAGGCCGACACAGGAGAAGCCCGCTCAGTACGAAGAAGAGTTCGACTCCCGAGGAGCCGACCGTCCCCATGAAGAAGCCGAGAACGTAGTGGCCCCTCGCCAGGGCCGCCTCACCGATCTTGGTCGTGCCGAGGTGATGGGCCACGACCAGGCTGGCCGCGATGGCGCGAAGGCCGTCGAGTTGATGGAAGCGAATCGGACCGGCGGAGGCCTGCTTCTCGAGAGTGTTTGTGCGGCCCGCGACCGCCAAGGACTCGTCCATCGAGCTAACGTAGGGAGCACGGACCGGCAATCCTGACGCATAGCGGCACGTTCGACCGAAGTCAACGACCCTCACGGGCCCCTTTCTCTGACCGGTGCCTCGATCGGCGCCGGAGCCACGACGTTCACCGCCCTGTAGCGGACGTCGCTCGAGAACGCGCGCTTGCCGAGGCGGATGAACGGCCGCTCGATGAAGCGGAACATGAGCTCCGACGAGAGCAGGACCGCTGGGACGACGAGCGCCACCGACAGGGCGAAGATCGTCCAGCGCGGAAGGGCCAGCACGCCGTACCCGAGAAAGACGGATAGCCGCACGAGCGGCCAATGAAGGACATAAACTGAATACGAGCGATCGCCGGCAGCCGACGCGATTCGCCCGTCCAGGCCCGCACGTAATATGGCGGCCGTACGTCCGCGCGCGTCCGGCGCCGTTCGAAAGTGCGAGACGATCGCGAACCAGAGGCCGACGGGGAGCAGGTTCCGCGAGGCGGCCGTCAACACGACGAGACAGAGAAGGATGGGTACGACGGGATACCGATCGAACGTGGGAAGGCGATCGACCGCGAGCCGGGTCGCGATCCCGAGGAGAAAGAGCATCCCCGCACCGGGGAGAATGCTGGGCAAGTCGTACCCACCGAGCGCACCCCACTGGTAGGCGAGCATCCCGGCGACGAAGAGGAGGAACACGACGATCTTCGCGGCAGAACGGCGGAGTCCGGCGACGATCATGGGGGCAATTAGGTAGAATTGCCATTCGAGCGAGAGGCTCCAGGCCGGAGCCAGGAACATGAACTGGGATTGTTGCAGGACGTCGTTCGGAATGGCGCCGTGTAGCAACAAGACGTGGGCGACGAGGTGCGACCACAATCGCCCGCTCGCAATCTCATGGACTTGCAGGCGGCCGAACCAGATCTGGCCCGGGTCGCCCCAGGGGATCGTAGAGAGCACACGCGTCGTCAGTGACGAGACCCAAACGGCGAATGCGAGGCTCAAGAGGTAGGCCGGATAGATCCGGAGCGCCCGGCGCGTGATGTAGACGGCGTAAGGTTCGCGTTTCGTCAAGAGCAGGTTCGTGATCACGAATCCGCTGATGATCACGAAGGCCGCGACGGACCAGTCGCCGAGCTTCGCGAGCACTTTGAAGGCCGCGCCGTAGGTATTCGCCCCGTTGAGAAGAACCAGATGCGAAACGACGACCGCCCACGCGAGCCAGCCGCGGGCGCCCTCGATGCCCCGAAAGCCACGGTTGCCGGGCGACTCGGCCGCAGGCCGAGGGTCCACCGGGCGCGTCATGGTTTGGGTGTTTCGGCCGAGAGTCCCGACGGCCGCACCTTCGCGTCGGCGTCGGCTCGAGCTTCCTCGGGGGCGGGCGCGACGGGCGGCGTCTCTGGTTCGCTCTTGTGGCGGGCGACCGCCGCCCCGAAGGTCCACGCACGGTTGGCCACATACCCGAGGACCAGGACGACGAGCGTGCACGCGAGCTGCGCCGCTAGGTAGTGCACGTGCCAGCGGCGCGTGAGGTACCACATCCCCGCGGCGTTCAGGGCCGCCGAGACGGCCGCCACGGCGGCGAAACGGGGCAACGTCCGCGCGTGCGACGCCTTGCTCGCGAAGGTCAGGTGATAGTTGAGGAGATAGTTGACGCCCGCACCCGCCACGGCCCCCACCGCCGTCGCGGCCGCTGGCGAAACGCCGAAGGCCTCGACCACGATCGCGAGCGTCGCGTAGTGCACAGCGGTGCCGACGCCGCCGGCGCCGGCATACCGCACGAACGGCGCGCTGAGGACGCCGAGCAACACCGTGAGGTGTCGTTCGAGCTGGTAGGTGCGGTAGATGGCCGCCATTTCGCCGCCGGCGCGCAGGAAGTCCGTGGGCTTGACGCGCGAGACGCCGACGTCCGCCCAGCGAGCCAGCGGCAGCTCGTAGAGCCCCTCCGCCCGCCCGAAGCTCGTCAAATAGCGGGCGAAGATCTCGACGTCGAATATCCATCGAGAGCCGAACGGCGCCTCGAAGAGGGTCCGCACCGCCGGGCCGGCGCGAAAGAGCTTTGCGCCGCACTGCGTATCGTAGACGGGGAGGGCGAGGACGAGGCTGGCTGCGGTCGCGAAGACTCGCCCCAGGTAATGGCGCACGGGTCTCCGTTCGATGCGCCGGCCGAGGAGCGCCACGCGCGCGCCGATCACGATATCGATGTTCCGATTGCGATCGAGGACCTGGACGAACTCCGCGATGGCGTCGAGCGGCGTCGCGAGGTCAGCGTCGAAATAGCCGACGTAGCTCGCCCCCACGTCGATTGCGCGGAGGATGCCGACGCGGACCGCCTCTGCCTTCCCCTGATTGGGCTGCTGGTCCACGACGAGCACGCGACCCGGCCAGCGCGACTCGAGGCCGCGCAACACCTCGAGCGTGCCGTCGCGGCTTCCGTCGTTGACGAACACGAAACCGACGTCGTGCTGCGAGGCGAGGTACCCGTCGAACGCCTGGACCTCGAGTCGCTCCTCCTCGTTGTAACAGGGGACGACGATCTGCGTGCGCACAGGCCTTACGCTACCTCACCGCGGCAGGGGCTTCCAGGTCGTCACCATGTCCTTCCGTGAAGGAGCGCACGACGTCGACCGCCGCCTTCGACGCCAGCAGGTCGAAATGGCGCAGCCCGGGAAGGACCACCAGATGCGCGTGCGTCCCCAGCCGGTTCGCCACTTCGCGCGCCCCACTCACGGGGAGGGTGTCGTCCGAGCCACCGTGCAGCACGAGGGTGGGGCCGCGAAAGGCGTCGAGGTACCGGAGCGTCTCGTAAGAATCGCCGCTCACGTCGACGACCGTCAGCGGCGCGAGCAGCACCACCGAGGCGGGTGGATGGTCCGCGGCGCGGGCTTCGACCGCCGACGCGATCGCGCTGCCGAGCGAGAAGCCGATCACGTGAACTTGTGCCGGCGAGCCGCCCCGCTCCTGGACGACGAGCTGGTACTGCCTCCATGCGTCGTCGACGAGCAGCTCGGGCTTCGGAGCTCCGCCGCTCCCGTCGAATCCTCGGTACGCCCAGACGACCGCCCCCCAGCCCCGGTCGCCCACGAGAGCGTCGAGATACTTCTGCGAGTCCTCGAGCACGGTGCCGCTATTGCCTGGAAAGAACACGATCCACGGCGCGCTCGCGTCCCGCGCGGCGCGCTCGAGGCCCCGCGCCACCAATCCTCCGCCGAGGTCGAAAGGGCGCGCCGACCAGCCGTCTCGGGCCGCGAGCGCGCGATAGCCCTCCTCGTCGAGCGGGGCCGCCCAGTAGTCGAAGCGAAGGACGCGCGGCGCGCGGAGCCTCGCGCCGGCGACCCACGCACCGAGCGCGGCGACGAGCGCGGCGGCTGCGACCCCTAGGTGCCGGACCGTGACCCGCACCGGCCGGCTCACGGTTCGTCACCCTTCCGCGTGCGCCGGGGCCACGGGAACCTCGCCGCGATGCCTCAACAATCGAAACACGTGCTGGATGTCGGAGATCCGCACGACCCGCAGGGCGAACGCCAGCGTCACGTAGAAGACCGCGTCGATCACGAGCCTCGACGGTCCGAGCGGGTGCAGGCGCCGGTCGAGGACGAGGACAGCCGCGGCGATGGCGACCGCCGTCGAGAAGACGCGGACGTTGCGGGCGTCCAGCGGGAAGGACTCGAAGCGCGTCAACATCGCCGTCAGGACGCACGCCTCGCTCCCGATGACCGACATCGCCGCGCCAGCGCACTCGCCCCCTTCGCCGATGAAGTGCCGGCCCAGCGGGACGAGCACGAGCATCAGCGTCGCCGTGATGAAGACGGCGCTCACCGAGATGACCGTCACCGCCCACCCGCGGCCTCGCACAATCAGCGTCAGCGCCAACATTGTGTTCATGTAGGTCATGGCGAACACCAGCGAGAGGATCGACAGCCCCGTTTGCGCCGGAGCGAACTTGGGTCCGAAGGCAAGTCGAATGAAGACATCGGAGCCGGCCGAGAGCAGGACGGTCGCCGGAACGATGACAACGACGAGTCCCTCGAGACAGCGGCGGAAGACCGCCAGGCCCTCCTCCTCGGACCGGGCGTTTGCCCGCGACAGCAGCGGCATCACGACCCAGAAGAGCAACGGGCTGAGAAGCATGCACAGAGATGCGACGTTCTGCACCGCTCCGAACCAGCCGAGCTCGCGCTCGTCCTTCTTGATGTACTCCAACACCGTCATGCCCAGGCTGCTGAGCACCCCCAACGCCAGTGCATTGACGAAGTAAGGGACGCTGGCGACCAAGGCTTCTTTTACGTGGGGCACGTCGATCCGATAGCGGAGCCCCGCGCCGCTGGTGGTCGAGGGAACCATGATGGCTGCCCGGAGCGCTTCCCCGATGAGCGCCGGGAGGGCGAGCACCGCGAGTGACGCGTGGTAGTGGAGGCCGACCAGCAGCCCGATGCCCCACACGCCCTTCGTGACGATGTTGGCGATCACCGCCGGTTCGACGCGTGACACCGCCTGAAGGACGGCACCGAGGGTCGCGTTGAATGCCATGAGATAGTTGGCGGCGCCGAACACCATGACCGTGAGGAGGATCTCCCACGATCGGCCTGTCAGTCGCAGGACCAGCGCCATCGCGACGAAGAGCGCGAGGCTCATCAGCGTGCGTAGCGCCATCACGCCGCCGACCACGTTCGAGGCGTATTTGGGTCGGACCGAGACCTCCTTCATCAGGTGCGTGTCGATCCCGAGCCCAAGGACGGCAAAGAACATCGATGCGAAACTCTCGGCGAACCCAAAGTGGCCTTGCAGCACCGGCCCGAGAATCGCCGGGACGTGCAGCTTGACGATGATCGCCACCGTCCACGTGACGATGAGGGACCCGCCCATCTTGATCCCGTTGCGCAGGGCCGTGCCCATCTCGCTCGCCCGCACCGAGTCGATCGACGCGTCGTCCGCGGGCCGGGGTGCTGCGGGCGTGTCGTCCACGAGCTACGCCCCGGCCGCCGGCGCCCTCGTGCCGGCATACTGTTGCCCGCAAGCGCTCGGTTGAATCATTCCGTGCATCGTGACCTGGGCCGGCCTTTGCGGCAGCGCAACCTAACACGAGCGGCGCCGACGCGGTCAAGCAGCCGTGCTGGCGCGGTTGCTGCGAGCGATTCCCTCGTTTATTCCGTCTGGTAGTCGAAGTCGAAGCGCATGACGGCGTCCGGCAGAACGACCCCGTTACAGTCGTTGTGCCATACGTAGAACGCCTTACGCTGCGCCGAGTACGTCACCCCGACGGCATCGGGGTAGGGAAGCTCCGCGCTCGCGAGCTGCCACGTCGCGCCGTGATCCTTCGATGCCATCACGTGGTTTGACGCGAGCGTGGCGATGCGTCCGTCCGGCAGCTCGATGATGCTGCGCCCGCTGACCATTCCCGGACCGACGAGATCCGTCCAAGTCTGTCCGTCCGCGGACCCGCGCACCAGCCCCGGCGCGTTGATCATCGCCCAGTAAATCGAATGGTCGGAGGCGACGAGCGGCCCGGAGCCACCCCCGTGGGGCGAGATCTGCGACCAATTCGCCCCGCCGTCGTTCGTGCGATAGATCCCGCTGAGGGGGCTCCCGTAGAGGCCGCATCCGACGAGGTGCGTTTGCCCGTCGAGGACGAGGGGGGTCGAGCAATAAGCTCCCTTGGGAAGCGGCGCGCCGACGTTCGCCCATGTCTTGCCGCCATCCGTCGAGCGAAAGAGGGTCTGCGGCTGCTCGTGCGCAGTGGCGAGCAGCGTGAGTCGATTGGGATCGCTGAAATCCACGCTGACGGCGTCGCAGTGCGCGGCGCTTCCCAGCTGCGCGAACGTGGTGCCGTCGTCCTCCGTCTGGTAAACGCAGGGTCCGTAGCTCCCGGCCTCCCAGTAGCTCTGCGGGTTCCGTGGATCCACGAGCATCATCTCGGCTCGGTTCGTGACAGGGGCGGACGTCATCGCCGTGCCGAGCTCCTGCCAGGTGGCGCCGTTGTCGCGGGTCGCCCAAAGGCCCACGGCGGCCACGTCGGCGATGAGCTCGTCTTCGTCCGGCTTTGCAAACACGTTCGACAGGTTCCCGCACGTCGAGGACATGTTCGCTAGCTGGCCGGTGATGTTGATCCACGATCCGGGAGGGGGGGCGCTCTCCGGCATCGCGGGCGTCCCGCCGTCTGGCGACGACGCGTCGGTGGTGACGGTGGTCCCGACGCCGCCCTCGGGCGATGCGTTCGTCGAGATGGGCGAGATGGGAATGACACAGGCCGACGATCCAACGACGAGCGTAACCGTCACGAAACGAAGTGCGGGCATGACAATCGAGCTCTACTTTACCGCTCGAGTTTCAAATGTCCACGCGGCGCCCCGAGTGCGGGGTCACTCCTTGCCACGACGGTCCGCAGCCCTTGCGTTCCCCCGATCGCACGCGCGTGTGCTACTCGCCGGCCCCGATGGGTACGACGTCCTCCCGATGGGGCCAGCCGCTCGCAGCTCTTGGCGGAGTGGCCGTCCTGCTCGCGGGCTTGCTCGCTGGTTGGGCGCGCGTCGGCGGGGGGACCGGCGGGGACTTCGCGGTCCTTCACGCGATGGGCGTTGGGGTCCTGCGCGGGGCCAACGTGTACGCGCTCAACGCTGCGGGAGAGGCACGAACGTACTTCGCGGGTGCGTCGTATCCGCCAGGGAGAATGGGCGTAGTCGTGTATCCGCCCGCGACTGGGTTCTTGATGGCCGCGCTGGCACCCATTCCCTACCATCCCGCATGGGTACTCTGGTTCGTCGTCGAGAACGTCGTCCTTGTGCTGGGTATTCGGTCCTTGGTCCGCGCCCTGGTCCCCGAAGCGAGGACGCAGCTGTGGACTCTTGCCGCGGGCCTTATCCTCCTTAGCGCGGGGATCCGCTGGGGCATGATGCTTCTCCAGGGGGCGCCGCTCGTCCTCGGCCTACTCTGCTATTTCCTTGCTCATCTGAACGAACGTCGACCGCAAACATCGGCGGCGTTGGCCATCGTCGCGACTGCCTTCAAGATCACGTTGGCCTTGCCGTTTCTCGGCCTGCTGCTCCTCCATCGGAGGTTTCGTGCAGTCGTTGCGGCCGTGGGGACCTGGGTCGTCCTGAACATCGTGGGTTTTTGGCGAATGGGCGGCGACTCATTCGTCGACTACCGCACGAGCACTGCGGCCTTCGAAGCCATCGCCCCGCAGAACATCAACAGCCCCAACCCGTGGTCGATCGTGTCCCTCCCCCGGCTCGATTGGGTGTCTGCTCTTTACGGCCTCAGCGGGGACGCCGTCTTCGCGCGGGTGACGAGCGCCGTCTGCGCTCTCGGCGCGGCGGGGTGGATCATCTATGAGGGACTTCGTCTCCGGCAGCGACCCGGACCCGTCGAGAACGCGCTCTTCGTGACCCCCTTGATCTGCTTGGGCTCGCTCTCCGTCTACCATCATCAGTACGACCTCTGCCTGTTCTTCGCGCCGGTGCTCCTCCTGTGTTTGGGCCCTCGTGTCCTCAGGACGCCGGTTTGGGCCGTGTCCTTGGACCTCCCGCTCATCGCGATGCTCGCGGTTCTGCCCATCGGCGCCGCCGGCGACGCTCTCTTTGCGGTCGGAGGCGCTAGCGGCGTAGCCATTCTCAAGCTCGCATTCCCGGCGTGCCTGACTCTGGCCTTCGTCGGAAGCCTGGCCGCGCTTCACGTGAACGTCGCGCGAACGTCTTTACAGAAGAGCTCGTAAGCGCGGCATAGTCATTTATTTACAAATATAGATGCTGGCTTGACCGCGGCTAAAAGTGGGCATAACCACGACTGGCTGATAGGGGAAGGTCCGGTCGTGGCTTGATGTTCAAAGGAGGAGCGAGCGCCAACCTCAAGCGAGGTCCGGCCATCATCCGTCGCAACGCCCATCTTGGCGCAGCCCTGCGCCTGGCTCCTTATGCGGCGTTCGCGGGACTCGTATTTTTGACGTTTCCCGTGACGCCGGACGACGCATTCATCACACTTCGATACGCCGCACACATTCTGGCGGGACACGGCCCCGTATTCAACGTGGGTGATAGGACGGAAGGATTCTCAAGTCCTCTTCATTTGTTGTTGAGCGTCGTTCTCCTAAGCGTCTTTGGCTCGTCCGGCGTCATTGCGGCGTCGAAGTTCTGCGGAATCGCGCTCGGAGCGTGGACGCTTCGCGAGATGGGCCTCGTCGCGTCGCGCCTCGGGCTGACAGCGTCGGAGACGACCGTGGCGCAGCTTCTCGTCGCGCTGAATATCAATTTCGCAATATCTGCCGTTAATGGACTCGAGACCATGCTCTACGCGGCGCTCCTGACTGCGTTGGTCGAGCGGTCGCTGCGCGAGTACGCGCAGACCCGCGGATATGGCTCGTCGCTTCTGGTGCTCGCGTGCGTCCTGGTCAGGCCCGACGCGGTGCTGCTGCTGCCGCTCCTGCTGCTCATACGGATGTATCTCATGCGCCGCGGTCGCTTCGACCCGAAGAACGTCGTCCTTTGGACGGCGTGCGCAGCGATCCCGTTCGCGGCCCTCTTGGCGGCGCGCTTCGCGTACTATGGCGACCTGCTCCCGAACACCTACTACGCCAAGGTCGGGAATCCCTGGCACTCCATCCTGGATGGAGCCAGGTACTTGCTCCGTCCGCTATCTCCCAAGGAGCGCGACCTGCTATCCGGGGCCGGGCCGCTCAGTCGCGTGGTGCTCCTGACGGCGCCGATCGCGTTCTGGGCGCTGGCCGGTCTCGGCCTATGGCGACGCCGACATGCCAACGCCAGCCTGTTCGTGGCCGCGGTTCCTGTGGTTTCCGTGATCTTCGTCCTGAGGTCGGGCGGAGACTGGATGGCGGGGTGGCGCTTCTCGATCGTCGCTGCACCGGCCCTCGCGATTTTCCAATGCGTGGGGTTGCGCGTGCTGGCCCACGGAGCTCAAGGAGCCATTGCTGTGTGGAAGAAGCTGTCTTCTCGAAGCGTACTGCGGCATGTCCACGCAATCGCCCTCGCGTTCTGGGTGCCGTCCCTCTTGGTCGCGCCGAAGGCGAACTGGATGGCGCTCGGCCTCTCGACGGACGGCGCGACGCTTCTGCACGCGACGGGCGCCATGGGCAATCGGGTGGGGGCTCAGCAGGTGGACGCCGCTCGTCTCGTTTCATCGGTGCTGCCGGTCGGGGCTCGCGTTGCCACGACCGAGATCGGGTTCATGGGCTTTTCGAACATGGACAAGACCGTCGTGGACATGAGAGGTCTCACCGATCACGAGATCGCGCGCCTCCAGCACGTGTTCAAGTGGTCCGGAGGCGTGGCGGATCCACGATGGTACGACCCGCAGGGGCCGATGGGGACGGTCCTCGCTCGGCGGAACCTCGACGCCATCGCGGCCTTCGAAGACGTCCCGCGGGCGCTTGCCCATTTTCGGAGGGCCTACAGCGTGAACGACGTGCAGCTGTACCTTCCTGAAAGGAACTGAAAGGCCGCCCTCAATTCGTCGTCGCGCTCTCGGCCCTCGGGGCACGCTCCAGGACGACTCCGTCCCAACCCTCGCGCGCCAGGAGAGCAATGTCCTGCTCAGGGCGTCCCAACACGTCGAGGACGTCCCGCGAACCACGGGATTGGGGTGTCGTGTTCAGCAAGAGACGCACCCGAAACCCGGCGCTCCGATACTTGTCCGCCGACAGGTCCGGGGAGACATCCAGATCATCATCGACGATCGTGACGAACATCAGGTCGGGCTTGAGCGACAGAACGTAGTCGACGTCCGACTTGCTGTGCCCAGGAATGAAGTTCCGCACCTTCAGGTGGCCAATGTGCGCGTCGCACAAGCCCAGCATGTCGATCGTCTTGAAGTCCGAGTAGAACGGCACCTTGCCCGCCCCTGGAGTCGCCAAGACCGCGTGATTCCAGTGCTCGCCCAGGTACCGGCCCATCGTGATCCACTTGTCATATTTCGGCTTCAATGACTTGCCGAACTGGTCCGACCTTACGACCACGCAGAGCTGGACCAGCACCAACGAGGCAACGAAGAACCCGCGCATGCGTTCCGTGGACTCCGCCAGAATCGAGCCCAAGAGCAGGTAAATCCCGATGGGGATGAGTATGATCAAGAACCGGTCTTCGAAGTTGTCTCCCCCGACGTAGAGCCAGTAACCGAGCCAGCAAACCGAGAAAGCCAGGCCAAAACGCAGGTCACCCAGCGCGCGAGCCGGGGCTTTCAACGCCCGACGCGCCTCCGACAGCGCGCAATAAGCGATGGCCAGCAAATACACGGCCAGGCCCTGGCGAGCCGTGATTCCGCCGAGCTCTTTCACGGAGGACTTGAGGCGCCGCGCCAGGGTCGAGGTGACCTTTGCGTAGTACGTGTTGGGTAGAACGTCATGATAGTAGTGCAAGCGCCAGGCGAGCAAACCGCCGAAAACGACGACGACTGCGCCTCCCGCGACAAGCGCCTCGCGCCGGCGGCCCTTGACCAGGAGGTACGCCGAGGCCAGCCCCGCCGAAACGAATCCGTCGGCCCGCGTGAGGGTAAGCACCCCGAGCGCTGCGCCAAGGCACGCCAGCGATCGCCGGGACGGATGCTGTTCCAGTCCGTCGACGAGAAGCCAAATCGACAGCTGGAGCACGAAGACGAGGGGAGTCTCCAGGCCCGACGAAGTCCAGAGCCAGATCGATGGCGAAAGCGCGAAGAGAAAGCCGCCCAGGACGGCTTCGCGTACACCAAAGCGTGCCCGCAAGTGTCGGACGAGTAGAAACCACGCCGCGAACGTAAATACACAATTGATGGACACGGAGAACCACAGCACGTTCCAATCGAGGGCGAAGGGGATCGCCATCAAGAGGACGTAGAGCAGGTTCGTGTAGCCCTCCACGTGCTCGCCGGGGTTGAACACGAGACCATCGCCGCGCACGAGGTTGCGCGCGTACCGATACGAGATGAACGCGTCGTCGGTACCGATCGAATGGCCGGAAATGTCTTGCGCCGACGAGCAGTAAAGAATGGCGTAGATACATCCCAAGAGGAGAAGGGCGCCCGAGGCCAGGAGCGCAAGTCGCTCGTTTTGCGTGACTTTGGACACAGGAGCCGTGCCGTCGGACATAGGCTCTACGTCCTGGCCTGCTCGGGAGCGCCCGCCGCCGGGACTTGCACCCCGCCGCCCGAGGCCGTCGAAACGGGCTGCTTTCGTGGGAAGCGTTCGACCAGGGACGCAAGGCCCCCGGCGGCGAGCACCACGATGGTCGGAAAGAGCGGCATCGAGTAGCGGGCGAACGCCAGAACGGCGGCATAGATCACGTTGAAGTACAGAATGACGGCAAACACGGGCCAAACCAGCTGACCCGTCCGCTGGGCGCGCACCGTCCCGATGCCGGCCAGAACCAGCATCGCGAGGGCTACCAGCCCCACGAGGACAGAGCGACGCCGCGTTTCCACGATATACCAGAACGTGAAGAATTGGACCGCGAACTTGTGCAGAAAGCTCGCTGGGTCCTTGAGGACCCTCGATCTCACCTCGGCGCTCTCGATGCGATCTTTCTCCACCTCGTGCAGCGCGCTCACGGGAAAGCGCGGCATCGCCCCGGGTGGCGCGTATTCGGGGCCCAGGCGGTCGAATCCGTGAGCAGCGAGGACCTGGTCCTCAAACACGTTGGCCTCCGGATCCCACTTTTCTCCCGGCGCGCCGCCGCCGAAGTCCTGGCGCAGCAGGTAGTACTTGGGCTGCGCATTGACATACCCTCGGAGGAATTCACCAGGCGCATTGCTGCTAATCCCGGTGAAGTGACCGTCCGTCACGGCGATGTTTCGTAGGCTCCACGGCAAGAGCAGAAGCAGAAAGGAGCCGAGCGCGCAGCCGACTCCCTGGACGATTACTCGGCGCGGGACCCCGAGGCTTATCCAATCCCGGATCGCCACGGCGCCGAAGACGATGGGGTAGAGCAGCGCGACGGGTTTGGTGAGCGTCGCGGCCGCTGCCGCGACGCCGAACGCGACCGCCGTGCGGGGCCCCGGGCGCGCCGCGAGCGAGAGCCCGGTGGCCGCGAGGAGGACCGTCCACAGGCCCATGAACGTTTCGACCTCCGTCATTCCGACGTAGCGGAGGCACTGCGGAACTAGCGGGCAGAACACCAGCGCGGCGAGGCCGACGCGTGCTCCGAAAAGCCGCTCTGTGAGGCGCCACACGACGACGCAGGTGAACCCAAACGCGACGCAATTGGCCACGATCAGCGGCGCGTACAGCGCGGCCGCCGAAGCGCCGGGGGTATCTGTACCAAACAAGTGAAGCAGGAAACCGCCGAGCAGCGGATAGAACGGCGCTCGGCGTATCGTCGGCCCGGCGCCGAGCGAGAAGCCGTCGCCGCGCGCGAGGCTCCGCGACAGTTTTCCGAAGCCGTTCAGGTCGACGACGGTCTCGAGGAGGTCCTGTCGTCGATACACGACGAAGGCGACCAACAGCGCCGCCAGAGTGCCGTACAAAAAGGCGCCGAGTGCGAACCAGCGTTTCGTCGGGCGAGCGGCCGCACCCATCCGGCTGCTAGTCTCACCCTCCAAAGGGTCGTGTCAAGCGGCACCGCGAGGCTCGAAAGGTCCTCACCCGAACCGGAGGGCCTTACTCCGTTTGCACGCGCCACAAGCCGGCGTTTTGGGCGGACAGGTACAGGAGCTTGTGGCTCGCGTCGTACTTGACGGCGCCCGTGTCGGTCTGCATCGCGGCGGGCATCATCGATGGAGTCTTCACGTGTTCCCACTGGGTAAGGTCGCTCAGTGGAGCGCGCCAGAGCGGCTGCCCGCTCGTGTCGGCGATCTGGACGGCGTACATGTACTTGCCGGTGACCACCAACGATGCCGGCTGCAACGCGTTCGTAGTGGTCATCCACGACCCGGCGTCTACGCTCGTTTGAATGCCCAAGCCTGCACCGCAGCCGAGATAATACGAGCCCATGTACTGAGCGATGTTGATGTCGAACGAGGAGCAACCCGGATACCCCAAGACGACGCTCCATGCCTTGGTCACGTCGGTCGTGTACCGACCTGCGTTCGTCGTGGAGTACAAATTCGGGTACGAAGCCGAAATCCAGTTGCTTCCCTTGAGAATGATGACGCTGTAGCCCTCGGCCCAGTGGTCGGTCAGGCCGGGAAAGACCTGCCATGTATTGGCCCCGTCCGTCGTTTCCGCCAGACAGCTCGCGATGGAGGAAGGCGCGTTCGGAAGGGAGCAATCGGCGTGGAACGCCACGACCATGTGATTGTGATTCGTCGGGTCCATCGTGAAGCTCTCGACGAACGAGGGAACGCCGGTGCCGGTCGGTGAGACGTCGACCCAATCCATGCCGCCGTTGTGCGACCTGTAGAGATGGCCGGTGCCGTACAGGCTATCGGCGTACACGTCCGAAGTGATGGGGTCGACCTCGACCTCTTGGGTGCATCCCTGGGTCAAATCGGTGCCGTGGGAGCCCATGGCGACTTGGGTCCAGGTCGCTCCGCAGTCGGTGCTCCTCCAGAAGGCGCCCGGTTTGAAGGCCGGATAAGAGGAGCTTCCTGCGTAGACGGTGCCAGGCGTGCGAGGGTCGACGTCCAGGCCGCAGATGATTAGGCCGCTGCCGGAGGGGGGCGCCGGCAACTTCGACCACGGGGGGGTGATGTTTTCGAAGACGCCGCCAGCGTCACCCAATGCGTTGCACGGGAGGACGTTGGGGGGACCCACGTCCGGGTTGGTCGCCGTCCCCCCGTCGGAAGGGGGGCCGGGATTGCCGATGGTGTCTGCGTCGGAGGTGTCGTTGGACCCGGACCCCGGACCCGGACCGCCTATGACCCCGTTACCGGAAGAGGAACCCGAACTGCCGATGACGGATCCGTCGGCGGAGATGCTGACGCCCGCTTTCCCTTCGACGGCGGAGTGGGCGGCGCATCCGGCGGCGAGCAATACCAACAGGCCACTAGTTCTGTGCATCAGGCCCTCTCTAAGCGTCGCCCCCGCGACGGCTGTGAACGGGGTGCGTCCAGTATCATTCGATGAGGTTGACCTCCTACTTTACCGGCGGGCCGAGCAATCGCAAGCGTCGAGGCGGTCGACCACCGTCACGGTGCTTCGCGAGACCATGCACGTCGCGCAGGCCCCACTCGTTGGTCGCTGGGAGGGCCCCCCGCGTCACGTTTGGGTGCGCCGATGTGGTCGGCGGGTCGAGTCGTCGTCGCCGGAGTTCCGAAACCTAGTCCACCCGCGGGGAGTCCGCCGGCGCAACGGCGACGGCGGAGGCCGCGGCTTGGACCGCGCCTTTCTGCGCCCGCGGCGCGCGGCCCTTCAGCGCAAGGCAAGGTGCTTCCACGAGGTTCCACGAGGCGAGCGCGCAGAGAGCGGCGGTGGGAAGGCAAAGGAGGAAAAAGAGATACGGATTCATCTGGCGACCGAACACGAGCATCCACACGTATTGGATGGGCCAGCCATACAGGTAGATCCCGTACGAAAGGTCGCGCTTCTCAGCGACGCCGTGCAGACGAATGGCGGGGTGGAAGGCGACGAAAAAGACCACGTAGCAGATCGCCGGAGGCATGAGCACGGTGCCGGTGCCCGTCGCCGAGCCAATCACGAACAGAGCGCACGCGAACGCGAAGATGCGCACGTCGTGCGGTATTCGCGCGCGATAGCCGTAAGTCGCCGTGCCCAGGAGGAAATACGTCAGGAAGCGCCAATGGGCGCCAAAGTGCTGGATCAGCTCCGGTGCGGGCAGCCGCATGACGATTCCGGGAATCAGGTGGATTACGTAAAGAGGCCACGTCACCCCCAGGACCGCGACCGGCACCCAGGGGCGTTTCAGCCAACCGAGGAAGCCGAGCGCGGCGAGACAGACGTAGCACTCGAACTCGATCTTGATGGTCCAGATCGAACCGTTGATCTGCCGGGTGTCGAAGCCGCGGAGGAGCGTCCAGTCCGGCGGAAGATCGATCTTGTTCAGGAACACGGCGTTCTTGACGAAAGCGAACCAGTCGACGGACCGAAAATAGCCGACGGTGCTCGGCTGCCCGAGGGGGCCGACGACGAACACGCAGAAGAAACAGCAGACGATGAAGCCCGGGTGGATCCGGAGCACCCGCTTGCGAAAGTAGTCGGCGAGCCCCCGCGACCGGAACCAGCTTGCGGCGATCAAGAAGCCGCTGATGACGAAGAAGCCGTCGACCGCCAGGGCGCCGAAACTGAGCTGCTTGCGCGTCACGAATTCGAGCGGCTCCGGGAGGCCCGTCTTCATGATGACGAAGCTGTGCGTGAGGATCACGATGCTCGCGAGAATCAGACGAATGAAGTCGAAGTTGTTCTCGCGACGTTCGCTGAACTGGCCCAGATAGCGGCGGGGGGTGGACATGGTCGCGGCCTCGCTCTACGAAAAATCGGAGGACGCCGCCCCGGGCGCTCTCTGCTCGCAGCTCGGGGTGGGCGAACTGTATTCGAAGCGATCTTTCATCTTCAGGAAGTGCTTCTCGTAGAGGTGCCAGCTCGCCATCGCCGCGGCCATCGAGACTGCCGTCTCGAGTGCGATTTGCGCGACCACCGCGAGGACCTCGACATGGACTTTGGCCACGAACCAGGGGAACGGAATGAAGTGGGCGTACAGCGGGAGCATCAGGTGGTGCAGGACGTACGCGCCGTAGCTGTACTTGCCGAACGTCCCGAGCACCGGTCCCTCGAGGAGGCGCGAAATCAGCCCCTCTCGCGCGTCGAGCAGGAGGACCAGGGCCGACGCCGAGCCGACGCCGATGACCGAGAAGCCCGCGCTCGACATCGTCCAGTGCGTGAACTTGACGACGTGGCCCCCGACGACGGTCGCGAAGACCAGGTAGGCCGCCGCGCCCGCGAGCGACCAAGGCGCGACCTTGCGGAGCCGCGCAAATTGCTGCGGGCTGCGGGCCATCACCGCCACGGCGGCGCCCATCACCAGGGAATCGACCCGGCAAGGCGTGAGCGCGTAAATGACCCAGGGGTCGACGTGCGAGGCCATCATCCCGAGTCGAACGGCAATGGCGCCCGCGACCGCGACCGCGCACACGCGGAGAATGGCCTTCGGCGTCGCGAGCCACACGATGAACGGCCACACGAGATAGAAGTGCTCTTCGATGCAGAGCGACCAGAGGTGCACGATCCAGATCCAGTCGCTCCGGAAGTAGGTCTCGCCTCCCTGGAGTGCCATCTCGACGTTCATCGAGTAGGCCCAGAACCACGCTTGCTTGTCGAAGATGTGGACGGCGTCGAGCGCTTTGACTGAGACGAGGAGCGGGAGGATAACGAAGATGCCGAAGAGGACGCCGTAGTAGAGCGGAAAGATGCGCAGGACGCGGCGCATGTAGAAGTTCTTGAAATACGACGGCCCCTCCTTCGATCGAACGAGAATTCCCGTGATCAGAAATCCGGAGAGGACGAAGAAGAGGTCCACTCCCATCCACCCCATGTCACCGAAGAGGACGAGCGCGCGCGCCGGCGCGGACCGCGCGATGTCGGCCCAGACGAAGTGGAAGACCATGACGCCGAGGATCGCGACGCCTCGCAGGCCGTCCAGCCGGGGCAACCGTCCTTCTAGCTTGGGGACGTGAGGGGACATGTTACCCATGGCGGACGGCTCCAGTCGTCCCAACCTCCCACCGTATCGTACAGGCCGCCTGGGGACCACTGCTTTAGGGGTGGGCGTCGCCTAGGCCGATCGCCGCGAGGCCCGCTGGCTCGATGGCCCCACTTGCCCTACTTGGCGCTGCGCGTCCTCGATCGCGCGGCCCAGCGAGCGCACGAGCACCTCTGCGTTGGCGCCGAGGAGCACCGTGTGATGGTTGCCGGGGACCTCGATGACGTCGACGCCGCCCAGGATGTGCCGATCCCACCCGTACGCGCGGCCGCCCTCGGCGAAAAGGAAATCGACGTCGCGGGCCCGGAAGAGGACCGCGCGGCCCGGCCACGGCTTCGGGCGATAGAGCGCGAACGCCCGCTCGAAGTTGCGCCGCATCTCCTCACCCCGCAGGGCCAGGGGGAGAGTCTCACCGCGCGCGCGGATAGCGTCAATCTCGCGTTCCTCACGGGCGACTCGCGCGATCTCGCGCGCCTCGTCCCTCTTTCGTCGGATGGCCCCGACGATGTACGGAACGCCGCCGGAGACCGCGCGCTGCAGGCGCACCTGGAACCCGTCGCCGAGCAACCGCGTCAGCGGCGTGATGCGGCGGATCGGCATCTGCGGGTTGGGGGTGTCGAGCAACGCCAGGAGCGCGACCTCTTCGCCGGCGCGCGTGATCCGCTGCGCCATCTCGAACGCCACGACGCCGCCGCCCGAGTAGCCCCCGAGGAGGTAGGGGCCGTGGGGTTGGGCCTGGCGCACCTCTTCGAGGTAGGCCTCCGCCATGGCTTCGATCGTCTCGTGGGCCCGGGTCACCCCGTCGACGCCGTACGCTTGCAGCCCGTAAAACGGTTGCGAAGGCGACATGGCGCGAGACAAATCGCGGAACACGAGGACGTTGCCGTGCGCGCCGTGCACACAGAAGAACGGGATGAGGGCGGCCCCCTTCTGGATCGTGACGAGCGTCTTGTGGGCGCGCTCCGATTTGGGGGCCGTCGCGGGGGAGGGGGGCCCCTCGCCCTGCGCGTCGCTCGCGGCTTCGCTCTGCGCTTCGCCCGGGCCCTGCAGCCCCAGGCGCGACCGGAGGATGTCCGCGCACTGCGCGATGGTCGGCGCCTGGAACAGCGTCGCCATGGGGAGCTCGACCCCCCACGTCTTGGTGATGCGATGAAAGAGCCTGACGGCCACGAGCGATTGGCCTCCCAGCTCGAAGTAGTCGTCGTGGATGCCCACCTCGGCCGCGCCGAGGAGGTGACGCCACATCGCCGCGAGCTCGCGCTCGACGTCGTCGCGCGGAGCGACGAACGCGGATCCCACGTTCGGCCGCGCGAACACGGGCCCCGCGCCCTCGGCTTCGGCGTCGCTGCCGGCGCGCGCCCCGGCGGCCACCTCGGCCAGCCAGGCATGGATGTCGACGGTGCACGCCGCGATCTGCGGGGAGAAGCGCGCCGCGAGCATGCGGTCGAGCGCCTCGAGACCCTCGCGCTCCGTCATCCCCCGCCGAAGGGCGGCTTCCTGGGCGGACTCGACGTGACCCCGCGTCGACGGGGGGGCGTTCGCCGCGCGGCGGGCCGCTGCCGCGAACCCCGCGCGGGCGCGACGCATGACGAACCCCTCGATCGAAGCCACCTCCTCGCCGTGCTCGTCGTAAAGGATCGCGTCGAACACCGCCGAGTCGCGCCCGCCCTCCTCGCGCAGCCGGACGTGGCTGGAGACCGAGGCGGGAAGTGGGCGGCGAACCACCACGCGCGCGTAAGAGAAGGGGACGTAGAACGAGGCCTGCGGGTCGAAGTCGCGCAAGAGCGCCTGCGCCCCCCCGGTGGCCATGTCGAGCAGGGCTGGATGCAGTGCGTACACGCCCAGGTCGGCGGCGAACGCGTCGGGCAGGTGCAAATCGAGGAGGCCCTCACCGTCGCCCAGCGCCACACGCCGGACGTTGCCCCACCGGGGGCCGAAGGTCATGAAGTGCTGCACGAGAAAACCGTCGCGCACGTCGCCCGCCCGAGCGCACCGCGCCCGGACCTCGTCGAGGTCGGCGTAGCGGGAGGGCCCGGCGTCGACGCGGGCCCCCGTTCCGGTCACGAACGTCTCCTGCGGCGACTCGCCGTAGATCGCGAAGGCGCGTCCGCTGTCAATCCGGACGTGAAGGGTGCGCGTCTCGTCGGCGCCGACCGAAAACGGCGCGAGGAACACGACGTCGCGCAGCTCGACCGCCCCGCCCTCGAAGTCCCGTGTGTCGACCGAACTCTCGCTTCGCTCGAGCGTGCGTCGTTTGGGTGTGTCGTCCGATCTCTCGCTTCGCTCGAGCGTGCGGACGACGCGCTGCGCGACCGCGGCGCGCGCGAGCTCGAGGAAGCCGGTGCCTGGGATGACCGCGTCCCCCCCGCGAACGACGTGCTCGGACAGGGTCCACATGTCGCGCACCCGGCAGGCGGACCGGAAGACGACCGCGCTGCCCTCCTCGGAGACCACCTCGTGGAGCATGGGATGCACCGTGAGCCGGGGTCCCGAAGCCTTCGGGGGTCGCACGCTCTGCGCCTGACCGCTGCGCACCAGCCGCGCCAGCATGCCGACGTCTTGCCACGCGTTCCAGTCGATGCTGAGCGTGTGCTGCTCGGGGCTCGCCGCCGCGCGCGCGTGGGCAAACGCGTCGAGGAACGCGTTCGCCGCCGTGTAGTCGGACTGCCCGGGGAGCCCGAGGGTCGAGCTCACCGAGGAGAACAGGACGAACAGGTCGAGATCCGCGCCGTCGAGCACCGCGTCCAGCACCAGCGCGCCCTTGACCTTCGCGTCGATGACCTGCGAGCGGGGCACCGGCTCCCGCAGGGCGATGAGCTCGTCCTTTAGGACGCCGGCCGTGTGAAACACGCCGTGGATTGCGCCGAAACGGGCGCGAGCGTCGCTCACCACGCGGCGCATTGCATCGATGTCCGTGACGTCCGCCGCGACGTGGATCACCTCGGTGAGCTCACGGATGACGCGAACGCGCGCGATCCGGCGGCTCGTCTCGTCGTCCTCGCCGTGCGACGCGCACCAATCGTCGAACTTGTCGTCGGGGGGCAGCGCCGTTCGCCCGACGAGCACGAGGCGCGCGCGCGCCACGCGCGCCAAGTGTTCGGCCACCGCGAGGCCGATCCCGCCGAGGCCGCCCGTCACGAGATAGACGCCCCCGTGGCGCAGGGCCGAAGGGGCGTCCGGCGCGCGCGGCGGGAGCGGAGACGGGGCCAGGCGCCGCGTCCATCGGCCGCGATCGCGCAGGATCACCTCGTCTTCCGTCGGGTCGGAGCAGAGCTCGGCGAGGACGCGCGACGCGAGCGCGCTCGCTTCGGCCGCGTCCGTCGGGAGGACGACGTCGATGGTCGTGCACGCGGCGCCGGGGTACTCGCGCGGGATCACCTTGCACGGCCCCTGAAGGACCGCCTTCTCCGGCTCGAGGCCGACGTCCCCGGGAAAGGCCTGCATGTGCGACGACACGACGAAGACCCGGAGCGACTCCGCGTCCCCCGCGAAGACCTGGGTCGCGAAGAGCAGGCTGTAGTAGTGGCGCGCGAGGTCGTCGTCGTACGCGGCGAGGGCGTCGCGCCGGCGAAGCCGGGTCGTCGGCCATCGCCCGGGTCGCGGCGTGCACGCCCACATGTGCAGCACGCGATCGGGCGATATCCCGCTTTCGCGAAGGTTCATCGCCAGAAAGTCGTAGTCGGACCGTCGGTTCGGGACCACGACGTAGGAGCTGTCGTTGCGCTTGGCCTCCTGGAGTCCAGCGGCCACCCGGATGACCCTATCGCCCCGCGCCTGCAAGGCGCCGACGACCGAGTCGGTGAACGCGGACTCGTCCGCGAAGACGAGCCACGTGTGTTGGGCTTGGGCGGGCTGCGGGGGCGCCGAGGGCGCGCGCATCCAGCTCGGCGCGTAGAACCACTCCCGGATGTCGGCCCTCTTCTGCGCCGCCTGACCCGACGTGTGCCGCGCCGCGGGGGGGTCGGGGTCGATCCAATACCGTCGCCGTTCGAACGGATACGTCGGGAGCGCCACACGCCGGCGCCCGGTCCCGCCGAGGGCCGCGTCGTCCAGCCCGACGCCGCACGTCCACAAGCGCCCGGCCGCGCCGAGGAGGAACGTCGTGTCGGCCGCCTCCTCCTGCGGGTGCCGCATCGTCTGCGTGACCAGGGCCGCCTTGACCGGCTGCTGCCTGGCGAGGCTGCTCAGCGTGCGCCCGGGGCCGATCTCGACGAGCGCGCGATTCGCGTCCGCGAGGAGCGCCCGGAGCCCCTCGTCGAACCGGACGGTCCCCCTCAAGTGGCGCACCCAGTACGTCGGGTCGGTCGCCTCGCGGTCGGCGATCCACGCCCCGGTCAGGTTCGACACGAACGGGACGCTCGGCGGCTGGAAGCGGATGGTCCGGCAGAAACGCCCGAACTCGTCGAGGATGGGCTCCAGCATCGCCGAGTGCGCCGCGACCCGGATGTGGATCCGCGTGCACTCGACGTCGCGCCGGGAGAGCTCCTCCTGCGCCCTGGCGATCGCCGCGACCGGCCCGGAGAGCACGCAGAGCGAAGGCGCGTTGATCGCGGCGAACGAGAGCTCCGCCCCGAGCAGTGGCCGCGCCGCCTCCTCGGTGAGCGCGACGCTCAGCATGCCCCCATCCGGGAGCGTCTCGAACAGCTGGCCGCGCAGGGCCACGAGGCGGATGGCGTCGCCGACGCCGAGGACGCCCGCGATGCAGGCGGCCGCGTACTCCCCGGCGCTGTGGCCGATGAGCGCGGCGGGGACGACGCCCCACGACGCGAGCTGTTTCGCGACCGCGTACTCGGTGGCGAAGAGGGCGGGCAGGCTCAGCGAAGGGGACTCGAGGCGGGCGCTGGCCGCCGCCGCCTCGGTGCGCCCGGCGAAGCAGAGGGAGCGTATCTCCTTGGCGAGGGTCGGTTGAAGCTGCGAGAGGCACTCGTCGAACGCGCCTCGATAGACCGCCTCCGTCTCGTATAGCTGGGCGCCCATCGTGGCGTACTGCGCGCCGCCGCCCGGGAACAGGAAGGCGACCGATGGCGCGTCCTCGGGCCGCTGTTGCGTCGTCACCCGCTTGGGGTCCGCGCCGCGCAGAGCGCGCGCGGCGTCGGCCAAGCCGTCGGCCACGACCGCTCGCCTGTGGGCGAAACCCTTGCGACCCGCGATGAGCGTGTGCGCGACGTCGGCCAGCGAGACGGGAGGCGCCGCATCGAGGAACGCGGCGAGCTCGCTCGTCGCGGTCTCGAGCGCCTCGGGCGTCCTCGCGGAGAGGACCAGGAGCTGGCTTGCCCGGGCCGGCGAGGGCGGCGGCGGGGGGGGCGCCTCTTGGAGCAAGACGTGCGCGTTCGTGCCGCCCGCCCCGAGCGCCGTCACGCCTGCGATGCGAGGTTTCCCGGGGGTCGCCGCCCAGGGCTGAAGCTTCGCGTTCACGTAGAACGGGCTGTTCGCGAAGTCGATCTGCGGGTTGGGCGCCTCATAGTGCAGGCTCGGGGGCAGCTCCTTGTGTTCGAGGGCGAGAATCGTCTTGATCAAGCCGCAGACGCCCGCCGCTTCTCCCGTGTGGCCGATGTTGCTCTTGAGCGATCCGATCGCGCAAAATTGCTTCTTCCGCGTCCTCTCGCGAAACGCCTCGGTGAGGCCGGTCACCTCGATCGGATCGCCCAGGAGCGTCGCCGTGCCGTGCGCCTCGACGTACGAGACGTCCTCTGCGTCGACGCCGGCGACCGCGAGGGCCTCGCTCACGACCTGCGCCTGCCCCGACACGCTCGGCGCGAGGTAGCCGACCTTCTCCGATCCGTCGTTGTTGATCGCCGACCCGCGGATGATCGCCAGGATGCGGTCGCCGTCTCGAATCGCGTCCTCGAGCCGTCGCACGAGCACGCACGCGACCGCGCTCGACATGACCGTCCCGGCGGAGCGAGCGTCGAAGGGGCGACAGTGGCCGTCGGGGGAGAGGATCTCGCCCTCCTTGTAGAAGTAGCCTCGGCCCTGATCCGGGTAGATGGTCGAGCCCCCGGCCAGCGCGAGGTCGCATTCGCCCGCGAGCAGGCTTTGACAGGCGGCGTGAACGGCGACCAGCGACGACGAGCACGCCGTCTGCACGTTCATGCTCGGGCCGCGCAGATTGAGCTCGTACGAGACGCGCGTCGCGAGAAAGTTCGGATCGTTGCCCAGGTGGCGCACCAGCCACGCGCCGACCGTCTCCATGATGCGCCGGTTCGGCAATAGGTTCTGCATCAGATATTCGGCCGCGCCGCACGCCCCGAAGACCGCCACGCGGCCGGGGAACGACTCGCCGACGTACCCGGCGTCCTCGAAGGCCCTCCACGCACACTCGAGGAAGCAGCGATGCTGCGGGTCGAACACAGCTGCGTCGCGGGGGCTCATCCCGAAGAACGCGGCGTCGAACTTGTCGATATCGTCGAGATAGCCGGACGCCTTCACGTAAGAAGGGTCACCGAGGCGTTCCGGGGAATCGCCCGCCGCGAGGAGCTCCTCGTCCGAGAAGAAGCGAATCGCCTCGGCGCCGCGACGCAGGTTTTCCCAGAGCACCCCGACGTTGGGGGCTCCGGGGAAGCGACCGGACATCCCGATGACCGCGAACGACGGGCCGCCTTCCTCGAGCCCTCCCATCCGAATCGGATGACGATGCCACAAACCCCTTGTCCGCGAAAGGCCCCGGCCGAGAACGAAGCTTTTGCCGAAACCCCCAAGGGTGCCTAGGGTGACACCCTCGGAGCCCCCCCCCGCGTCCCATGAACGGCGAACCAAGCCCAGTCCGCGCGCTCGCCGTCACGCCGAGCGGGCCCCTTCGAATCGAGCGAGCGAGGGACGACGGCCCGCGTATTCGCCTGTCGCTCGTCCTTCCGACGTACAACGAGGCCAAGAACGTTCGCGAGGTGGTGCGGCGTTTGACGTCGCTGCTCGACGGCGTGCTCGGGGACGCGTACGAGCTCCTCGTCGTCGACGACGATAGCCCGGATCGAACTTGGGAGGTTGCAGTAAGCCTCACGCGGGACTTTCCGAAGCTCCGCGTCGTCCGTCGCATCGGGGAGCGGGGGCTTTCGTCGGCCGTCATTCGTGGGTGGCAGGTGTCGAGGGGGGAGGTCCTCGCGGTCATCGACGCCGACCTGCAGCACCCGCCCGAGGTGACGCTTCGCCTCTGGTCCGAGATGGATCGCGGCGCCGACCTGGCCGTCGCCAGCCGGCACCTCGAGGGGGGCGGCGTCAGCGATTGGAGCGTTGCGCGTCGCTTCTTGTCCCGCGGCGCCCAGCTCCTCGGGCTCGTGCTCTTGCCGGCGGTCGTCGGCCGCGTGAGCGATCCGATGAGCGGATTCTTCATGATTCGCCGGTCGGCGCTCGAGGGGGTCACCCTTCTGCCGATGGGATACAAGATCCTCATCGAGGTGCTCGGGCGCGGCACGGTCGGGTGGATCGCCGAGGTCCCGTACGTCTTTCGCGAGAGGGTCGCGGGCGAGAGCAAGGTCAGCGCTCGTCTCTACGTGGAGTACCTCGCGCACCTCTTGCGCTTGCGGATCGACCGCTTCCCCATGCGGCGCTTCTTGCGATTCGCGATGGTCGGGGCGAGTGGCGTCCTCGTCGACATGAGCGTGCTCTATCTCCTCAGCGATCCGCACTCGCTCGGATGGGGACTCACCCGCAGCAAGGTGCTCGCGGGGGAGCTCGCCATCGTCAACAACTTCTTGTGGAACGACGCCTGGACCTTCGGCGACATATCGCGCGCGCAATCCCGAATGCAGGCAAAGCTCGGTCGCTTTGCCAAGTTCCAGGTCATCTGCCTGGCGGGCCTGGTGCTCAACACCGGGCTACTGAACTTCCAGTTCAACGTTCTTCGAATGAACCGTTATCTCGCCAACGCGATCGCCATCGGGATCGTGACGCTCTGGAATTTCTGGCTGAACTTCAAGCTCGGGTGGCGCGTCACGTCGGTCGGAGCCCCGCGCGCCCTGGCGTCGGAGGTGCCGGAGGCGGTCGTCTCGAAGGAGTGAGGCGCCCAGCCGGAGCCAGGGGTGCCCGAAGCGTGTAGGCTCTAGGGTCGCCATGCCCGAAGCGCCGCAATCGCCGGACGTCGTCGACGCCTACCCCTTGTCGCCGCTGCAGCACGGCATGCTCTTTCACCACGTCCAGGCCGGGCGTCATCACGGCGTCGACATCGAACAGCTCGAGTGCAGGCTCCACGAGACGATCGACGCGGACGCCCTCTCGCGCGCGTGGGGAGCGATCCTCGGTCACCACCCCATCCTGCGGACGCGCTTTCGTTGGGAGGGGCTCGATGCTCCACGACAAGAGGTCCTGCGGGCCGTGGCCACACCGTTCGAAGTGCGCGATCTCGCGGCCCTGCCGGCGGCCGAGCGGGTCGATCGCGTCGCCCGGTTCCTGCGCGAGGACCGGCTCGCCGGATTCGACATGGCCGTCGCGCCGCTGTGGCGCGTGACCCTCTTTCGCCTTGGCGCGGCCGAGTACACGATGGTGTGGACCTACTCCCACGCCCTCCTCGACGGCTGCTACGCGTTCGTGCTCCGAGAGGTCTTCGCGGCGTACGAGGCGTCGCTCCGCGGCGAGCCGGCGGCGTTCGAAGAGCGTCCCTCGTACGCCGCGCACATCGCGTGGCTCGAGGGGGACCTCCGCGACAAGCGCGCCGCCGCGACGGCTTTTTGGAAGGAGCGCCTCGCGGCCTTCGTGACGCCGACCAACCTGAACCCCGTGCAGCGGTCGGCGCGGCGGTCGGGCTCGGGCGAGGGGGACGCCGGCGAGGCGGGCGGCCACGACACGGTGCGTTTCCACATTTCGCGCGAGGCCTCCGAAGGCATACGCAGCACGTGCGCGGCGCATGGGCTGCGCGTCACGACGTTCGTCGAGGCGGCGTGGGGCCTCGTCCTTTCGGCCTTCTCCGGCGAGGACGACGTCGTGTTCGGGTCGACCCGGGCGTGCCGCGGAACGTCCATCGAGGGGGCCGACCGCATCGTCGGCCTCTTCATCAACACGTTGCCAGTGCGCGCCCGCGTCGCCCCCGACACCGCGGTTCTCGACCTGCTCCGCGCGCTCCGGGCCGACCAGGTGGCGGCCCGCCCGTTCGAGCATACGCCCCTCGTCGAGGTGCTGGCCTGTTCGGCGGTGCCCCGGGGGACGCCCCTCTTCGAGACGATCGTCGTCTTCAATGACAAAGACAACGACACCCGTCTCAAGGCCTTCGGCCCGAGCTGGCAGCGACGCGATTTCGACCTCCACGATCAGACCAACTTCGCCTTCAACGTGATGGCGTACGACGAGCCGGAGATCTCGTTCAAGCTGTCCTTCGAGCGAGCGCGGTTCGAGCGGGAAACGGTCGAGCGCATCGCAGGCCTCTTGGGCGACTTGCTCGCGGCGATGGCCGACAAGCCCGACGCGCGCCTGCGCGATCTGCCGCGGGTGCCGGCGCAGGACGAGGCCAAGCTCCTCGGCACGTTCAACGACACAGGCGTGCGCTTGGCGGGGCCGACCTCGATTCACGAGGCGTTCGAGGCGCAGGTCGACCGGACGCCCGACGCGGTCGCCCTCGTCTTCCGCGGTCGATCGCTCACTTACCGCGAGCTCGATGAGCGCGCCGGCCGCGTCGCTCACGAGCTAGCGTCGCGCGGCGTCGGCGCGGACTCGATGGTGGGCGTCTTCGTCGAGCGGTCCCTCGAGATGGTGATCGGCCTGGTGGGGATCCTCAAGGCCGGCGCGGCGTACGTGCCGATGGACCCCGGCTACCCGCGCGACCGCATCGCCGTGATGCTCGAGGACACCGAGGCGCCGGTCGTGCTGACGCTCGAACGGCTGCGCTCGGCCCTGCCGCCGACGAGCGCGGCCGTGCTCGCCCTCGACGCGATTGCGTCGGGGCCCTCGGGCCGGCTACCGGGTCGGGCGCGGGGCGAGAACCTCGCGTACGTCATCTTCACCTCCGGTTCGACGGGCCGTCCCAAGGGGGTCCAGGTCGAGCATCGCAACGTCGTCAACTTCTTCGGGGCGATGGACGCCGCCCTCGGGACCCGGCCGGGCGTCTGGCTGGCGCTGACGAGCATCTCTTTTGACATCTCCGTCCTCGAGATCTTCTGGACGCTGACGCGGGGCTTCACCGTCGTCCTGCAAGAGGAGGCCAACCGCGGGCCCGTCGCGCCCGCGCCGCGGACCGACCGCACCCGCCGGATCGGCTTCAGCCTCTTTTACTTTGCCGCCGACGCGGGAGAGGGGACGGGCAACCGGTATCGGCTCTTGCTCGAGGGGGCGAAGTTCGCGGACGAGAACGGGTTCGAGGCCGTCTGGACCCCCGAGCGTCACTTCCACCCGTTCGGCGGCCTCTACCCGAACCCGGCGCTGACGAGCGCCGCGGTCGCCGTCCACACGAAGAACGTCGGCATTCGCGCGGGGAGCGTCGTGCTTCCGCTCCACCACCCCATCCGATGCGCCGAGGAGTGGTCCGTCGTCGACAACCTGTCCGGCGGTCGCGTGGGTCTGTCGTTCGCGTCGGGCTGGCACGCCAGCGATTTCGCGCTCGCGCCCGAGAACTTCAAAGCACGGCGGGAGCTCATGACGCGCGGGATCGAGACCGTGCGCGCGCTCTGGCGTGGGGAGAAGGTCGCCGCCACGAGCGGCGACGGGCGCGCGATCGAGGTCAAGATGTATCCGCCGCCGATCCAACGCGAGCCGCCCGTCTGGATCACCGCGAGCGGCAGCCCCGACACGTTCGCAATGGCGGGGCGCATGGGCGCGCGCATCCTCACGAACCTCCTCGTCATGAAGCGCGAGGAGTTCGTCGCCAACGCCGCGGTCTACCGCAAGGCGTACCGCGAGGCGGGGCACCCTGGGCAAGGCCACATCACGCTGATGCTCCACACCTTCGTCGGGGCCGACATGGAGCAGGTGCGCGCGAAGGTCCGCGGGCCGTTCCTCGAGTATCTGCGGACGTCGACGGACCTCATCAACAAGGCGCGGTGGGAGCTCACCGCCTTCGCCAAGGGCGACGACCACCAGGCGCCGAAGCCGGGCGTGACGATGGACCTCGGCGACCTGTCGAAGGAGGACATGGACGCCCTGCTCGACCACGCCTTCGAGCGCTACTTTGCGATCGCCGGGCTCTTCGGAACGCCGGAGACTTGCCTCGCCACGGTCGACCAGCTCAGGGACATGGGCGTTGACGAGATCGCGTGCCTGCTCGACTTCGGCGTCGACACGGACACGGTGATCGCCAACCTCGTCCACCTCGACGCCCTCCGGAGGGCGAGCAACGCCGAGGGGACGGCCGACGACCAGGACTACGCTGTGGCCGCCCAGATTCGCCGCTACCGCGTCACCCACGTGCAATGCACCCCGTCGCTCGCGGGGATGCTGGTGACCGACGACGAGTCGCGCGCCGCTCTCGGGTCGCTCGAGACCCTCCTGCTCGGCGGCGAGGCCCTCCCGCCGGCGCTCGTCGAAAAACTGCGCGACGCTTCCGCCACGACGATTCGCAACATGTACGGACCGACCGAGACGACGATCTGGTCGACCACGGCGGTGGTCGGGGGCGCCGAGGGGATCACGATCGGGGCTCCCATCGCGAACACGCAGGTCTATGTCGTCGACCGGCACCTCCGGCCGTTGCCCATCGGCGTCCCCGGCGAGCTCCTCATCGGAGGCGACGGCGTCGCCCGAGGGTACTTGCGTCGCCCCGACCTCACGGCCGAGCGCTTCGTCGTCGATCCGTTCGGGCCGGGGGCCGGTCGTCTCTATCGCACGGGCGACCTCGCGCGGTGGCTGCCTTCGGGGCAGCTCGAGTTTCTCGGGCGAAATGACCATCAGGTCAAGGTCCGCGGTTACCGCATCGAGCTCGGGGAGATCGAGGCGGTGCTCGCGTCGCACGCGGGGGTGCGGGACGCGGTCGTGGCGGCCCGTCGCGACGCCTCCGGGGGAGCGACCCTCGTCGCCTACGTCGTGCCGAAGACCTCAAACGCCGCCGGTGGGCGGGACGACTCGATCGCCACGTGGCACGCGGTGTGGGACGAGACTTATCGCGGGGCCGCGTCGGTCGAGGGGGGGCTCAACACGGCGGGGTGGAAGAGCAGCTACACGGGCGAGGCGATCCCCGAGGCGCAGATGCGGGAGTGGGTGGACGCGACGGCCGCGCGCGTGCTCGCGGCCGCCCGTCGCACGAGCCCGCGGCCCCGGGTGCTCGAGATCGGGTGTGGGACCGGGATGGTCCTCCTGCGCGTCGCCCCTGAGTGCAGCGAGTACGTGGGCGTCGATTTCTCCGCGGCGGCGCTCGCGTCGATCGGGGCGGAGGTCGAGGCTCGGGGGCTTCGCAACGTGAAGCTCGAGCGCCTGCAGGCCGACGCGATCGGTCGCCTCGCGGCCGACGGATCGTTCGACCTCGTGGTCTTGAACTCGGTCATCCAGTACTTCCCTGACGCCGCCTACCTCGCCGGCGTGATCGAGGCGGCGTTCGCGCGTCTCGCGCCGGGCGGCGCGATCTTCGTGGGCGACGTCCGGAGCCTGCCGCACCTCGAGGTCTTCCACGCGTCGGTGGAGCTCTCGCGAGCGCCCGACGCGATGACGGCGCCGGAGCTCCGCGCGCGCGTCGCCCAGCGGGTCGCCGAGGAGCGCGAGCTCGTCGTCGCCCCCCGGTTCTTCGAAGACCTCGCGGGGTCGCTCTCGGGCTTGGGCGAGGTGCGGGCCGAGGTAAAGGCCGGCCGCGGAGACAACGAGATGACGCGCTTCCGGTACGACGTCCTCCTGCGCAAGCGGGACGCCGTCCGCACGCTCGAGCGAAGCGAGAGTTCGGACGGCACACGCGAACGGGAGGTCCGCGCGCTCGAGCGAAGCGAGAGTTCGGACGGCACACGCGAACGGGAGGTCCGCACGATCGCGGCGCCTCGGCCTTGTACGCTCGAGTCGCTGAGCGCTCTGCTCCGCGACGCCCCGGGGGCGCTCCATGTCGTCGGCATCCCGAATCGGCGCGTCGCGCGGGACGTCGGCGCGTGGGAGCTGCTCCGGTCGTCGGCGCTCGCCGTGACGGCGCGGTCGGTGCGAGAAGCGGTGGCGACCGAGGCCCCCGCGGGGCTCGACCCGGACGACGTCGCGTCGGTCGCCACCGACTACGACGCGTGCGTCTCGTTCTCGGACGCACGGCCCGACGAGGTCGACGTGCTCTTCCGCCGGCGCGGCGCCCAGGACGGCTCACCGGACGCCGCGTCTTCCCCGCGTACCGGGGCGACGACCCCCCTCACGAACCGTCCGCGGCCGCGCGCCGCCGACGCCGACGGGTTGATCCCCGCGTTGCGGACGCTGACGCGCGAGCGCCTGCCCGAGTACATGATCCCTGCCGCCTTCGTCGTGCTTGACGCCCTGCCGCTGACGCCCAACGGCAAAATAGATCGTGCGGCGCTGCCCGCGCCCGAGCTGGCGCGCGCCGAGGGAGGAGCGGCCCACGAGCCGCCGAAGAACGACCTCGAGAAGGGCATCTTGACGGTGCTTCAGGAGATCATCGGCCTCGGCGCGGTGGGTGCGGAGGACAACTTCTTCGACGTCGGGGCGAACTCGCTCCTGCTCGTGCAGGCGAGCGTGCGGCTGCGCACCGTGCTCGGGCGGCCGGTGCCGCTCGTGAAGCTGTTCCAGTTCCCCACGGCTCGAAAGCTCGCTGCCGCGCTCGGCGACGTCGAGTCGGGCGGCGCGGCGGGACAGGGAGAAGCTGGCGCGAAGGAAGGGCAAGACCGCGCGCAGATCCGGCGCGAGGCGATGCAGCGGCGGCGCGATCTGCAGGGGGCTCGCCCGAGGCGCTGACGCGGCAAGTGGCGATGGCGGTATCGGCCGGGGCATGTATGTTAGCGTGTCCGTCACTCGCTCGCTCGCGTGAGGTCCGCCTTGGCTGTCACGTCCGCCCATGAACGCCGCTGGCTCGCGCCGTCGCGTTGGCTCGCCGCGGTCTACCTGAGCGCGTGCGACCATGTCGGTGCCGGTGCGCGCACGGTGGGCCGGCCCCTGGTCCACAACGAGGGACGCATCTCGATCGGTCGCTACGCGCTCCTGCGGTCCTCCGCGTCCCCCGTCCGATTGACCGCGACCGCCTCCGGGTCGATCGCGATCGGCGACGGCGTCCTCCTCGACGTCGGCGCCACGGTCTTTTCCGAGGCCTCCGTGCGCATCGGGGACGGGGTCGAGATCGGGCCCGGCGCCCTCGTGTGCGACCGGGACGACCAGGGGCGGAGCGGCGAGCTCGTGGTCGAGCCGGGCGCGCGCATCGGGGCGGCCGTGCAGGTCCTCGGACCCGTGCGGGTCGGCCGGGGCGCCGTCGTCCTCGCCGGGGCCGTCGTTCGAGCGGACGTCCCGGCGGGTGCCACCGTCGAGCCGCAAGCGCGGCAGGCCGCGGCGCGAGGGCACGAGGCGAACGGGGTGAGCCACGGGGACGCCGTCCACGAGAGCGGGATCCCGTCCGGCGAACACGCGACGAACGGCGTCGCCGCGCGCGTCGCGGCGCGCAAGGTGCGGGCGGTCTTGCTCGCGGACTTCACGGTGAACGAGCTCGCCGAGCACCTGGGCGAAGAGGACTTCGACGGGCTGGTCGTCGAGGCGGAGGTCGGGCCCTTCGATCAGGTGGTCCCAGGGTTCATGGCGCTCGCCGCGGAGGCGGCCAAGCCCGACGTCGCGCTCCTCTGGACGCGGCCCGATCGCGTCTCGCCGGCCTTCGGGAGGCTCTTGCTCGGCGAGAGCACGGACATCGACGGCATCCTGGCCGACGTCGACGCCTTCACCGCGGTGCTCCGGTCCCACGCGTCCGGCGCTCGCTTCGTGCTCGTCCCCGACTGGGTGCTGCCCTCGGCGCGGCGAGGGTACGGCCTGCTCGAGTGGCGCGCCGGGGGCGCGACCAGCGTGCTCGCGAGGATGAACCTGCGCCTCGCCGAGGCCGCGGCGGGCCTCCCGAACGTCTTCGTCCTCGACGCGCAGCGCTGGCTGGCGAGCGCGGGGGACGGGGGGATCGATCCGAAGCTCTGGTACGCGGGAAAGGTCGCGTTCAGCACCGACGTCTTCGCCGAGGCGGCACGGGACGTCCGCGCCGCCGTTCGCGGGCTGACGGGGATGTCCCGCAAGCTCGTCGTCGTGGACCTCGACGACACCCTGTGGGGCGGCATCGTCGGCGACGTCGGCTGGGAGAACCTGCGTCTCGGCGGCCACGATCCGAGCGGGGAGGCGTACGTCCAGTTGCAGCGGCAGATCCTCGCCTTGACGAAGCGCGGGATCGCGCTCGCGGTCGTGAGCAAGAACGAGGAGTCGACGGCCCTCCACGCGATGCGCAGTCACCCCGAGATGGCGATTCGGCCCGAGGCGCTCGCCGCCTACCGGATCAACTGGCGAGACAAGGCGCAGAACATCGTCGAGATCGCGCAGGAGCTGAACCTCGGACTGCAGTCGGTCGTGTTCATCGACGACAACCCCATCGAGCGCGGCCGCGTGCGCGAGGCGCTTCCCGAGGTGTACGTCCCCGAGTGGCCGAGCGATCCGACGCGGTATCCCGACGCACTCGACGGCCTTCGCTGCTTCGACACGGCGCACATCAGCGCCGAGGACGTCGAGCGCAACGCGATGTACGCGACCGAGCGCGAGCGGAGCGCGCTGCGCGGCAAAGTCTCCTCGTTCGACGAATGGTTGGCGACGCTCGACCTCAAGGTCCGCTTCGAGCGCGTCGCCCCGACGAACATCGCGCGCGCCGCCCAGCTCCTCAACAAGACCAACCAAATGAACCTTCGCACTCGGCGACTGAGCGAGGGCGAGCTCCTCTCGTGGGCGAAGGAGGACGGGCACGAGGCCTGGGCGGTGCACGTTTCGGACCGCTTCGGCGCGGCGGGCCTCACCGGGATCCTTGCGGTCGCGCGCGAGGGGGACGACGTCCACCTGGCCGACTACGTGCTCAGCTGCCGCGTCATGGGCCGGCGGGTGGAAGAGACGATGGTGTGGGCGGCCCGGCGGCGGGGCGCGGCGCTCGGCGGGCGGCGTCTCGTGGCGGTGCCGCTGCCGACCGCGAAGAACAAGCCGTGCGTCGACTTCTTCGCCCGCGCGGGTCTCGACCGGGCGGGGGATGGGTACGCCGCGCCGCTCGAGGGGTCCGAGCCGGCGCCGCCGCTCGTCGTGGTCGAGGGGCTCGAGTGATCGGATCGAGGGCGCTCGCTCGGCTCGCGGCCGGCGCCCTCGACGGGCTTCGGGGGCGCGTGGCGCTCGCGGGCGCGACCCGGGTGGGTACCGGCGTGCGGGTCTTCGGGTGGCCGGCCGTCGCGAGCGAGGGCGAGGTCACCTTCGGCAAGAACGTGGTGCTCGTCTCGGCCCCGGCGCCGATCCGGATCGTGGTCGCGCCGGGGGGCGTGCTGTCGATCGCGGACGGCGTAGTCCTCGAGAGCGGTGTCACGCTGCGCGTTCGGGGCAGCGTCCGCATCGGTGCGGAAGCGCGGCTCGGTCCCGGGTGCGTCGTCGACGACGACGGGCCGGATCTCCTCCCCATCGAGGTCGGCGATCGCGCGTGGGTGGAGGAGCGCGCGGTCCTACTGGGGGGGGCGCGGGTGGCGCCAGGTTCCGTCATCGAGCGCGGCGCTGTGCTCGGCTCGACCACGGTCGCCGGAGCCGCCGCGTCCACGGGACAGGCCCAGGCCGTGAAGACCGAGTCGCTCCGCGCGATCGAGGCGCAGGTGCGCGCGGTGATCGCGCGCGTCGTGCCGAGCGTGGCGACCGCCGACGCCGAGGTGGACCTGAGAACCTTCAAGGGGTGGGACTCGCTCGCCGCGCTGCGCGCGGTCGTCGCGCTCGAGAAGGAGTTCAAGCGGTCGTTGCCGTACGATCTGTTCACGCAACACCCGCGGATCGCGTCGGTCACCCCGCACGTCGCGAGCTTCGGCGTGGCGTCGCAAGAGGCGCTATGACGAGCCCCCTCGCGCGTCCGCCCGTGGGGGCGCGCGCGCCCGTCGTGCGGCTCGAGGGCGTCCACAAGGCGCCGGACCGGTCGAGCGTCGTTGCGCGGTTCGTCGACGAGGCCCGCGATGCCCTCGGGCGGGTCGATGCGCGCCGGATCGCCTGGGACATGACGCGCTGGCTGCCGGAGTTCACGTTGTCGCGAACGCGGGCTCACCTCTTGCGCCTCACCGGTTGCGACGTGAGGCAGGGGGTGGGCGTGCTCGGGCCGGTGCGATTGAGCGGTCCTCATGGCTCCGCGCGAAACCTCCGGATCGGGAGCGGCTGCGTCATAGCACCCGACGTGACGTTCAGTCTGGATTCGACGATTACGCTCGGAGAAAACGTGTCGATCGGCCCGAGGGCCATGCTCTACACGGCGACGCACCTCATCGGTCCGTCGTCGCGGCGGATGCAGTTCAACACCGACGCCCGTCCGATCGTCGTCGAGGACGGCGCCTGGGTCGGACTCGGGGCGATCTTGCTCGCGGGCGTACGGATCGGTCGAGGGGCCATCGTCGGGGCCGGCGCCGTCGTGAGCAAGGACGTCCCGGAGAACGTGCTCGTCGCGGGAAATCCCGCGCAGATCCTCGAGACCCTCCCGGGAGATTAGGTGCGATCACGCGCGGATTTGCGCTGTCAGCCATTTTGGTGGCAGGCGCACTGTCTTGCGCCGCCTTCGAAGGCCGGTATACATCTAGTCGGTTCGCCGCGCGCCGCGCGGCCACGGTCGTGGGTACTTCGATGACGCAAGCCGCCGGTCCGCCCGTCCCCGCGCCTGCAGCGCGGCCCTCGCCGCAGGAGATCGAAGGCTACAAACGAGCCTTTGCCGAGGACGGATATCTCGTCCTGCGCAACGTCGTCTCCAAGGACGGTCTGTCGCAGCTGCGCACGCGGATTCTCGACGAGTTCGAGCGTGCGAGGGGAACGCTGTTTCAGGGGGGCGGGGGCCTGATGGCCGGCCACCTCAATAGTTTCCCCGGCGAGGGAGCGCGCTTCATCTACGAGACGCTCATCGATCGCGGGATCATGGACGTCGTCAAGGCGGTTTTCCCCAAGGTCGTTCGCGGGCCCAACGTGGGGTGCAATCTCAACCTGCCCGGCAGCGTCGTGCAGCACTACCACGCGGACAGCAACTACTTCACGGAAGACTTCGTGATCGTCAACGTCGCGGTCGTGGACACCGATCTCGTGAACGGTGCGATCGACGTGCTGCCGGGGACCCAGAAGAAGTTCTACCCGTTCTGGCGGTTCGCGCTGGAGCGCGCGTCGCGCCGCACGACGCGCCTTCCGATGCAGCAAGGCGACATCCTGATTCGCACCTCCAATCTGTGGCATCGCGGGATGCCGAACCGCACGAACGTCCCGCGGCCGATGGTCGCCCTGACGTGGGAGGCCGGCGGCAGTCAGCTCGAGGATCCGTTCAAGAGGGACGCGGGCAAGATCACGTTTCACGCCAACTGGTACCGGCCCAACTTCGTGGGCCGGCTGCGCGAGCGGACGTACATCGCCGCGCCGTTCACGTATGACGCCTATCGGTTCGTGCGGTCGCTCGCGGGAAACAAAGGGTATTCGCGCTAGCGCTCCCCTCACGCGTCGACGACGGGGAAGCCCATCCCGATCGCCGCGGTGACGAGGCGGTCGTATTCGACGTCGGCGGTGCTGTCGCGCCAGGCGCCGCGGCGGCGCACGTCGGCGAACGTCTCGCGCGCTCCATGTTCGAGCGTCGTCGTGGGGTCGAAGGCCGGGACGTGGCTCCGCGCCTTCGCCGACGAGTAGGCGCCGTGGAACTGAGTGATCTCGCCGAGGAACGGGAAGCGCCCGGGCGCAGCCCCCAGCAGCCACGCGGCCGGCACGAACACCAGCCGGGCTCGCGCGTCGAGCGCCGCCGCCGCGCGACGGTAGTACTCGCGCCAGGTGAACGTCTCGTCGCGCGTCGCGTTGTACGCCTCGCCGTAGGTCCTGGGCTCTAGCGCGGCGTGCGCGAAGAGCTTGCCGCAGTCGTCGCGGTGGGTCGACTGCCAGAGGCCGAGGCCGTCGCCGGCGCACAAGATCGGCAGCCCGCGCGCCACGCGATCCCACACTGGGCCGTCGAACTCGAGCTGATCGACGAGGGAGGCCCCCGGTCCGTACGTGTGGCTCGGCCGGACGATCGTCAGGTGGAAACGCCGCTGATCGGCGGCGCGCCGGAACACCTCCTCGCACGCGAGCTTGTCCCGCGCGTAGGAAGTCGTCGGCTCCTGGGGGACCCGCTCGTCGATCAGGACGTTCGCGGGCACCTTCACCCCGTAGGTGCACACCGTCGAGCAGAACTCGAGCTGATCGCAGCGTCCGCCGAAGACGCGCGCGGTGACCTCGGCCTCGGCGGGCGTGAAGCAGATCATGTCGATGACGACGTCGTAGCGAGAGCGCTCGAAGGTGCGCGCGAAGGTGGTCGCGTCGGACCGGTCGCCCTCGACGTGCTCGACGCCCGGGGCCATCGTCGCCCCGCGCCGCGCGCGGCTGTACACCGTGACCGACGCGCCGCGGGCGAGCAGGTGCTTGACGATCCCGGTGCCGATGAGTCCCGTGCCGCCGACGAGCAGGGCCTTCATGCCGACCTCTCGACGTGTACCATGCCCCGCGCGGGAACGCCGTCGATGTCATCACCTGAAATCGATGTCCTCGTCGTCGGCGGCGGCGTGGTAGGTCTCGCCGTCGCGCGCCAGCTCGCCCTCGCTGGGCGCGACGTGGTCCTGCTCGAGGCCGAAGGGGCGCTCGGCACGCACGCGAGCTCGCGCAACTCCGAGGTCATCCACGCGGGGATCTACTACCCGTCGGGCTCGCTCAAGGCGCGCCTCTGCGTTCGGGGCCGTGAGACGCTGTACCGCTACTGCGAGGAGCAGGGTGTGCCGCACCGCCGCCTCGGGAAGTTGATCGTCGCCGTGACCGACGACGAGATCCCGGCGCTCGATCGCTGCGCCGCGAGCGCTCGAGCCAACGGGGTGACGGACCTCGTCGTGCTCGACGCGCGCGAGGCCGCAGCGCTCGAGCCTCGCGTCTCCTGCGTTCGCGCGCTTCTTTCTCCGTCGACCGGAAT
>Ga0070735_10000630_pt1 | contig 37019 bp, 33 predicted proteins | sample Coa_R1_FD_66443 | JGI IMG/M metagenome (GOLD analysis project Ga0070735, IMG submission 66443) | Surface soil microbial communities from Centralia Pennsylvania, which are recovering from an underground coalmine fire - Coalmine... | ecosystem: Environmental > Terrestrial > Soil > Unclassified ...
TCCCTGCCCGTCACCGAAGAGGCGGTAGCCATCTACCGGGACCTAGCCGCTGCCGACCCCGACCGCCACCGCCCTGAGCTCGCTCGCCGCCTGTCTAACCTGGCAGCGATTCTGTCGGCACTTGGTCGGCATTCTGAAACAGAGCAGCTCCGTAGAGAGGCCGAGAGTTTGAGATAGGTATAGATGGTTCCTACCGACAGGGATACCTCCTGGATTGGACAACGAACATCTGATCCGTAGATACCTGTGCAGGTGGACGGACCCGTTCAGATCAGCCCGTGACCATGGGTTCATTTCTCCCGGTTGTCCATGTCCATACGAGTCGTAACGCCAGAAGGTCCCCTGCTTACAACTCTGATCGGCGGTATATTCTTCCAGAAGTTCCGGGAACCAAGTCCACGCCGAAGATGAAGAAGAAGGTAGCCAAATAGTAGCGCAGCAAGAATAAATTCAGCGCTTAGGGTGTACAAAACGACGGATAGCAGACGGGTCGGACCGAGTTTCACGGTGCTTATAATTACTGATGAGCAGAGCACGACTGCTGTTATTAGCCAACCCTTCCACCATCCTTCTGCCTCTTCCTCCGGCTCATCCGGCTCGCCTAGCGTTATCCTCGGTACCACTTGTATTCCTTTGGGTGCTCCCATAATTGAACCTGTGACAGTAGGCGATGCCTTCGGATCACCCTGATAGAGAATCTCTATAACGCCACCATCATCCGCGTCCAAGAAAGCAAAATCGATGATAACAGTGGATCCGCCATCACCTACGTGCGCAGACAAATCAACTGCTGGCCTAGAGCTCCACTCCACACCTGCCCCTAGAGCCATTACGCCTTCTGGAAAGCACACCCTCACTCTGTCGTTTTGAGCGATAGCGTCGCGGGTTATAACTCGGCTTCCCCTGTTCCATATGACGAGAAGACATCGGTTTAGATTAGTAACTCTGACGCCTTTGAATAGTACGGATACGTCGGTCATGGCCCCGCTTGAGCTATCGACCAATGGTTCGTGCTGAAGTAGATACCTCGGATCAACCCGTTCCTGGGCTTTCAGATAGAAGTAGTAAGCCGTAAGAACGCCGATGACGATCCCGACCAGGCCGACGACGAGGCCAGTCACCCCTAGCGCGTGATCAGACATTGGACCCATCCGCAATCCGTCCAGTGACGATCAAGATCATCGGCTGACTCCCTCAATGTGAACTACCGGCGCGTGAGATCTCGGTCGCTCACCCTACCGCCTCGATCGGGCGCGCAGCGGACACGCTTTGGGTCAAGGCGATGTTCCCCCATCGCTGCTGTGCGGCTTGACGAGTGATGCCGAGCCGGGAGCCGATCTCGGCCTAGGAGTAGCCGCATGCGCGCAGGCCCTTGACGGCTTCGGCTTTGGTGTCGATCTCATCGACTAGGCAAAACATGAGGGCCAGGGCCTCGACGTCGCCATCGCCGACACGGCGGCTGTAGGCGCGTAGGACTCGCCTGGCGAACGCGCCGTACTCGTCGTTCTCGACCAGCCGCCCCGGCCGGTTTGATGTCAACCCGGCCTTGACAGTGCCCGGCCTGGGAAGCCGTCCCGCTGGTGATGTGCTGGCGGCCTCGCCGACGAGGTGCAGAGGCGGTGTGCTGCGTTCCTGCCGGTCGATCATGGCGGCTGTTCCTTCCGGCTACCTGGTCGAGGCGTGGAGGTGCCTCATCCGATAGCTGCCGGAAACTGCCTGGAAGGGCGGGACTGTCAAGGGTGACGCTTGCGCCATCGCCTTGGGCGACGCGACCGCAGGGAGCGCCCTTGACCGGCCTGCCCTGGAAGGCTACACAATCGGAAGCGGATGAGGCTCCGTATTCGTGCGGACCCGTCTGGCCGCCGTGGACAGCCGGAAGAGCTGGCGTTATGCAGCGCTAGTATGATGACGAGCTGGTGAATGATCCGGGTTGCTCGAGTGAGCTTGCTGCGCATGCTGGCCCGGCGTGCGCCGGCGGGCCGCCAAGGCAGAGCCGGCGCTGACGCCGGGCCCGGCGCCGCGCGGCGGCGCCGCTTGATCCAGTACGGCTTAATTCGGCAACGCAGGCAGGCAGCTGCTCTTGCAAGCTCCAAGCTTGCTTGTCCCCATCGCCAGGTGCAAGCAGGCGGCCAAGACTGTTGCACCTGCTCTCGCCAGGTACAAACTTACTTGCCCCTCATAAGGTCAGGTGCAAGCAGGCGGGCCGGACTGTTGCACCTGCTCTCGCCAGGTACAAACTTACTTGCCCCTCATAAGGTCAGGTGCAAGCAGGCGGGCCGGACTGTTGCACCTGCTCTCGCCAGGTACAAGCATGCTTGCCCCCCGGCGCCAGGTACAAGCATGCTTGCCCCCCGGCGCCAGGTGCAAGCATGCGGCCAAGACTGTTGCACCTTCTCTCGCTAGGTACAAACATGCTTGTCCCTCTCGCGCCAGGTGCAAGCAAACAGGTCTTTGTGTTGTATCTTGCGACAGTGGACCCCAGCAACTTCACCAGCAGGGCCTTCGGCGAACCTTATCGGCAGCCTGGCAACAAGTGGGCCTTTTGGTACTTCAAGCCGTACACCATGCCACGGACACTGGATCTCGCCACTGAGACGGTCTTGGCGCTCTCTGAAGCTGACAGTTCGTTGGGGCATCTACAAGGGCTGGGGCGTTTGATCAAGAAGCCCGAACTTCTGGTCGGTCCTTACCTCACGAGGGAAGCCGTCGCCAGCTCTCGGATTGAAGGGACTGAAGCGTCGCTCTCAGACGTACTCCAGGCTGAAGTCGGCGACACTTCGCAGCAAAGCGATGACATCGCAGAGGTAAATAGATATCTAGCAGCAAATCGGACTGCCCTGCAGTTGCTAAATGAACTACCAATAAGTCGTCGCTTGATATTGCAGGTTCATAGAGTCCTCATGGAAGGAGTTCGCGGCGAGGACCGCCTCCCTGGAGAATTCCGCCAAAGCCCGGTCTGGGTCGGCTCTGCAACCGATAACCCGGAAACAGCGAGGTATGTACCACCGCTGCCTGAAGAAATTCCCGATCTTTTCACTGACTGGGAACGCTTTATTAATGAGCCTAGCCGTATCCCGGTTCTAGTGCGCTGCGCCTTGATGCACTACCAATTTGAGACCATACATCCTTTCTTGGACGGTAACGGCCGCATCGGGAGGCTACTGATTGGGCTTCTGCTCATGAACGAGCAACGGCTTACAACGCCTTTGCTCTACATATCCGGCTACCTGGAGAATAACAGGCGTGAGTACTATGATCGCCTGGAGGCCGTACGAGAAGAGGGTGATATTCAATCTTACCTCCAGTTTTTCTTTACGGCTGTTAGCCGATCCGCTGAAGATGGCGTGGAGCGCGCAGGGCGTTTGGTGGAACTCCGAGAGCGATACATTAATGAGACTAAAAATGCTCGCTCTCGCATCGGCGCACTCATAGGGTTGCTTTTCACTAATCCGTACCTCACTATTACAAGAGTCGAGAGGGCACTTAAGGTTACGCACCAGGGAGCAAGGAACCTGGTTCAGGACGCTGAGAAGCGAGGTTGGATTCAAGACGTCGGTTTTCGTGGTCCTGCCGGTCGTCGGTATTGGGTTGCTTCCGAAATCTTTCAGATCGTAGACGCGCCTTTCGCGTATCTACAAACACAAAGAACTGCCGGGGAACAGTAAGCGAGGTTTCGCAGCGCGCCTGCCTGGTTGGCCTTGAAAGCCGTTAGGAAAGTTGTTAAAGCTCCGGATTGACTACGTGCGCGCGAAGGGTGAGGGCCAGGTCCGCGAGGCTGTTGATGATGGCGCCTGCCCCGGCAGTGGTGAGGTGTTCTCGTTTGCCGGGTTGGTTGGCGTAGCCGATGCTTTGGACTCTAGCGAGGCGGGCGCCTTCTATGTCGGTAACCGAGTCTCCGACAAGTGCACATTCGTCGGGCTCGCCGTTGAGGGCGCGTACTGCCTGAGTGATCAGGTGCGGACTGGGCTTGAGGAGGGCGGGGTCATGGTAGGTCCGCGCAACGACCAGGCTAATCCGGTCATCTAGGCCGTGGCGGGCGAGGTAGGAGTGGACAGCACGGGATGAGTTGTTGCTGACGACGGCTACCGAGCGGCCTGAGTTCTGGCAGGCTGTCACGACTTCGTGGACGTAGGGGGTGGGCGCGGCGGTGGCTACCGCACCGCCGCGAATACCTCGGCTACGCCGGACGCCGCGTCCTGATCTCCCGCAAATGGTCCGGCAAGACGCTCGCCGACCACCGCGCCGACCGCAAGGCCTGGCTCACCGGCATGCTCGGCCTTCCGGCAACCGATCCCCGCCGGTACAGCTGGGAACCGGTCAAGCCCGGCGACCCGGACCACATGCCCACCGGGCAGCGGCTGCTACACGTCGTCGCCGACCGCATCCAATGGCAAACCGCCCTCGAGATGGCCCGGCGGAGAGCGGCCGAGTCCGATCTTTCGGCAACTGGAAGCGCAGCATGACGGCCAAACAGAGCGAAGGTCAGTCGGATGACCCGTTTGACGGTCTTCCGCTCCTGATTCCAGTCCCGCGAGCGGCCAAGTTGCTCGGCATCAGCCGTGCGCCTGCCTACCGCTTCGCCAGCGCGGGCCATCTTCCCACCAAGCGGCTTGGCCGTCGTGTGTACGTCGTGTCGGCCAAGCTCCGCGAGTTCATCGAGACGGAGGACGAAGCGGCATGAAAGGGCGCGTCTACAAGCGTGGCGAGAGCTGGTATTACCGGTTCGACATCGAGCCTGACCCGCTGACGGGCAAACGTCGGCAGGTGAACGGGAGCGGGTATCGGACGGAGCGCGAGGCTTGGAAGGAATGCCGGGCCGCGATGGCCGATCACGAGAGGGGACGCCTGGTCAGTTCGTCTCGCCGCAAGGTAGGCGATGCTCTGAACGAGTGGCTTACCCGAATCGAGCACTCGATCAAGCCATCGATGGTGCAGAACTGGCGGAATTACGCTGCCTACTACGTAGTGCCGTATATCGGGCAGCGGGACGTGCAGGAGATCAATGGGGCCGTCTGTGATGCGCTGTATGCCAAGCTGCTCGCAGAGGGGCGGGTCAAGGCGAGGCCCAAGAAGCGACTCCGCATGCAAGCTGTTCACACGCGTCGGATCGCGCCGGATGGCCGGGAGATGCCGTGTCGCCCCTACAGCTACGACACGGTGCGGTGCTATCGCAAGCACGCTGCAAATGATCCGCTGATAGGCAAGCCGATCGAGTCAAAGAAGCTCGGTCAGCGTGCAGCCGAGGACGCCCGCGAAGCGGTGCAGCGGAAGCTGTCTCCCGGCCTGGAGCCCAAGACGGTCGTGAACACGCACCGAATGCTTCATCGGGCCTGGGCGGACTTCGCGGTCTGGGGATGGGCGAAGCGGAACGTCGTCAGCGATGCGCACCCTCCCCGGGTGCCACGCAAAGGCCGGAAGGTGTGGACCGTCGCTCAGCTTCAGACATTCTTGCAACGCTCGCGGTCTGATCGGTTCTTCGCCCTCTGGGTACTCGAAGCTACCTCGGGCATGCGACGCTGCGAGCTGGGCGGGCGCGCGGCGTGACCTGCTCGACCTGGACGCCGGAACGCTCGCCATAGAAACCACGCGGGTCGTCGTCGACGGCCGGGTGATCGAGTCAGACGGCAAGACGGAGAACGCTCAGCACGTGCTGGCGCTCGACCCGTTCACGCTAGCCGCGCTGAAGGTGCACATCGAGAAGCTCGACCAGGAGCGGCGCGAGCTCGGGCCGGACTACCACGATCACGGCGTGCTGTTCTGCTGGGAAGACGGCAGGCCTCCGCATCCCGACACGATCACGCGACGGTTCAAGCAGCTGGCCGCGGCGGCTGGTCTGCCGGAGATCGACCTGCACGACGTGCGCCATAGCTACGCCACCGCTGGCCGGGACGCGAAGATCGACTGGAAGGCGCTGAGCCAGCGCATCGGTCACGCGGACGTGGCGTTCACCATGAAGCAGTACGTCCAAACCGACCTGGAGGCCGACCGCCAGGTCGCCAACACGCTCGCGCAGCTGATCATCGGCGGCTCGCTCGCCTCGACGGAAATCGCCGACGAGACGGGCGAGGGCGCTGCTTGACCGGGCGCCGTGCACAAATCCGTGCACAAACTACATGCCAGAGGCCGGTTCCCTGTTCGAGAACCGGCCTCTGGCCTTGGTAGCGGGGGCGGGATTTGAACCCGCGACCTCTGGGTTATGAGCCATACGACCTGCGTCTCCGGCGTCTCGGGCGGTCTCCCGCGGACGCGGTGACCTCAGCGGACGGGAACGAGCACGGCGTCTCGCACTGCTCCGTCTCCCCCGTCTCGCCCGGTTTCACTGCGTCCGGTTTACAAATCGGTTTACAGAACAGCCGCTTGACCTGCGGTCCCCCGCAAGTTCCTCGTCCGCCCGGTAGCTGCTGTCCTGCAGTCGAGATCATGTCAACGTGAGGGAACCTTCAGATCCGAAGGCTGAGGCACATCGTCCAGGACCGTCCATTGCGGTCTGTGCCCTGGGCCGACATTCCACAGTTGTCTGCACGGGACCGGTGTTGTCCAGTGGCTTGGCAGCAGTATTGGCAGCAGTCGCGGCCGAACGGCACTGATCCTCAACAGTCCGCTTTCAGGCCGGACATATCAGCCGGTTGGCGCGGATCGCGCGACTGATGGCGGTTTCGGGGACATGTCGGGGACACGGGTCCGTAATACGTAGGCCAGGTCCTCGGCAGGGCAGCACTGTCGAACGACCTTCCGCTTCAGACCGGGCATATCCCCAGTTGGCGCAGATCGTGCGAATGTTATGCGTTGTGGCCGGTCCCCGCTGTCAGCGGTTGGCTGCTGCTGTTGCTGTCAGCCACAGGTCGTGTTCTCCGTCTGAAATCACCTAAGAACACACCGTGGGGGCCTGGGATGCCTGGCACCATGGGGGTCTATGACCAATGGAGTAACCACGGCGGCCGACCTTGCGCTCCCTGAGTGGCCGGGCACTGAAATTCTCGTTACCGGATACCAAGTTGTCCAAGCTACCGGCATGACCGTAGGCCATGACATCAGACTCGGCACCGTTCGTGTACTAATAATTAGAGGCTCGGTAAGCTACTTCACTGCTTCTTCCGTAGAGGTTAGAGAAGTCGACAATGAAAATTTTGAGGTCCTCGTTGGGCCAATCATACCGGTCACCTCACCCGATGGAATCTATATGGTGATCATCACGCCTAATGACGCGGGCGCAATCGAGCGTGTACAGGTTGCAGCTCCGCTTGCAGCCGCCACTCTGGGCGGATCGGTTATTTACAGGGAGTTGTACACGAATATCTTGTCCACCATCGGTGCGGGCACTCAGATCAGAGGCCCGGTATTCGTACCACCAAAGAATTTTCCTCCGCCCTCTCTGGATCCTGGCTCAGTGCAGCACTACAAAGATTCCTACGATGCAATCGGAAATTCTCCCGACCGTGCCCGCATCGAACTATCCCTAAGATGGTTCGAAGAAGCGCATCATGCCTTTAATGAAGATGCTCTATTGCGGTATTGGCTTGCTATCGAAACCTTGGCCATGCCAGACACCAATGTTCGCCCCGCAAACGAACTTCTTGCTCGCGCATACGGCTTGTCGGTTGACGATATTCGCACTCAGTTCGACCTCGGCCGCCTTCAAAATCTCCGGTCGAATATCGTCCACCAAGGTTTCCGACCCGTCTTGGACCCACGCTTGATAAACTTCGTATCAGCCGTTTATTCGGATCTTCTAGATGCAACTCTTGGCCTTCCGTGCCGCAGGCTGGCGCTTTCCCGGAAGGCGGCAATTGGACCGTCCATTGCTCCGCTCATCCCGCGTCCAACCTAAACTGGCCTCTGCCTTGTGATTAGCGCCTCCGTGATTGGCGTTGGGTTCACGGAACGCTGGCATCGGCGATGGATGGCTGTTGAGGGGCGTCCGGGGCCACCTCGGGGGCACGGCCAGCACCCCTCGCTCGCTGGGCTCAACCGCAGCGGGTCTACCGGTTGCCCTTGGAGCGGTTGTGCATGACACAAAGCATCTCGCAGTTGGTGAGGTCGGTTGAGCCACCCTTCGACCACGCTGTGACGTGGTCGGCGTCCATTTCGTTCTGCGCGTAGATGCGGGTCTTATTGGCGTTGTCGCCGTGCGCGCACAGGGTGCAGTTCGATACGTCGGCAGCCTTTGCCTTCTTAGTCTGCTGCTCGTACGCGGCTCTCTTGGTCGGTTCGTCGAACAGCCTGATGCCGAGCAACTTAGAGTCCTCGCATCCGCCCAGGAGGTACTCATAGATGCCTTTGGCGTTCTTGACGAACGGATCTCCGCGAAGCTCGTCGACGGCCTTGTTCAGCTCAGTGGCGTTGTATGAGTTCGAGTGGTACAGCTCGTAGAGCCGTCCCCACTCCAGACCGCGCATCTCCGTGTCCGGCGGGCGGATGAAGACGCCGCCGACCCAGTCGATCACCGAGGTGAAGTAGGTCTTCAGCTCTGTGATGCCCTGGTCCTGACGATGCAGCGCCAGGTAGGCGTCGATGCTCTTCGCCTGCGACGAGGCGACCCAGTCCAGCGCGACCTCGAGGATCTCCTGCCGCTTGGGGTCGCCCTTGATGTAGGAGCGCCACTTCTGCATGTTCGCGTTGTTGGAGTTGCTGAACTCGACCTTCGCTTTGGTGACGAACGGGCCGGAGTAGATCGCGTTGAGCAGCTCCTGGGCGTTCAGCGGGACCCCGACGATGTTGATCGTCTGGAACCACTGCTTGATCTCCGTCTCGGTGCCCTGGCACTCGTAGATGTCGAGTCTGGTGTCAAGGATTTTCCGCTGCTGGTCCTTCGACAGCGACGAGAAGGTCTGCTCCTTGGCATCTACCTTGATCGCGAACTTGCCGGTGACGAAGCGCCCGAAGCTGGTGATGCGCTGCTGCCCGTCGAGGACCTCAAGGCGGTCCCCGTTCACGTTGAAGTAGATCAGTCCGAGCGGGTAGCCCTTGAGCAGTGAGTCGATGACGGCGACGTCCCGCTTGCCGTCGTTGTAGATGTAGTTGCGCTGGTACTCCGGCTGGATGGTGAGCTTCCCGGCGAGGCCGAACAGCCCCTTGGCCTCAAGCTCGTTGTAGACGAAGCCGTCGAGGACCTGGTCGACCGTGTAGTGCTTGAGGTCGGTCTTCACGAGTCAGCCTTCCGCCGGATGAACAGCCGCTTGTAGATGCGCCTTACGGGATATCCCACATCGAAGTACGTCCCGGGGCCGAAGTCCTCTACGCGGACGAAGCAGCCGAATGTCCCGGTGTTCGACTTCACGTGTACGCCATCGACGACGCGCTGCTTCTTTCCGTACGTCTTCGTTTCAGGGTAGTCACCCTCGCTGCTGCCAACGATGTCGAACTGGTCGGGGTCGTACTTGTCCAGGAAGGTGATCGGCACGCCCATCATCCCGTCGAAGTCGCTGGGGATGGCGTCGGTGAAGGGCACCTCGATGCCATCGAAGTTGTCGTACCGCTGGTAGCCGACTCCGCGAATTTCCTTGTGCCTGCTGAACTTGATGTTGTCCGCGGTGGTCATCAGCTGCAGCGGCTCATGACGCCGCCCGTGGTCGATGTTGGTGAACCAGCACGAGTTCCCGAGACGCGTGTAGTCACGCTCGTCGTCTGACGGATAGCCAAGCCTGGCGGCCTTGAGCCGATCGGCGACGCTCACTTTCGCGCCTTTCGGGACGCCGAACACCATGTCGGTGCTGTTGGCCGTGGCACCCTTCCACAGCTTGTCGGCCATGATGTGAGGAAAGACTTCGTTGTAGGTGATGGCGTTGTTGTTGCCGATCACCGAGAACCTCCTACCGCCCCCAACCACCCAGGTCATGAACTGCCGGAAGAGGCTGAACGGCGGATTCGTGATGACGAAGTCGGCCTCGTCGCGCAGTGCCGTCACCTCGGCGCTGCGAAAGTCACCGTCACCATTGAGGTACTCCCACTGGAGGTCCTCGATGTTCACGACCCCACCGCCGTTGACGTCCTTGGGCTCTAGGACGAACTTCTTGCCGTTGGCGTGGGTCTTGGTCTCGTCGAACTTGGGATCGTCTATCTCGAAGAGCGTTGGCTGGTAGTGGTCGAGATTCGGGTTGCTATCCGGGGCGTAGGACGTCGAGATCAGCTTCTTGAGTCCGTAGTCAACGAAGTGCAGTGCAAAGAACTTCGTGAAGTTGGACCACTCGGGATCGTCGCACGGGAGCAGGACCACCTTGTCGCGGAAGACGTCTGGATCGTACTCCAGGTAGGCGTTCATCTCGCGCTCGATGTCGGGCCACTGGGTGTAGAACTCATCGTTCTTCGTGTCGCGAGCAGCCTGGAGACTGCTGTTCTTGGAGACGGTCGTCATGCCCACCCTTGTCGCCCTGATACTGGGTCGCACCCCGGTGCTAGTGCTCTTGTCACCTTATCGGCGAGGTCCGACATCGACTTGTAAACCAGAGGGAACGGCGGCCTCGGATGTCGCAGCTGCTCGTGGGGTCTGGACGATGTCAGCTCATCGCCGTCGGGGCGCGACAGCGGAGGGGATGGCCCGCGTCTGCTCCGGTAAGGGCTGGGTATGGAGCCAGACGAGTATGCCCGCTGCCCTGGCCAGCCGGACGGCCTGAGTGCTGCCGGGGCTGCCTCCTCGGATGAATGCCGCGCAGCCGTCCGCGCCGAGCGCGATTATCTCGGCGCTGCGCCGGTAACCGGCGGCTCGCCCGTACCGGTCCCAGTCGGCGGGGTGTGCCTCGGTGCGGTAGCCGGGGGTCCGGGCGGCGTAGGCGGCGGCGATCGCGTCGGTGCCGCGGGGACACGCGCCGTGCACCAGCAGGACGCCCTCAGGGTGCCGGGCGAGGATCACCGCCAGGGCCTGCTCGATCACGGGTACGTCGTCCCAGGTACGGCTGCCGGTCATCAGGAGCCGGAACGGCTGTCTCATAAATGGTCACCTCCGATGCCTGCTGCTCGGGACCCTGGGTCTGTCTCTGCTCGTCCTCTGCCCGTGACTACCCGCACGGTACAGAGGATGGCTCGCGTCCGGTCCGGGCAGGCTCCGGCCTGACCCTTTTTTTCTGACCGGAGGGGGTATAGAGGCTCCGCTGTCAAGGGTGGCCGAAGGCCATTTCCGTAGGAAACGCGAAGCGCCCTTGAGAGTGGAGGGATGCCCCCGTACTCTAAGCGAGCCATCCTCGGCCGAGGGCCCTGCCGGTCATTCTCTAGCCTGACGTGGGCCTCACGACACGCGGTGCGCGGTACGTGTGGCGAGGCAGTCACCGCCGTATTGTTCCTATTGACTGCCTCGTACGGACCGCTACGCGATCGGACGCCCATGGGTCGATCGAAAGTGGGCCGGTCGGCCTCGCTAAGTCAGGAGCCCGCGAGGAGGGGATAACAATTCCCCGTAGTCGAAACGGACCCCGCCAGGGGTCCAGCAAGGTACCTCGCAAGAGGGCCGAGCAGGATGTCCGGATGCGTCAGGAGATCTTCTGTGCGGCCGTACAGGGAATCTTCCGGGTGGTTCTGGATACCATCCTGTGGTGGTTGGACAGGGGCGGCCGCTTCTAGGGCGGCCTGCCACCTGCCTCAGTTTGAGGAGCACCCCCGTCATGGTTTGGCAGCCGGGCGGGGGTCTCTTCGTTGTAGTTACTACCTCGTGTTTCTACACGAAACAGCATGCCGGTGCAAGGAAACACACCGGCCCGCAATCTCAAAACGTGTCCTCAGAACGTGTCCTCAGAACGCGTCCTCAGAACGCGTCCTCAGAACGCGTACTCAGAACAGGTTCTCAGAACGAGAACCTAATCCGATCGGGCGCGCCTGGCGACCAGAACAGCGTCTGGGTGGCCGGACGAACGCATGGCACTATGCGATCGGGCGCAGAGAGAAAACGCACTCGCCGTGGCGAGCCAGATGCCGAAGAGTCACCCCTGTTCGATGGCAGACGCGGTCGACACGGCGCGGGCGCGCCGGGCGGGCCTTCTGAGGCAGAGCCCGGCGGCGCCCGCGTGCGGTGCCGCGCAGCGGCGCCGCCTTGATCTAATACGGCCAAATTCGGCAGAGCTCCGCGCATCCGCGCAGCGGACATCCGCGCAGCGGAGATGCGGGCATCGCTTGGACAAGCGGACATGGCCGAGTTCGGACGGTAGGCGTGACGTGGACATCCGAATTTCGGAGGAATGTCCAGGTCCATGCGAGTCCACCACAGGCCGCCTGATCAGGTAAGCAGATTTGCTGTCCTATCGTCGTACCTTCGACGCCATGCTAACCAACACAGGAAGCCCCTACGGGCTCGGCATCCCCTGGGGTAAGGGACTGAACCCCGCCAGCAACGCTGAGGTCGTACTATGCACGCCAGACACACTAAGCGAAGCTATCTGTCAACTTGTCACTTGATGCCGTTCTGACAGCTGGGCTTGGCTCTTGGTATACCCATTTCCGTGCGGACTGTTGCTGGGTTGAGGTAAGCCTGGCCTCCGCGCTTGCCACATGTGGCCCGGCGACTCGCCTTGGCGATTCCGACGGTATGCTAGTTACATGCCATCAGCGCGACTAGCTCTCGCCCTTGAGAGGCTTGGCCCAGGAGACTGGCTCGACTTCGAGCGGTTTGCCGCCGAGTTTCTCGCCCCTCAGTATCCATCCCTCCGTACCACGGCATCCTTCTCTGGTGACTTGGGTCGCGATGGGCAGTTGTACGCTGCTGGAGAAGAACCCAGCACCGTCGTTCAATACTCTGTGGCAAAGGACTGGAACGCCAAGATCCTTGCTACGATCAGACGGCTCAAGAATACCACCCCGAATATGCGGACTCTCATTTACGCGACGAATCAGCTTATCGGCGCAAAAGCAGATGACCTCGTACGTAACGTAAGGCGCGACGATCAGATCACACTTGACATTCGCGACAGGAATTGGTTCGTAGAACGTGAGTTGACTCATGCTCAGCGCGAGGTGGCAGCCGCCGAGCTGGCAACCAAATATGTCGACCCTCTACTTGTGGAACGCGGCGTTAGATCATTTGCTGCACCTGCACTAGACGACAGCCAGGCTCGCGTGGCACTCGTGCATCTAGCGCTAGAGAGCGAGGACGAAGCTAGTAACAAAGGCTGGACAAAGAGTTGCTTTGATGCGTTGGTTATGTCTTCTCTTCATGACACGTCAGATGCTCACCGGCTAACCAGAGCCGAGGTCGTTACCCATGTGGCTAGTCTTCTACCTTCAGGCGAAAGCCAACAGGTGAGCGAGCAGATAGAGAGCACGTTGCGGAGGCTGAGCCGTCGAGGTGGTCCAGTTAAGCATCGCATGAGCGACGACTCGTTTTCACTCGCTTTCGACGAGCAGCAGGAACTGCGTGGCAGACTTGCTAGCTTCGCCCTTCAAGAAGAAACGCTAAAAGATCAGCTGGTATCCGCGGTGCGTCTCACGACACCGAGACTAACTCTTTCAGAGGAGGAGTGGCAGACAATAGCTCATGATTTGCTCTATGGACTGGAGGCCATACTGCTTAGGCGCGGGGAGGCCTTCGCACGCTCTGTGACTACAGGTCAGATGGAGCAAGTCACCGCAGCTGAGGTGCTTGCAGTAATTACTGCCTCTGGCCACACCTCTGGAACTAATATTTCGAATGAGCACGCAGCCGCTGCAATAATTGAAGTGCTTGAACGGCCATCCGCGGAAATGTATGCTCATTTGCGACGGTTGGCAGATGCGTATACCATGTATGCCTTCCTGCGGCAGACTCCGGATGTGCAGAAGGCGGTTCTTAGCATATTTTCTGGAGGTGAACTCTGGCTCGATACTAATGTAATCCTGCCTTTGCTAGCCGAAACCTTGCTGGAAGACCCAGGCGAAAGATACTACACGACGATTTTTCGTGCAGCCCTTGATGCAGGTCTTAAGCTCTATGTGACTGACGGAGTTCTCGAGGAGCTCGATAGTCATCTCAATATTTGTCTTGCTTTTGCCCGAACGGAGACTGCGGCATGGCGCTCACGGGTTCCGTTCCTTTACTCTGCATATACGCTTTCTGGCCGTGCGCGGCGCGAATTTGCAGCTTGGCTAGAGAATTTCCGAGGTTTCGATAGTCCGATGGATGATCTACGTGACTACCTCTCAGAGGTGCACGCAATTGACTGTCGTAACCTGGAGCACGAAGCTAATACGGCGCCGGGCGATCTACGTGCAGCCGTACAGGAGGTATGGTATGCCGTTCACGAGCAGCGCCGCAGTCGGCCAGACAATCAGATGGATACTCAGACCATGGCTAGGCTAGTTGCACACGATGTAGAGAACAGCCTGGGCGTAATACAGTTGAGGCGGTCAGCGGCCATGCCTCCGCTAGGATATCGTCAATGGTTCTTGACCCTAGACAGAACTGCGCTGAGCCTTAGAAACCGCATTTCTGATAGGTTGGGACGAGAAATTAACTCTTCGCCCGCTTTGAGTCCTGATTTCATGACTCAATACTTGCGCCTCGGTTCCGTGCGCACAGCAGTAGAGCGGGAACTGTGGGCGACGTTGCCGTTGCTTACCGACATTTCTCGCTACGAATATGTGCCGAAGGACTTGATTGACAGCGCTGACAGGATCCGGGCGGAAATGAGCGGCGTGGACGAGCGTGTCATAAGACGACGCGTCCGTGATAGCCTCAATAGGCTTAAGATGGAGAAAGGCCCCGAAGCACTTGCTGGCATTCGCGGAATGGAGGAACAAGTGATGGGCCGGATTCAGGCATCTCCAAAAGGATAACGATCGAGCGTGATTACAGCTGCCTTGCTGTTACAGGCTTCGGTCATCTTATTAATAATGGTCGGTGTAGCGCCGCGTGTGGGGCTCGTTGCCAGACTCCACTACCTGGCTGTCCTTCCGACTGGTGCGAGATCGAACCGAGGCGAGATCACGATCAAGGCCGTCTTCGCGTGTACGTGCGCCTGGTCGTCTTGAGGGTCACCGATTGCCCTGCGGGCACAGACGGCCTTGATGGTGATCTTGCTCGGCTTCAACAATGGCCGCGCCGGGAGGATGGCCGCGCACGTGCAGCGGCCAACGGCGCTCAGCTGGTACGGCGAGCTGCCCGGGGTCCGTGCCTCGGCGGTCGCCGCCGTGCGCTTTCGCGGTAAGGCGAGCGGCTGCCGCGTGGTACGGCGGGTCCCCGCGGGCGCGTCGCGCCCGCTTTCTGCCGTGTGCGCCAGTCGCCCCGCTGACTGCGTGCGCGGTCCCGCGCCGCCAGGCGCGCGGCGCGCTCCGCGCGCCCTTGAAGCCGTGAAGTAAGTCGTAACAGCTCTGGCTAGGCACTTGGATTGACTACCCGTGCGCGGAGCTTGAGAGCCAAATCGGCGAGGCTGTCGATGATGGCGCCTGGCCCGGCAGCGATGAGGCGTTCTCGTTTACCGGGTTTGTTGGCGTAGCCAATGCTCTGGACAGCGGCAAGGCAGGCGGCCTGCATGTCGGTCACGGAGTCGCCGACGAGTGTGCATTCGCCGGGCTCGGCGTTGAGGGCGTCGACTGCCTGGGTGATCAGGTGCGGGCTGGGCTTGAGGAGGGCGGGGTCGTGGTTGGTCCGCGCGACGACGAGGCTGATCCGGTCGTCTAGGCCGTGGCGGGCGAGGTAGGCATGGACGGCGGCGGCTGAGTTGTTGCTGACGACGGCGACCGACCGGCCTGAGTTCTGGCAGGCTGTTACGACTTCGTGGACGTAGTGGGTGGGCGCGGCGGTGGCGACTGCGGCCAGTTCCTGGTCGGTCATCTCGGTCTCAACGCGGGCGGCCAGGTCCTCGCTGATTGTGGCGGCATAGGCGAATACTTCCAAGGGGTCTGCTGTGCGGGCGATCTCGGCGGGTAGTTGGGGTCGGTCGCCGAAGAGTTTGCGGAGCCGGTCGGCGACGGTGGCGGCGGGCAGACCCGCGTAGATGGAGCAGATGGGGCCGTCGAAGTCCAGGAGCAGGTGGCGGGTCCGGGAGACGATGGTGTCGAGGTCGCTGGCCGGTGGGGTGGGGCTGGTCATGCGGGGAACTCGTAGCTGAGGTTGTCCCACATGGCGGTGAACCAGGAGCGGGCTTGTTCGACGTAGGGCGCGTCGGCGGGGTGGACGCTGTGGGCGGAGTGGTGGAAGACCACGGCGTCTTTGCCCATCAGGTCGTAGATGTCGCGCGGGCCGCTGGGCAGCGGGATCTGGTGCTTGGTGATCGGGTAGAAGCCGAAGAAGACTTCCTCGCCGTTGAGGATGTAGAGCTTGAACATCGGCGGGCAGGGGTGGGCGCGGATCTGCACGTCAGCGTGCTCGACCAGGCCGAGGCTGGCGAGTTCCTGCACGGTGTCCAGGATGGCGTGGGCGTGGCGGGTGGTCAGCCGGTGGGCGCGGGCCCGGTTGTCGGGGTCGTCGCTGAGGTCGTCGGCGCGGCAGGGCAGGACCATGGGGCGGCTGGTGTCGGGGAGCAGCAGCCGGATGGTCAGGGTGGCGGGCTTGTTCTGCCCGATGCGGATCTTGTCGAGGGGTTCCTGGATCGCGCCGTGGAGAGTTTCACCGGAGAATCCCGCGAAGTCGATGGTCACGTGCTCGGCGGTGAAGGCCTGCTCGATGAAGGGGCGCAGGCCGATCGAGGGTGCGGCAAAGACTGGCGGCCCACTGCTGCCGGGGTCGGGCTGTAGCGGGCCGGAGGACCGCTTGCTGGCGTACAGCAACTCCGGGACGGCGGGTTGGAAGAGCTGTTCAGCCGTCCAGCCGGGGAACATCTCCTCCAGGACGCGGCAGTGGTCGGGGTAGGGCAGACCGCGAAGCGAGCCGGTGAGCCAGCGGTGCAGCTGGGCGCGGCTGGGGAAGCTCCGCATGAGATTGGGGTCGATCCGGGCGGCTGCCTTGTCGTACTCGACGCAGAACGTGCCGTAGTTCTGCCAGTGGCGTTCCCGGAGCAGGAGCTTGAGCAGGAGGGGCCGTTCGGACATGTAGTCTCCACGTCGCGCATCGTGTTCGTCTTAGCGTAGCGGGAAGCGAAAGATCACGAGACAAGATGAGACATCACGATACGTCACGTTTGAGATGCGCCTAGCGACGCGACGCGTCTCTTGCGCAGCCTCAAAGCATGGCAGTACCAGGCTTCCCGCCAGCGGGAAATGATCAAGAGCGGGCCGGAGACACTGTCTCTGCGTTGCCCGGCCAGGACGACCCGTGCGGTAACTGCGGCGGCCAGGGCTGGAAGTACCTGGCTCTGCGGCGCTCGGAGGAAGCGGCGGGAGATGCTGGCGAGTGCGCGCTGTTGCGGCGGGCGCGGACTGAGTGCCTGGTGTGCGGGGGCACGGGGCGGGCTGCATGACCGCGGTGACTGTGATCCGGCCGCGGCGGCGGGTCTTCCCTGGGGCTGCCGGTCAGATCAGGCGGGCCCGCTTGTTCGTCGGGGACGTACTGGACGGTTGCCCGGTGGCCGATGATGCGGTCCTGCTGACCAGCGAGCTGGTCACGAACGCGATCGCGCATACTGCGTCGGGGAAGGGCGGGAAGGTCCGGGTGACCGTCTACCGGGACGATACCCGGGTCCGGGTCGAGGTCCATGATGACGGGTCCGATCAGGTTCCGGTCGTCCAGGCTGTAGACGTGGCCACGGAATCGGGGTTCGGGCTGGGAATGGTGGCGCTGATGGCTGATCGCTGGGGGCATTGCGGCGGGCGGCGCGGCCGGGTGGTGTGGTTCATGCTCGAGTGGAAGGCCAGCGGGTGAGGCTGGCGCCGGTCGACCGGTGTCACGCTCATTTTCACTATACCACGTGACAAGTCCAGATAGCGACGCTAGTCTTACCTGACAAGTCAACAGTCATGCAGGAGAGACGGGCGTCATGGGATTCGACTACGCGCCACCGAAGTACGCGCAAGTGGTCGCCGAGATCAAGAGCCGCATCGAGCGAAATCAGTATCCTCCGGGTTCGCTGCTGCCCTCAGAGCATCAGCTTGTCACCGATTTCGGCGTGTCGCGCCCCACGATCGTCAAGGCCCTGGCCTCACTGCGGCAGGACGGATGGATCGATACCCAGCAGGGCAGGGGCAGCTTCGTCCGTGGCCGCCCCGCGCTGGCCGGAGCCGAACGGACCCGGCCCGCCCAGAGCGTGCTGGAACTGCCCGAAGCATCCTTGTCCGGCGAGCTGGTGCAGGCAGGCGTCAAGCTCGCCCCCGGCTACGTGACCCGGCTGCTGGGCCTGGAGCCGGGCGCCAAGGCGTTCTTGCGGCAGCGGCTGCTCGGGGATGAGGACGGCCCGGTCGAGCTGGCCTCGGTATGGCTGCCGATCGAGCTGGCCTCCGGCACCAGCCTGGCCTCCCCCGATCTGCTGAACGAGAGCATCCGCCACCACCTCCAGGCCCGCAAGAAGATCCGGTTCGATCACGCCGTCGAGCGGATCTCAGCCCGCCAGCCGACCGCCGAAGAAGCCGGGCTCTTGCAGGTCACGCCCGGCTCCCCCGTGCTCAACGTGATCGTGACGGCCTACGACGCGGCGGCTAAGCCATTGCAGGTGGTCGACATCGTGCTGCCTGGTGACCGGCACGAGATCCACGACGCTTACCCCTTCACCTGATCCGCTCGTGCGCTGGCTGATAACCGACAGACCCTCAACTTGACAAGTCAGGTAGCTATCCTTAGCCTGATATTGAACCTGATAAGTCAGGTGACTGTCCATCTCAACACAGGAGTTGCCAAGTGGCTCTTCAAGGTCCCATCCCGGTGGAGTTCGGCGTGGTGTTCCCGTCCGGGGCGTACGCGGCTGGCGCGTTCGAGCCGGTCCGGAACTTCGACGCCTCCACCGGAGAGAAGTTCGTCCAGTCCAACGACAAGACCTCGGGCATCCCGCTGTGGGTGATCGAGGTCATCGACGGCGACCCGGCCGCGCGAGTGCGGGCGGTGAAGGTGAAGGTCGCCGCCCAGTCCCAGCCGGTGGTCCCGGCCGGGACTCCAGGATCGCCGTTCACGCCGGTGGAGTTCACCGGGCTGACCGTGACCTACTACGTCAACCAGGCCGGGCGGCTGGCCTACTCGCTCAAGGCGACCGGGATCCGGGCCCCGAGCCGCGGACGGCCCGGCCAGGACGTGAGGGAGGCGGCGTGAAAAGCGGCGGCGGTTCGTTCGGACGCGTCGGCCTCTATGTCGGCGAGGACTGGTGGACGTGGCTGAGCACCTACGACGATCACACGCCGATCCTGGACATCTCGTGCGGGTCCACCACCGTGTCGGTGTCGATCGCCGACCGGAAGGTCGGTATCCCGGCTGTGGAGTTCGCCCGGGAGCTGGCCCAAGGGGCGGCCAGGTTCGCCGCTGAGGTCGAGCGGCTGCACGCCCGGGATCACCACGACGGCGAGGCCTGCACGGCCTGCCAGAGCCGCAGGGATGGTGAGGCGGCCTGATGGTGCAGATGGGTGGGGCGGCAGGAACTGGCATTCCTGCCGCCCCGGGTGTCTCCCCTGCTTGGCGCATGGTGAGAGGAGGCGAGTCTAATGCCGCGCAGCCGTAACGGTGTGCGGGGCGAGTACCTCGCCCAGCTCGACAACCGCGACCCGTTCGCGCCCCCGGTGTGGCGCTCCCCGGTGTACCGCACCCCGGAAGCGGTCATCCTCGTCGTCCAGCTGCTGCGGCTCATCTGGCGGGTGGCCTGGTTCACGCTCACCCATCCGCTCGCGGACGCGGCGGCCGCGCTGATATTCGCCACCTGGCTCGGGCTGGGCTGGCCCGGGATCGCGGGCCTGGCGGCGCTGGCTGTCATCGGGCTGGCCGGGCTGCGGATCATGCAACCCGAGTGGTTTACCCGGTTCGTCGCGGTGCCGGTGCGGGACTGGTGGCGGTGGTGGTCCTACCGGCGCCGGTGGAAGGCCACCATGACCCTGGCCGGGCTCGCCCCGGACTACCGCGGCCAGCCGATGCTCCCGGTCCTGGGCAAGGTCCACCGGGCCGGGTCCGTCGACCTGGTGCGCGTCGGCCTGGTCACCGGGCAGGCACCCGCCGACTTCGCCGGCAAGACCGAGAACCTGGCGCACGCGTTCGGCGCCCGGCTGTGCCGGGTCCGCGACATCGCGCCCGGGACGCTGCTGCTGGAACTGGTCCGCGCCGACACCCTCGCCCAGCCACTCGCCGCCCTGCCGATCAACGGCGAGGTGGACCTGGCCGGGCTGCCGGTCGGCCGGTGCGAGGACGGCTCGCCGTGGCGGCTCCGGCTGCTGTCCACCCACGTGCTGATCGCCGGGGCCACCGGATCGGGGAAGGGCTCGGTGATCTGGTCACTGATCCGCGCCCTGCTGCCCGCCATCGCGGGCGGGTGGGTCCAGGTGTGGGCGCTGGATCCCAAGCGGATGGAACTGTCCTTCGGCCGGGCCCTCTTCCACCGGTACGCCTGCCAAGCCGCCGCGATGGTCGAGTTGCTGGAGGCCGCGGTCGCCGAGATGCACCAGCGGGCCGGGCAGTTCGGCGGCCGGACCCGGACCTTCCCGCTGTCGGCGGAGTTCCCGTTCATCGTGGTGCTGGTGGACGAGCTGGCGTTCCTGACCGCCTACCAGCCAGAACGGGACCTGCGCAAGCGGGCCGAGGCCGCGATTGCCACCTTGACCAGCCAGGGCCGGTCGGTCGGGGTGTGCGTGGTCGGCGCGCTGCAAGACCCGCGCAAGGACGTCATCAGCCTGCGGAACCTGTTCTCCACCCGGATCGCGCTGCGGCTCGACGAGTCCGACCAGGTGGACATGGTGCTCGGCGACGGCGCCCGGGACCGCGGCGCGCTGGCCGACGAGATCTCCCCGCTGCCCGCGATCGGCGCCGGGGTCGGGTACGTACGGCTGGAAGCCTCCCCCGACCCAGTTCGCGTCCGCGCGGCCTACGTCACCGACATCGACATCATCGCCATGGCCGAAACAATCGGATACCTGCCAGGCGGTGAGCTATGAGGGAGACCGCGTGGCGGACCGACGAACCATGCCCGGTGTGCGAGACCGGGCTGGTCCTCGTGGACAACGGCACGACGACGCTGCGGGCCGAATGCCGCCTGTGCGGCTACGCCGGTCCCTTCCACATCGCGGACGGTTCCTGGGACGGTGACTGGTGACCGGGACGCCGGGAGGCCGCAAGACCCGGGCAGAGCGGCTGGCGGCGCCGCTGGCCCGGAACGTGGTCAAAGAGGTGGCCGCCGAGCACGGCGCCTGCCTGCGGCCGGTCCAGCTGCGGCGCACTGACATCGACACCGGCCACGTCGAGCAAGTCCTCATCCCCTGCGGGCACACCCTCGCCTCGGTGTGCCCGCCGTGCGCCGAACGGGCCCGGCTGCTCCGCGCCGCGCAATGCCGCGAAGGCTGGCACCTGGACCACGAACCGGTCATCGAACCAGACCCGGCCAACGACCAGCAGCGGACCCGCGTCGCCGATAGGTCTGAGGCCCAAGCCGACCGGGATGCCCTGGCCGCTGAGGGCCTCGACACTGCCGAGCTGGACGAGCGGATCGGCGAGCTGGACCAGCAGATCACCGACGCCGGGATGCGCGGCAACGTGCTCCCGGCCCGGGCGCGCCGTCACCGGTCCACCCGGCGCAGGCAGGACACTGCTCCCCTGCCCCGCCGGGCGGTCAGCAGCCGCACGATCGGCAAGACCTACACCGCGCCGGACGGCAAGACCTTCCGCCCGTCGATGTTCGTCACGCTGACCTGCCCGAGCTACGGCCGGGTCCGCGAGGACGGAGCACCCGCCGACCCGGACACCTACGACTACCGCCGCGCCGCCCGGGACGCGCTGCACTTCGCCGCGCTGTTCGACCGGTTCATCCAGAACCTGCGTCGCTTGGTCGGCCATGACCTCCAGTACTTCGCCGCCATCGAACCGCAACGGCGGCTCGCCCCGCACGTCCACATCGCCATCCGCGGCACCATCTCCCGCACAGAACTCCGGGAGGTCATCGCCGCGACCTACCACCAGGTCTGGTGGCCCTCCACCGAGACCGTCAAGTACGGCGGCGGCCTGCCGGTCTGGGACGAGCACACCAGCACCTACCTCGACCCGGACACCGGCGAAGTCCTCCCGACCTGGGACCAGGCCCTCAACGCGATCAGCGACCAGGACGAGCCACGGCACGTGGCCCGGTTCGGCCAGCGGTTCGACGCCCAGGGCGTGCTCGCCGGATCACGCGACGCCAGCCGGTGCATCGGCTACCTCACCAAATACCTGACCAAGCACCTCGGCAACTGCCACCAGGCGGCCACCGATGCCCAGGCCGACCACGCCGGACGGCTCGCCGAAGCGCTGCGCTACGAACCATGCTCACCGGCCTGCGCGAACTGGCTCCGCTACGGCATCCAGCCCAAGAATGCCCGGCCGGGCCTGCTCCCGGGCCGCTGCAAGGGCAAGGCCCACCGCCGTGAATACCTCGGCTACGCCGGGCGCCGCGTCCTGGTCTCTCGCAAATGGTCCGGCAAGACGCTGGCTGACCACCGCGCCGACCGCAAGGCCTGGCTGACCGGGATGCTCGGCCTTCCGGCAACCGACCCCGGCCGGTACAGCTGGACACCGGTCAAGCCCGGCGACCCGGACCACATGCCCACCGGGCAGCGGCTGCTGCACGTCGTCGCCGACCGCATCCAATGGCAGACCGCACTCGAACTGGCCCGCCGACGAGCGGCCATGAACGATCTTTCGGCAACTGGCAGTACGGCATGACAGCCAACCAGAGTGACGCCCGTTCGGGTGACCCGTTCGACGGTCTCCCGCTCCTGATTCCGGTCCCGCGAGCGGCCAAGTTGCTCGGCATCAGCCGGGCGGCTGCCTACCGCTTCGCCAGCGCGGGCGATCTTCCCACTAAGCGCCTTGGCCGCCGCGTGTACGTCGTGTCGGCCAAGCTGCGCGAATTCATCGAGACGGAGGACGAAGCCGCATGAAGGGGCATGTCTACAGACGCGGCAAGAACTGGTCGTACCTGTTCAACATCGACCCGGACCCACTGACTGGCAAACGCCGCCAGTCGAACGGGAGCGGGTACAGGACCGAGCGCGAGGCGTGGAAGGCCTGCCGGGACGCTATAGCCGAGTACGAGAAGGGCCGTGCCGTCAGTTCCTCTCGCCGCAAGGTGGCGGAGGCGCTGGACGAGTGGCTGACCAGGATCGAGCACTCGATAAAGCCCTCGATGACCCAGAACTGGCGGAACTACGCGGCCTACTACGTGATCCCGTACATCGGGCAGCGTGAGGTGCAGGACATCACCGGCGCCGTCTGCGACGCGTTGTACGCCAAGCTGCTCGCCGAGGGCCGAGTTAAGGCCAAGCCGAAGAAACGGACAACCACGCGAGCTGTGCACGCACGTCGACTAGGGCCAGGCGGACAGGCGGTGCCATGCCGCCCGTACAGCTATGACACCGTGCGGTGCTTCCACACCCATGCCGAGGACGATCCGGCGATAGGCCAGCCGATCACGCCGAAAAGGCTCGGCCAGCGCGCCGCCGAGAATGCCGCCGAGTCGGCACGACGGAAGCTCAATCCTGGCCTGGAGCCCAAGACCGTGGTGAACACGCATCGCATGCTCCACCGGGCCTGGGAGGACTTCACGACCTGGGGATGGGCCAAGCGGAATGTCGTCAGCGACGCGCACCCTCCCCGGGTGCCGCGCAAGGGCCGCAAGGTCTGGACTGTTGCCCAGCTTCAGACGTTCCTGCAGCATGCCCGATCTGACCGGTTCTTCGCGCTGTGGGTGCTCGAAGCCACCTCAGGCATGCGGCGCTGTGAGCTGGCAGGTGTGCGCCGGGACCAGCTCGACTTGGACGCCGGAACGCTCGCGATCGAGATCACGCGCGTCGTCGTGGACGGCAGGGTGATCGAGTCGGACGGCAAGACCGAGAATGCTCAGCACGTCCTGGCGCTCGACCCGTTCACGCTGGCTGCGCTGAAGGCGCATGTCGAGCAGCTTGACCAGGAGCGGCGCGAGCTCGGCCCTGACTACCAGGATCACGGCGTGCTGTTCTGCTGGGAGGACGGCAGGCCCCCGCATCCTGACACGATCACGCGACGGTTCAAGAAGCTCGCCGCGGCGGCCGGGCTGCCGGAGATCGACCTGCATGACGTGCGGCACAGCTACGCGACCGCGGGCCGGGACGCCAAGATCGACTGGAAGGCGCTGAGCCAGCGCATCGGGCACGCAGACGTGGCATTCACCATGAAGCAGTACGTCCAGACCGACTTGGAAGCCGACCGCCAGGTGGCCAACACGCTCGCCGAGCTGATCATCGGCGGGTCACTGACCTCGTTCGAGATCACCGGGGCGGCCCGCGAGGCGGGGTGAACGAACCTGAGGTTTACAAATCAGTTTACAAACCACATGCAGAAGGCCCTTCCTCTGTTCGAGGAAGGGCCTCTGGCCTTGGTAGCGGGGGCGGGATTTGAACCCGCGACCTCTGGGTTATGAGCCCAGCGAGCTACCGAACTGCTCCACCCCGCGTCGTGTTCTTCACTTTATGGACTCCGGCCAGGCAAAGCAAATCAGGACCGGGCCGCGGGTAACCTTCCGGCATGACCGAGGTCGTGATCTACACCGACGGGGCGTGCAGCGGGAACCCGGGGCGGGGCGGCTGGGGCGTGGTGCTCCGCTGGAACGGGACGCAGAAGGAAATGCACGGCGGCGACCCTCTGACCACGAACAACCGGATGGAGCTGATGGCGGCCATCCAGGCGCTCGAGGCGCTGACCCGGCCGTCGCGGGTGATCGTGCACACCGACAGCAAGTACGTGCTGGACGGGATCACCAAGTGGATCGCGGGCTGGCAGCGCAACGGGTGGCGGACCGCGGCCCGGCAGCCGGTCAAGAACGAGGACCTGTGGCGGCGGCTGGTCGCGGCCCTGGACGGGCACGACGTCAGCTGGCAGTGGGTGAAGGGGCACGCGGGCGACGAGGGCAACGAGCGGGCCGACGAACTGGCCCGGCTCGGCGCGGAGGAGGCGGGGAGCGCGGTCCGCTCAGGCGGCTGAGCGTCCGCTCAGGTGGCTGAGCCAGGGGCCCGGGAGCCGTAGGGCGGGGCGAAGAAAACCAGGAGGGCGAGGTCCTCAGTGACGTCGGTGAACGTATGGGTCTCGCCGGCCGGGACGAAGATCACGCTGCCGGGCCCGACCTCGGCGGTGCTGGCCTCGGCGGTGCTGACCTCGGCGGGGCCGGGGCCGGGGCCTGCCTTCAGCGTGGCCCGGCCGGAGCGGACCACGTAGATCTCGTCCTCGGTGTGCGGGGTCTGGTCGTCCAGGCCGCCGGCCGGGATGCAGTACGTGCCCAGGCTCAGGTCGCCGGTGCTCAGGTGGACGACCCAGTCGTTGGGCTCGCCGCCCTCGGGCGCGGTGTAGACCCCGGCTTCCGCGATGATCCGCATCTGACCTCCGTCAGCGGTGGACGACGTCGGTGTGGTGGCAGAAGTGCACCCGGTCCGGGTCCAGGGCCTGGATCCGGCGCAGCGAGTCGCGCCAGGCGTCCCGGTCGCTGGCCTGGCCGTCCGGGATCTGGCCGGCGTCCGGGTCGGCGTAGACCCGGGGGGTGTACGCGGCGTCGCCGATCAGCAGGTCGGGCGCGCCGTCGCCGGCGCCGACGACCACGCACTGGTGGCCCGCGGTGTGGCCGGGAGTGGCGATGACCCGCAGGCCGGGCAGGATCTCGGTGTCGCCGTCGAGCAGCTCGAACCGGGCGCCGGCGAAGTCGAACCAGTCGCGCAGGACCGGGGATTCGCGGCGGGCCCGGTCGAGCTCGGCGCGCTGGACGTAGAACGGGGCGTGCTGGAACACGGCGTTCTGGCCGCAGTGGTCGAAGTGCAGGTGGGTGTTGATGACCAGGCCGATGTCGGCCGGGCTGAGGTCCAGCTCGGCCAGGGCGTCGGCCACCGAGCGGTTGACCACGTGCCAGTCGTCCAGGAGCTGCTGCGGGCCGCCCATGCCGGTGTCGACCAGCACCGCGTGGTCGTCGTGGGTGACCACGAACCCGTGCACCGGCCAGCCGCGCCCGTCCGAGCCGGGCAGGCTGCCGAGGTGAAGGCGGCGGATTTCCATCAGTGCACTCTACAATCAGTGCGCGGGAGGGCTGCGCCGGACGACCAGGACCACGGCCCCTACGATCAGCACCCCGCCGCCGATCATGGCCGGGGTGAGCCGCTCGTTCAGGATGAGCGTGCCGAGCAGGACCGCGATCACCGGGTTCACGTAGGCGTAGGTGGCCACGGTGGGGGTGGGCAGGGCCCGGACCGCGATGCCGTAGGCGGAGAACGCGATCATCGAGCCGGCCACGGTCAGGTAGGCCAGGGCGAGCCAGGACCGCCAGGAGATCTGGGCCAGGTGCAGCGAGCCGAACTCCCCGGCGGCCGCGGCCAGGACCAGCAGCGCCGCCCCGCCGCAGAGCAGTTCCATCCCGCTGGCCAGGGCCGGGCTGGACGGGATGATGGCCCGGCGGGCCATGATCGTGCCCAGGGCCCAGGCGAACGCGGCGGCCAGGATGACGGCCACGCCGGCCGCGGAGACGTGGCCCGAGCCGCCGCCCAGGCCCGACAGGAAGCCGACGCCGGCCAGGCCGAGGGCCAGCCCGGCCAGCGGGGCGACGCCGAGCCGGGCGTGGTTGAGCAGCGCGTCGATGCCGAGCAGCCACAGCGGCACGGTGGCGACCAGCAGCGCGGCCAGCCCCGAGGGCACGGTCTTCTCCCCGATCCCGACCGCGCCGTTGGCCACCAGCAGCAAGATGCCGGCGATCGCGCATGCCGTCCACTCGGCGCGGGAGGACCAGCGGCGCAGCACCTGCCCGGCCCGGATCGCCTTCCGGCGGGCCCCCATGGCCGCCGGAAACATGATCATCCCCGCGATCAGGTTGCGGGCCGCGGCCATGAGCAGCGGCGGCATGGTCTCGATGCCGACGCGGATGGCCAGGTACGTGCTGCCCCAGACGACCCACACGATGAGCAGGCAGACCCAGGCGACCAGACCGGCCCGCCGCACGGGCGGGGTCATTTCTTTCTGCCGAACGGCCGGTGGTGCGCCTGACTGGATCACATTTAGAGCCTGCCAGGGCAGCGCGGACCTAGCGAGTGGCAGGCTCGCCAACCTTCGACGAAATCCTGCCACTCAGGGTCACGGGTCAGGCGACGAGCTCGTGCTCCGGCTCGGGGGCCGGGGCGGGCTGCGGCTTTGTGTTGCGCATCACCAGGAACGCCAGGGCAGCCGCGGCCAGCACACCGATCGCGCTGATCGTGAACGTGGCCGACATCGAGGTGGTGAAGGCCTCGCGGGCGGCGCGGACCAGGCCGGGGTTACCGTGCGCGGCGGCCAGGGCGCCGGCGATCGAGTGCCGGGCCGGGCCGGGGGTTCCGGCCGGCAGGTGCCGGGCGAACCCGCTGGCCAGCAGCGAGCCGAGGATGGCCACGCCGAGCGCGCTGCCGGACTGGCCGATGGTGTCGTTCAGCGCCGAGCCGACGCCGGCCTGCTCGGGCGGGATGGTGCCCATCAGCGCGCTCACCGCGGCCGGCATGGCCAGGCCCGCGCCCAGGCCGAGCAGGCCGAGCGCCACCGCGGGGACGGTGAAGCCGGTGCGGACCGAGACCGTGGTCAGCAGCGCGAACGACCCGGCCATGACCGCCATCCCGGCCAGCATCGGGACGCGGGGGCCGATCCGCGCGGTGAGCTTGGCGCCCGCGCCGTTCCCGATCATCGCGGTGACGGCCACCGGGGTGAAGGCCAGGCCGGCCTTGACCGGGCTCCAGCCGAGCACGAACTGCAGGTACTGGGTGAAGACCAGCAGCAGGCCGCCGTTGCCGATCTGCAGCAGGGCCAGCGACACCGAGCCGCCGGTGAAGTCGCGGTGCTTGAACAGGACCAGCGGCACCATGGGCGCGGCGGTGACGTTCTCCCAGACCACGAAGCCGGCCAGGGTGAGCACCGCGACGGCCAGGGTGACGGCCTGCCCGCCGCCGACGGCGCCGTGAGCCGGGATGCCGATGATCCACCAGACCAGGGCGGTCATGCCGACCGCGGACAGCACCGCGCCGAGCGGGTCGGGACGCTGCCACGGGCCCTTGGACTCGGGCATGAGGAGCAGGCCCGCGACCACGGCCAGCGCGACGACCGGGACGTTGATGAAGAAGATCGCGTGCCAGGAGAAGCGGGCGATGAGCACGCCGCCGAGCACCGGGCTGCCCACCATGCCGACCATGGCGACCGAGGTCCAGGCGGCCATGGCCTTGGGGCGTTCGGCGGCGTCGAACACGGTGATCAGGATGGACAGCGTGGAGGGCATGATCAGCGCCCCGCCGATGCCCATCAGCACCCGGACCGCGATGACCTCGCCCGGGCTGGCCGCGAACGTCGCGGCCAGCGAGGCCGCGCCGAACAGCAGCAGGCCGATGATCATGACCTTGCGCCGGCCGAACCGGTCGCCCAGGCCGCCCGAGGTGAGCAGCAGCCCGGCGAAGACCAGGATGTAGGAGTCCAGGATCCACTGAGTGTCCTGGGCGCTGGCGTGCAGGTCCGCGGTCATCCGCGGCACCGCGACGGTGAGCGCCATGCTGTCCACCACCAGGACCAGCGAGCTCAGGCACAGCACGATGAGAATCCACCAGCGACGGGGGTTACGGGTTTCCATGTCAGTTCCTTCAGCGTCAGATTTCTTCTGGGCGTACAGTGTTCCGGGTATGCGCACACTGTACGCATAGAGGAACGGTGTGCGCAAGTCTTTATTGATGTACGCTGGATGCGAACGATGTGCGCAGGGAGGTCGGATGGCGGGGACGGCGTCGTCGGTATGGGTCCGGGAATCCCGGGAGCCGGAACAGCCGGCCTTGAGCCGGGCGGCGATCGTGCGGGAGGCGATCGCCATGCTGGACGCGGAGGGGACCGAGGCGCTCAGCATGCGCAAGCTCGGGGCCCGGCTGAACGCCGGGGCGACCTCGCTGTACCGGCACGTGGCCAGCAAGGACGAGCTGATGGAGCTCGCGCTGGACGAGGTCGCGGCCGAGATCGCGGTACCTGCTATCGAGGGAAAGGGCTGGCGCGCTGCAGCCAGGGAAACCGGGGGGTCGTTCCGGGCCGCCGCGCTGCGCCACCCGTGGCTGGCCTCGGTGCTCGGGCAGGCGGGCCTGGCCTACCTCGGTCCCAACCTGATGGCGGTCTCCGAGCGGCTGGCCGCGCTGTTCGTCACCGCCGGGTTCGGTGACCCGTCCGGCGCGATCGACGCCCTGCTGTCCTACGTGATCGGGATGAGCATCACCGAGGCGGCCTGGCTGACCACGGTGGCCCGCTCGGGCGAGACCGAGGCGGCGTTCGTGGCGCGGCTGCTGCCCGCGGCCCGGCAGGCCGCGGCCGGGTACGACACCCTGTCACGGGCCTACACCGACCCGCCGGACACGGACCCGGCGCAGGCCCGCGACGCCAAGTTCGCCGGCGGGCTGGAGATCGTCCTGGACGGGCTCGCGACCCGGCTGCCGTCAGGGCAGGACGGCGCGTAGGTAGGCCGACCAGTAGGGGCCGGGATCGGGCGGACGGACGCCGGCTCGGAGCCGGTCGGCGACCTGGGGAACGGCGATCTGGTTCAGCGCGCGGGCCAGGTCCTCGACGTCGCCGGGGGTGCAGGTCAGGCCGTCCACGCCGTCGCGGACCGCCTCGGCCAGCGCCCCGGCGGTGGTGGCGATGACCGGCACCCCGAAGGAGAACGCGAGCAGGACGTTCTGCGAGCCGGCCGCCTGCCGGTAGGGCAGCACCAGGGCGTCCGCGGCCGCGAACAGGGCCGGGAGCCCGGCGGCGGGCACGTAGCCGGGACGCAGCGTGACCCGGGTGCCCAGGCTCAGCCCGGCGATCAGCTCGCGGGCCGGCGCCGGGCCGTCGGGGAACTCGCCCGCGACGGTGAGGGTGACGTGATCCGGGGTCCGGGCCAGGGCCTGGAGCAGCAGGTCGAGACCCTTGTCCGGGCGGACCGCGCCGAAGAACAGCAGGCGGGTTCCCGGGTAGCCGGGGGCAAGATCCACGCCCCGTTCCGCCGAAATTTCCCGGGAGACGACGGGCAGGTGCGGCGGCATCCTGGCGATGACGATCGGGACCTCGGGGGCCAGGGCGCGGGCCTGCGCGGCCTGCGCGGCGGAGTGGACGATCACCGTGTCCGCGCGGGCCAGCAGGGTCCGGGTGAGCCGGTCAGACGGCGGGGCGGGGTGGCAGATGACCGCGGTGCGCGGGCGGTCCGGGCCCAGCGTCAGGGCGGTCAGGACCGACAGGTACGAGGCCGCCTGGGCCTGGCTCACCAGCGCGAACACGACCAGGTCGGCGGAACGCAGGCGGCGGCCGGCCGCGATCCAGGTGTCCGGGCGGTACCAGGCGAGCCGGCGGTAGGTGCGCGGGTACTCCTCCTTGTCGTCGGCGGGACCCGGGGCGCGCCAGGACTCGATGATCACGTTGTGACCCGCGGCGGCCAGCCGGGACGCCAGTTCCGTGGTGTGCCGGGCGGCGCCGCCGTGCTCCGGGCGGGCCGGCCCGACCAGGGCGATCCTCACGCACCGGCCGGGTTGGACAGCCACACCGTGTACTGGATCGGCCAGGTGCGGGTGGCCGGCGCGGTCAGGTCGTGCGCCTCCTGCGTGGTCAGCAGGTTGACCACCGGCCGCGGCGCGCCGCCGTACGGGGCGAGCAGGGACTGGTCGCGGGCCAGCAGCACCGGGCGGCGGCCGGCCCGCTCGATGCCGGACAGCGCGGCGGTGACCGCGGCCGCGGTCGGGTGGCCGACGATGGCGGTCGGGGTGTCGCACGTGCCCCTGGCCACCTGGGCGAACCGGTCGGCGGTCAGCGAGTCGAGGATGACCACCGACGCGTTCAGGCCGATCGCGGTGCACAGCGCGTCCACCGCGGCGACCTGGCCCGGGCCGATGCGGCGGAATGCCATGCCGTTCGCGGTCAGGTGCGTGCCGGAGCCGGACGCGTTACGGCTGGAGCCGAGGTCCAGGTTGGTCAGGGTGGCCGGGATGAGCAGCGAGGCCGCGCAGCAGGAGGCGACCACGCCCGAGGTGACGCGGGCGCCCGCGCCGCTCCGGCCGGCTAGGTCACGGAGCCAGGCCGCGGCCCAGATGGCGCCGAGGATGAGCCCGGGCAGCACGAAGGGGACCAGGCGGCGGGAGGCCCAGGGTTGTTCGGGGGAAATGGCGGGGCGCCAGAGCACGGTGACAATGACCCACAGCGCGATGAGCAGCGGCAGCGCCCAGATCCGGGCCGGGCCGGCGGGGTCAGCCCAGGTCAGCAGGGCCTTGGTGCCGCGGCCGGCGAGCAGCGCCAGGCCGAACGCGCCGAGCAGGACGCCGGGCAGGCCGAGATACCAGATCGTCCAGACCAGGGCGTTCTGGTCGGGCTGGCCCTGGGTCAGCGGGCGGACGGCCAGCACGACGAACGCGGCGAGGACCAGGGCGGCCGCGGCGAGCGGCAGCCAGGTGACGGCGGTGGTGCTCGCCCGCAGTTTGACGAGCTGCTTCTGGACCGGGGGGGTCAGGGCGGCGGCGGTCAGCCCCACGGTCGCGGCGCCGATGAGGCTGAGGTCTCGAGCCGAGGGTCCGACCAGGTCCAGGTAGGGGCGGGCCAGCAGGTAGCCGGCGGCCAGGCCGTAGCCGATCCCGGCGGCCAGCCCCAGCCCGAACGGGATCGCCTGGCGGCGGCGGGCGGCGAGCAGCAGGCCGAGCAGCGGGACGGCGGGCAGGATGTCGCTCAGCGCGTCGATGCGGACCAGCACGGCCAGGCCGAGAACCAGGCCGGCCAGGGCGGCCAGCACCCGGTCCTGGCCGGGATCGGTCCGGTCCCCCGCAGGCCGGGGGGTGACCAGGAAGGCGTCGGACAGCAGGGCCAGCCCGCCGAACAGCAGGACCTGGACCAGCGGCTCGCTGAACGTGCCGCGGCTGGTGTACTGCTCGGGCAGGCTCAGGGCCAGGGCGGCGGCCGCGGCGGGGGCCCACCGCGCGCCGATCAGCCGGGCGGTGAGCCCGCCGAACGACAGCACCGCGCACGCGCCGATCAGCGGCGTGATGACCAGCGCGGCCGGGACGCCGGCCAGCCAGACCGCGGCCGCCAGGACCAGCGGGGCGCCGGCCATGACGGCGGGGGCCAGGCCCGGCCCCGACGGGTAGTAGCTGGCGCTGGCGAAGGTCAGGCCGGCGTGCGCGCCGCCGAACGCCTCGGCGGTGTCCGGGATGGGCAGCGCGCCGTGGCGCGCGATCCAGGAGGCGGTCTGCAGGTAGGTGGCCGGGTCGCCGAGCACGATGACCTGCTGGGTGCGTTCGGCGATCTGCCAGACGGCGAACCCCACGGCGACCGCGACGGTGGCCGCGACCGTCCACCACGGGACGGCGGATGCAGGCCGGGGCCGCTGGCGCAGCGCGGCGTAGCACAGGCCCAGAGCCAGCGGGGAGAACATGAACACCAGCGGCGGGGCGGTGAGCCGGCCCGCGACCAGCAGCGGCAGGCCGGGCAGCAGCCAGGCGGCGGCCAGCAGCGCGGGGACGACGGTGAGCGCGCCGAACAGGCCGGCGGCTAGCCCACCGGGCTCCGGCCGGCCGGGCGCTGGCCGCCCCGGTTCTGGCGCCGGGACGGGCTGCGCTTCTGGCTGCGGGGCCGGCTCGGGGGCGTGATCCTCTTGGGCGGTGGCCCGGATCGACACCGTCTGCTCATCGGCCTGGTCTTCGTCAGCGCTGGGGCTGACCGCAAAGACCTCAGTAGCCTCAGGTACATCCGGGGCACGCGGTTCATGCCGCACGACCCTACTTTAAGCCACCCGGCTGCACGTGCACGGTTGTGACCGATTTGCGCCCGGCCTGGGAGACCACCAGCCACAGCACCAGCGCGGCCGGGTAGATGAAGTAGCCGAACCGGGTCGACGGGGCCAGCACGAACATGGCTGACAGCGCGATGACCAGCCGCCAGGTGGCGGCGGGCACGTCCCGGGGCGGGCGGAGCACCACCCAGACCCCCACGGCCACGACGGACCCGACGAGCAGGATGACCACGATCGTGTGGCCCAGCTTGCCGGTCTGGGCCAGCACGTGGCCGAGCAGCGGGCTGGCCGCCTGGGACTTGACGCTGGCCAGGCCGAGCGGGAACAAGATGGTGTTCTTGACCAGCGCGCCGAAGCGCAAGATGGCGAACGGGCCGACGATCACCGCGACCACGGCCAGCCCCCAGGCGGTGAACCGCCACGCCTCGCGTTTGCCGTCACGCACGTACAGCATCGCGAAGGCGATGGCCAGGGCGGGCCAGGCGGTGGCCTTCATCGACGAGGCGACGCCCAGGGCCAGCCCGGCCGGCACCGCGTTGGACCGCATCGGCCGCCATAGCAGGGCGAAGCCCAGGCAGAGGAACGCGACCATCGGCACGTCCGTCCCGCCCACGCACAGCTCGAACGCGATGATCGGCGAGACGGTCAGCAGCAGGGCCCAGCGCACGCAGTCCCGGGCCCCGGCGACCCGCAGCGCCAGGGCGAACACGGCCAGGAACACGACCCCGAACCAGACCCGGGGGTCGGTCAGCACGCCGTGGCCGAGCAGCGCCTGCGGCACGCCGAACACGGCCATCAGCGGCAGGTACGGGTTGTACAGGTTCGGGTTGGTGGTGGTGGCCAGCACCTTGGGGGCCCGGTACGGCGTGCCGTGCTTGATCAGCGTGGTCGCCGAGTTGGCCACCACCCCGACCTCGGGCTCGCCGTGGCCGGTCCACACCAGCCACAGCAGCGGGATGAGGATGGCCCCGCCGACCAGGATGGCCAGCGCCACGTCGATCCCGGCGGTCTTGCTGCGCCCCGGCCTGGCTCTGTACAGGACGGCCACCGCGGCCAGCGCGTAGGAGAGGCCCGCCGAGGTGCCCCAGAGGCGGTGCAGCGGGTCATGGCTGAACAGCGCGACCCCGCCGCCGAACAGGGCACACACGGCCAGCCCGCCGGCCAGCCAGATCCTGGGCATGGTGACAATGGACTGCCATCCGGTGGGTTCCGCCAGACCCTCGTCGCCCCCGGCCCCCGTCGTTGGCGCGAGTACGCGAGTATCGCGACTCCACACTCGATATATCTTACGCCCTGAGCTGGGCGGCGATTTCTGGCTCGGCGGCCCGGAGCCAGCCGCCGAGGAAGTCCCAGCCGGCCAGCAGCCAGAGCCAGCCGGCGAGCACGACGTAGACGGCCGGCACGAAGCCGAACACGGCGGCGAACCCGGCCAGCAGAATCCGCCCGTCCCAGCCCAGGCCGTGCCGGTCGGCCGGGACGCCGTGGCCCGACCGGGCCCGCCAGGCGAGGTCGAGGTGGCGCGTGACGATCGCGGCCAGCAGCGCGAAGATGACCGGCAGCCAGACGTGGCGGGCGAAGCCGAGCCCGGCCAGGAAGACGCCCTCGCCGGTCAGCAGCAGCGACGGGACCAGCCAGTCCAGCCGGCCGCCGTGCGGGTGGCAGGAGCCCATCGCGGCCAGCAGCATGGCCATCACCGGCCCGAGGATCAGCACGCCGGACAGGTCGCTGACGCCGAGCGCGACCAGGTCGCAGGTGACCAGCAGGCCGACGAGCAGCGGCGGCAGCGGCGGCAGCTGACCTTGGACCACGCCGCCGATCCGGTGCGCGATCGGGCCGTCGCCGCGGTAGGCGGGCAGGATCTGCCCGGCGCGATTCAGCTTCGCGGCGGCGGAGACCTGGCTGGCCAGCACGTAGCCCGCCGCGACCGCGCCCCAGGCCAGCAGGACTTCGAAGGTCAGCCGCGGGCCGAAGCAGACCGCCGTCACCGCGATGACCGCGACCCGCTCCCCCGCGGGCAGCGTGATGACCTGCGCCGCGATGGTGCGGGCCGGGCGCGGCAGGATCTTGCCCGAGGCGCGGGCCACGCCCTCGTAGCACTCCTCGGCCAGCCGCCGGGCGCCGAGCAGCAGCATCGCCGCCACGGCCAGCCGCCACACGCCGACCGGCCCGGCGCCGCCCCAGGTGGCCAGCGAGGTGGTGCGCAGCGAACTGGCGAAGATGCCGTCCAGTCCGCTCTGGGCGTTCTGGGCGGGCTGAGCCGCGCTGACGGCAAGCGCGGCGTACACCATGAACTCGGCGAGCAGCACCGCCGCGATGGCCAGCCAGGCGACGGCGGGGCGGGGGCGTTCGGTGCCGGTCAGCTGGACGGCGGCGCGGGCGGCGATGAACGAGACGAGCAGCACCGCCGCGGCCAGCACCCGGGCCCGGGTGGCCGGCTCGGTGAACCACGCCGCGGCCACCAGCGCCAGGGCCAGGCCGATGCCGAGCAGCGCGGCCGGGGCCAGCTGGCGCCCGGCCGCACAGCGGGCCAGGCCCCGGGCGGCCGGGTCGACGATCCAGCGCGCGACCGCGCCGTCGCCGTCCGGCCCGGCGTCCAGCACCCGGACGTCAACCCCGCGCTCGCCGAGCTCGCCGAGCAGCACGCTCAGGTCGGCCGGGGCCGCGCGCCGGCGCGCGAGCGCCTCGGCCGCGTCCGCGAGCGCGCCCAGGTCCGGGGTGTCCACGACCAGGGCGCCCGCTTTTGTTTCGCGGCCCGCTGTTCCGCTGCCCGTGAAGGCGGCGGTGCCGCCCGCGCCGAGCAGCCGGGCCAGGACCTCCTCGGGGAGCGAGTCGTCCCCGACGCAGATGAGGACGCGTTCGCCCGCCGCCCGGGCCGCGGCCGCCACGGTCAGCAGGCCGGGCCCGGCGCGTTCGGCCGCGTCGACCCGGCGGACACCCAGGGCGGCCAGCTGCCCGCGCAGCTTGGCATCCGGCAGCCCGGCGTCCGGCTGGGCCGCCAGTACCAGGGCTACCGTCATCCGGGTCTCCACGCCCTACTAGTTGAGCTCAGCCTTACTCAAGGTAGCCGGCGGTTCGCCCACCGCCCCGGAAGAACACGCCCACCCTGTCCAGCGCCTTACCCGGCGCGGCTCGGGCGGAAACGGAGCGGTCCTTTCGTGATCCCGAAGAGTTTGACCCCGGAAAACGGGGCAGAAGTCTTCGCGATCATGCAGAAAGCGCCGACGGATGCCGCGATAGACACTGGTTGTCGAACCACGGCGCGCTTGCGCACCAAAGGCACCACACGCACCGGCGTTACAGCGGGATTTCCATGATCGCGAAAGGTTCTCAGTCGGCAGAGACTCAAAAGTCTTCGCGATCACGGAAACCGCATCGATTAGAGTCCGGGTCATGCGGACGGTGGCGGTGGTGCTGGGCGGCGGGACGGGGCAGCGGATCGGGGCGGCGCTGCCCAAGCAGCTGCTGCGGCTGGGCGGCCGGACGCTGATCGAGCACTGCGTGGCCGCGTTCGAGCAGGCGCCCGGGGTGGACGAGATCTTGGTGGTGATGGCCGCCCAGTACGTCGAGCAGGTCGCGGACCTGCTCGCTTCCGGCGGGTTTGCCAAGGTCAGCGGGGTGATCGCGGGCGGCGTGCGGCGCTCGGACTCGACCCGGGCGGCGCTGGCCGCGATCGCCGGGGGCGTTCCCGGGGCGAGCGAGATGCAGGGCGGCAGCGATCTGGCGGACTGCGGCGTGCTGCTGCATGACGCGGCGCGGCCGCTGGTCGACCAGCGGATCATCGCGGATTGCGTCGCGGCGCTGGGCGTCCACCAGGCGGCCGGGGTCGCCGTGCCGGCCTCGGACACCATGGTCATCACCGACAACGGCGTGATGCACACGATGCCCCGGCGGGAGACGCTGTGGCGCTGCCAGACGCCGCAGTGCTTCCGGCTGCCGGTGATCGCCCGGGCCCATGAGCTGGCCGCGGCCGACCCGGAGTTCGTGCCCACCGACGACTGCGGCGTGGTCCTGCGCTACCTGCCCGGCGTGGACGTGCACATCGTCCCGGGCAGCGAGCGCAACCTCAAGGTCACCTACCCGCAGGACCTGGCCGTGGCCGAGACGCTGCTGGCGGAGCGCGCGTGACCGCCGACGGTGACGGCCCGGACCCGGGCCGCGGCCCGGAGCAGGGCGGCGGCCCGGAGCAGGGCGGCGGCCCGGAGCAGGGCGGCGCCGCGGCGCGGCTGGTGCTCGGACCCCTGCTGCGGTACGTGGCCGGGACGCAGGCCACGATCTGGGTCGAGACGGACCGGGCCTGCCTGG
>Ga0070735_10000631_pt1 | contig 36974 bp, 38 predicted proteins | sample Coa_R1_FD_66443 | JGI IMG/M metagenome (GOLD analysis project Ga0070735, IMG submission 66443) | Surface soil microbial communities from Centralia Pennsylvania, which are recovering from an underground coalmine fire - Coalmine... | ecosystem: Environmental > Terrestrial > Soil > Unclassified ...
CCTGTTCGTCGCCTTGGCGGTCCACGCCGCGCGCGAAGGCCGTCGCAAAGCTCTCGTGTGGTGCCTGGCAATCTCTATGTTTCTTGGAGTTTGCTTCCTAGGGGTGAAGGGTTACGAGTACTACCAGCACTATCTCGATCACAAAGTCCCCACGCGCACCTTTCAGTGGGATGGGCCGGATCCTCGTCACGCCGAAATGTTCTTCGTCCTGTACTTCTTTTTGACCGGCTTTCACGCCCTCCACATGATCATCGGCGTTTCCATTCTGGCGTTCATCATTTATTTCGCTCAAAGAGGCCGGTACACGCCCGAATACCACAATCCCGTGGAGAATGCGGCCTTGTACTGGCACTTCGTCGATATTGTCTGGATTTTCTTGTATCCCATGCTGTACCTCGTGGGCCATACGCACGTTTGAGGATTTTGCATGGCAGAAAAAACAGTTCGAATAAGTACCTACATCTGGATCTGGGCTGTGCTCATGTGCCTTACCGCGCTCACCGCGGGGATCTCGTTCGTCAATTTGCATCGTTGGAGCACCGTGGTCGCCTTCGTCATCGCCACCACGAAGGCGGGCCTCGTCGTCACCTTCTTTATGCACCTGTGGTACGAGAAGGAGAAGACGATTTGGATATGGGCGGTGGTTAGCGCTCTTTGGCTCACCATCATGCTGGTTTTCACAATGGGAGATTATCTGACACGAGGATTTCTTCAGGTGCCCGGAAAATGAACTCGCCATGTCAGTTTCACAAATACGTTCGCTTCAGTCCCTGCTCTGAACCGAATAATAAGGAAGCAGATTTATGGAAGCCAAAGACGCTCTGACCGGCACGGCGGTTGCAGTACTGATGGCAGTCTTCGGGCTCATCGTCATCGTTGGTGTCATCCTGCTGATGATGTGGTTGCAGCCCGGCATTGCGCACAGTCCATCTCAGCAGAGCCGTCTGTTAGTTCCTCATGTGACGACAACAAGCCTCGATTTGCCTTGCCACCACGAAATCATGCAACTCTGTAATGTTCTGCGGAGTGATGCATGAAAAACGATCTCGGCCTATGCGCACTCTTTCTCCTGCTCGCTGCCTGTCTGCCGGCGGCTGCGCAGTGGAAAGAACCTCCAGCGACCGGCTCGCCCTCGCACACACTTTCAGACCGGACCACCCTCGCCGGTCAGTCCGGATTGGGCCCTCTGCTCATCGCCAAACTCGTCGACGCGGAAGCCAATGCCCGGAATCACAAGGCGGTCGTCGAAGTGCAAACCGATGGGCTCAAGATCGTCGATCCTGCGGTCGATCGTGAGCCCCGAATTGACGAAGCACACATTCAGTATCGGTTGGATAACAAACCCATCCAGAACACCACCGCCAAAACTTGGACGTTCGAGCACCTCTCGCCCGGCGTACACCTCATTCGTGTCGCGCTTGCGACCGGCGATGATCATCATTTGGGAGAGGAAAAATCGTTGCGGGTGAAGGTGCCCTGAGCCCCACACAGCAATCTGAAAGCAGTTGCGTGAGCGCGCGGTTAAAGCTTATCCATGATCACAGCGGGGTCGCTGATTTTTGGTTGGACGAATCGGGGTTTCGAGCCCCAGGGCCCTCCGTAATTCCCGAACCACCAGCCGCCGATCCATAACGTGACGGCGGCAATGACGGGAATCCAGATGTACCACCAGGAAAATACTGGACGCCCCGATCGCGTGGATTCCTCAGCCTGAGCTACTTCTGCCTTCTGCTGGTTCACATCGTGGCTATGATCCTCTGCCATAGGTTTTCTCCAGTCACGAACTGTGCGTGTACCGAACTCTGCGATTCGAACTCTGTTTCTGTGGTCGCGCGGTAACCCAATTGTCAGCACCAAGGGCGATTCAAGAAATCCCTGCGCAGCCGCTTAATGCTGATACCAATGCTCTCGAGTCAGAGATACATTTCCGTTCTCACCCGGTTTCCGCAACAGAGTGTGAAATAAGTTTAGCCTGCCCGAGGAGAATCGATGTGCCGAACCCGCCATGTACAGCCGCCATATTCGATAGGTAGCTTCGTCTGTCAGGTTCTTTACTTCCTCTTCGTTTCTTTCCAGCCGCCGCACCCAGTGCCGTAGGGTCAGGGCATAGTGCTCCCGCAAATTCTCCACATCTCTGACCTCGAATCCCGCTCGTTCCGCGATCCCGAGATTAGTACTGATCGGAACCAGTTCACCATCCGGAAAAACGTACTGATCGACAAAGGAAGGTCCCACGCGCTGGTCGTTTGCGTTGGCAGAAATTCCTGAGTTCAGGAACAATCCTCCCGGCTTCAGCCATTGCCACGCGGCATGGAAGAATTCCGGTAACATGCGTGCGCCCACGTGTTCAAACATACCCACGCTGACGATCTTGTCGAATCGATGTTTCCCCTCAAAATCACGGTAATCGCACACTTCGACTCGACACCGTTCGCTGACTCCGGCTTCACGAATGCGCTGTCGCGCTGTCTCTGCCTGGGGGACGCTTAAGGTAATCCCGACACTCCGCACTCCATAGTGGGCCGCTGCATGTACGACGAGCTGTCCCCAACCGCATCCGATGTCAAGCAGGCTCTCACCCTGGGATAATTCAAGCTTCCTGCAGATATAGTCCAGCTTCTTGAATTGGGCGGCATCCAGATCTTCCTGCTCTCGACTTTCAAAATAAGCGCTTGAATACTCCATGCCGGAGTCCAGCCAGAGTGCAAAGAACTCCGGCGGCAGATCGTAGTGGTATCGCACAGCTTGGCGGTCGCGTTCTCTCGAATGTAACTCCCCGTCCAAAGAGGCCGTCCGGTGGGACCACCTTCCGGGTGCATCACCATGCTGCGGAAGACTGTGAAACAGGTGAAGAAGCCGAGTCCGGGCTCCCAGGCTGCAATCTCTAGGTTTGATCAGGTAATCGGCGAAGTCCAGAATCGCTTCGATATCTCCTGAAATGTCCACATCGCCGTATACGTAGGCTTCTCCGAGTTTCAATTCACTTGGATCTGTGCATAGCCGGCGAAGTGTCCCCGGACGATTGAGCGTCAGCGTGCACTTAGGATCATTCGCGCCCCAGATGCTCCCGTCCCACAAACGGACCTGCAGGTTGTGACTCGGATAATCCGACAGCAATTCTTCAAGAAATCGGGTGCAACGCTCGCCCTCATTTCTCTCCAGGGAAATGGAATTTGAAACCACATCAAGGAAGGACATAACCGTACCTAGCCAGTTAAAAACGATGCAGCAAAACAGCTTGTAAGTAAATGATCGCTCCCAGACATTTTTTGCTCAATAAGCTATTGGTTGTATCTGCATAAGTCGTTTCCTTTAGCGACTCGCAGCGAAAAACCAATACAGAACAACCCCGCCCTTCTAAAGTGCATCCGCAAACGTCGGCTCGGGTGCACACACCAAAACTGATTCATCGTTCGCTTGTTAAGCGACGGCGATAACAGCTACTGCCGAAATCGCAAAGGGCTCGATGTGAAGGTTGTATTTGCAACCGCCGTTGCTAACCTTCGACCCAACCTAATTTCGTCGTACCTCGTCGTATTATTTGGGAGCCAAATATCGAATTCGACCGGATTCGAACGCTCCTGAAGGAGAATCCAAATGGCGAACACCCTGCTTCCCACCGGCACACTTCAGGGTATGAGAGTGGCAATCCTTTTAGAGAACGGATTCGAAGAAGCAGAGTTGCTGGAGCCAAAGTGGGCTCTAGAGGAAGCCGGCGCCGCTACCTTCGTCATCTCGTCTAACCGGGACAGAGTCACAGCGTCAACTCCGGAACAGGCCAAAATTCCAGTCGATATTCATCTAAGCTCCGCAAGAGCCGAAGACTTCCATGCGTTGCTTTTGCCAGGTGGAACCACGAATACGCGGGGCTTGGCCACGAACACGGATGCGGTGCGCTTCGTCAAGTACTTGATGCATGCGGGCAAGCCAGTTGCGGCCATTGGCGTGGGACCCGCAACTATTCTCAGCGCCCAGGAGGTACGTGGACGCACCATGACCTGTGATGTCTCTCTCGAAAACGAACTCAGGAAGCGAGGAGCGTGTTATGTCGATAAAGACGTCGTTTGCGATGGCAATTTGGTTACCAGCCGTAGGCCGGACGATATACCCGCGTTCATTCGCGAAATGATCCGAGTGTTCGGCAAAGCCAGAGAACACTCGCGGGATATGCGAAAGATCCCCTGAATCTGGACTGACGGCAACGAATGTTACTGGAAGCAGGCATTCCCTCTCCTGTGGTGGCAAGCATGATGCGCTGATCTGCCGCCACCGCGATGATCCGGCTCAAGGACGGTGAGACGATGGCTTCGCTGTGCCGCGAGTTCGGTATCTCGCGCAAGACTGGCTACAAGATCTTTGAGCGCTATGAGCAATGTGGACTGGAAGGGTTAAGTGATCGAGTTCGCCGCCCCTTCCGATACGCCAACCAGTTGCCCGCGCAAGTAGAGGCGGCCATCGTGAGCGCCAAGCGGGAGAAACCCCACTGGGGCGCACGCAAGATCCGCTGCCCCACGCCGTCAGGATTCTATCGCGGCATCCCAGAACCTCACTACCCGTTCCACGACCGCACCGTCGTGGTCACCAGCTGCGGACGTCTTTGCCTGTACAACAAGAAAATCAACCTCAGCCTATCTCTCGCAGGTCAGGCCGTCGCAGTCAAAGAAGTCGACCACGGTATCTGGTTGGTCAGTTTTATGGAATATGATCTTGGCTACATCGATCTGGAGGAAAAAACTTTGCAGCCTCTCGAGAACCCCTTCGGGCCAAAAGTGTAACCCATGTCTCCGGAACGGACAGAAAAGAATTGGCTCCTCAGGTAGGACTCGAACGATGCCCTGAGTTTCTGACCGCCGAGACAATCCTACTCAAATTTCTCGAAAATACAAGGAAAACCAGTGTTGACGAGGGTTTTTGCTGCCTCGGTGATCTTCCATAAGAAACGCGGAAAACCTCGCAAATCGTCGTTCGGCAGTACAAAAAGCAGTACAAATTTTGAAGCGGATTTGTCGCCGGAAAACTACCCGCCCTCAGACTAACGTATCGGACGAGCCTTGGTGCTCGTGCCCAAGCGCTCTTTCCGTAGACCATTCGTTGCTCCATCGCCTTCGCGAGATCGAGACACACAGGATCAGTTCACCGTCGCCCCGCCGCAGCACTTCTTGTATTTCTTCCCCGAACCGCAGGGGCACGGGTCGTTCCTACCAACCTTGGAAGCGGTGCGCCGGGGTTCAGGTGCATCGACGCCGAGATCGCCCTCCCGCTCTTTCCGAAAATACTCGTAGGCGTTCATCAACCCCGCTGCCATGAAAGCGATGACCTGCTCGCGCTTGTCAGGCGGAATTGGGTCGGGTCGCATCTCCGGGTCTTCGTCGTGCTCGTGATAAAGCATCATCATCGGGGTCAGGGAGCCGCCATATTTCTCGTCGTTGATAAGCTCAGACCAAGCATCGTGGCGCATCTGCATCCCCCGCATGAACCCGCGTGCCCAGTCGTTGCCGTGAAGATCGCCTTTCTCGTCCTCACAGATGAGCGGAACGTGGATTTCGCCCCTGTAGAGCGTTGAGGCAATCTTGTTCCAGTGCCGCATCATCAGATCCAGAATTTCCTGCGCTTCGTCGAGACCGGAGAACTCCACGACTTCCGACATCTCGCCGCCGAAGACCTCGCGATTGTATTCACTCGGCATCACGGTCTCCGGCGCGGCGATCAGGGCGGCGAAGAACCCGTCGAGTTCTTCCAGATTCATCGCCTTGCCGCCCTTGCATGACTTGAGGAAGTCGCCGAGGCGGTCGAGTTCGGCGTCGGTCAGCGGTTCGGGTTGGGCGAAGGTCTTCACGGTTTTGGCAGGGCGGTTTTCGGCTCCGCTCCTGCGCCTGCTGTCCCCGGTCGCTTTCCCTCTTTCAGTTGCCTGATGTACCGAGCCACGAGGATGGGAACCAAGACCCGGTCGATGATGCCTTCAAGTTCGGGGCGCAGTTTCTTCTCTCTCGCTGCGGGTTGGGTCGTGCTTTCAGCGGGGTTCTTCAAGGGCTGTCCTCCGGGGCATCGACGGCAAAGCAACCGTCTTAGGCTGACTTCTTCTGGGCAGCCTTGACCCTCGCCCAACGTGCCCGTTGCGCAGCGGCAATTTTCCTGCGAGCAGCAGCCGACATCGTCGTCCTCTTGGGAATGGCGACGACATTCTGTTTCCGCCCGCCGTTCTTCCGCACCTTTGCCCAACGTGCTCGCTGGGCAGCGGCGATCCTTGCCCTTCCTGCTGCTGAAATCTTGCGCCTAGTTCCAGTTCGTTTCCCAGAGACCCCGGTGAGAGCGGCGAGAGCCGCATCCAGTTGTTCCACTGCCCTCGCAGCGTGATCCCGTTCTTTCCTCAACTGCTGGACAACACCAGCCAAGTTAGCCATTGAATTCTCCTCGCGGGGATTTTACCAGTCTAGTCGGCAGACTAACTTGGCTGCCGCGATTGCGATAGGCTGGCGAGCAGCCCCGAATACCTTCGCTGCGGACGGTCGTTGCCGACTGCTATGCCCAGTGCCTTCTTCTGCCCGATCAGCACGAGCAGACGCTTGCCCCGCGTGATGCCTGTGTAGATCAGGTTGCGTTGCAGAAGCATGTAGTGCTGCGTGGCGAGCGGGATCACCACTGCCGAGAACTCCGACCCCTGCGACTTGTGGATGGTGACCGCGTAGGCGAGAGACACTTCGTCCAGTTCGCCGAAGTCGTACCTCACCACTCGGTCGTCGAAGCGGATCACAACCTGCTGCTCGACCAAGTCCACCTGCTCGACGATCCCCACGTCGCCGTTGAACACGTCCTTGTCGTAGTCGTTCTCGGTCTGGATGACCTTGTCGCGCATCTGGAATCGCCAGCCGAACCGCTCGACGCTGGGTTCGCCCGGACGAACCGGGTTCAAGACCCGCTGCAAGGCTGTGTTGAGTTCCCTCACGCCGAGCGATCCCCGGTTCATCGGGCAGAGGACTTGAACGTCGCGAATCGGGTCGAGACGAAAGCGTTCTGGAATCCGCTCCTGCACCAGCTTGACCAGTGTCGCGACGATCTTCTCCGGCTCGTCCCTTTCGACGAAATGGAAATCGGAACTCGGATCGGCTCCGCGCATATCGGGCATCTGCCCTCGGCGGATGCGGTGTGCGTTCGTGATGATCCGGCTGTCCGCCGCCTGCCGGAACACTTCCGTGAGGCGCACGGTCGGCACCACGCCGCTCTCGATCAAGTCCCCAAGCACCGTGCCAGGCCCCACGGACGGAAGCTGGTCTACGTCACCGACAAGAATCAACCCGGAGCGATTCGGAACAGCCCGCACCAGCGAGTGCATCAGCGGCACGTCCACCATCGAGGTCTCATCGACGACAAGGAGACCGCAAGCCAGAGTGTTGGATTCGTTGCGGGTAAACCGCCCGGTTCCGGGGTCGATCTCCAGCAGTCGGTGGATGGTCTTCGCTTCCAAGCCCGTCGTCTCGGTGAGCCGCTTTGCGGCACGTCCAGTAGGAGCGCACAGCAAGCACTTCACGCCTTTGGCACGCAGGATCATCAGGATGGAGTTGACCAGCGTTGTCTTGCCCACGCCCGGCCCTCCCGTGATGACCACGACCCGGTTCCCCAGAACCATCTTCAGCGCCTCGCGCTGGCTGGGAGCAAGCGTCTTGCCCGTTTGGCACTCGCACCACGCGACCGCCTTATCGAAATCAATCGGCGGATAGAGGGGTGCCATCCCCGCCAGAGACTTCACCTTTGCCGCGATGCCCTCTTCCGCCTTTCTCAGGTGAGGCAGGAAGATCAGCGGCTCGCCGTCGATTTCCTCCAGCAGCAGAGACCCACTAGTGAGCATCTGCGACAACGCCTGCTCGACAGTCCCTTCCGGCACTTCCAGCAGCTTCGTCGCCGCGAGCTTGAGCTTCTCCAGTGGCAGGGCACAGTGTCCGTCCGAGGTCGCCTCCAGCAACACATGGTCGATGCCAGCCCGTGCCCGGTTCATCGAGTCTTTGGGAATCCCGACCTTCTGCGCGATCTGGTCGGCGGTCGCGAAGCCGATCCCGTAGATGTCCTTCGCCAGCATGTACGGGTTCTCGCGCACCTTTTCGATTGCCTGTTCCCCGTAGGTCTTGAATATCCGCACCGCCCGGCTGGTGCTGACGCCGTGGCTGTGCAGGAACAGCATGATCTCGCGGACTTGCTTCGCTTCCTGCCACGCACGGGCGATTCGCTCGCGGCGCTTGGGGCCGATCCCGTCCACGGATTGCAGTTCGGCAGGACGTTTCTCGATGACGGCGAGAACCTCGGCTCCGAACCGCCCGACCAACTTCTTCGCGAGGACAGCCCCGATCCCTTTCACCAAGCCGCTGCTTAGGTATCGCTCAATCCCCGCAACCGTGGTCGGCGGCACGGTCTTCATGGTGCTCGCCTTGAATTGCAGCCCGTGTTCCTTGTCCCTGACCCACCAGCCCTCCGCGCTCAGCCATTCCCCGGCAGTCACCGAAGGCAACGACCCGACGACCGTCGTCTCTTCCCGCTGCCCGCGTGCCTTCACCCGAAGGACGCAGAAGCCGCTTTCGTCGTTGTGGAAAGTGACGCGCTCGATCAGACCGGAGATTTCCTCGGTCGCGGGTCTGCGCTCTGGGATCGCGGCGTTCATCTGGTTGGGCGTTATTTTCCCACGGATCGTGTCAATCGCTTCGATGCCCGGATAATCCGTCACGCCTTGATCAACTCTCTGCGAAGGGCTTCGTGAAGTTACGAGCCGGAGTTGCGGCTGACACTAGCAGCGTTCATACTCCGACCATGACACTCAAAAATGCGGCGTTGCTGGCTTTGGTCGGGACGATATTGATGACGGTTCTTTTGGTGTGGAATTTCGTCTCTTACGTCCTTAATGTTCTCCGTGGCGTGGAGGCTCCGATAGTGCTCTTCGCGTCGTTCATCTATGCGTTCGGTTGCTTAACCGTGATGGTGTTCTTTTTCGTGTTCCATAGAACGCAGTCGTGATTTCAGCGAGAGTTCATTCGCCACGGACGGCTCTGGGTGCGTGACCCATCGGGACGCCGATTCTGCGGCGATTTGCCCGCCCGGATGGGGTTTGGGTCGGCTGGGGCGTTTCAGAGGTGCGGGCAGCCTTTGTGACCACCTCCACGGGCGAGCGCCACGAGTGGAAAGCAACCCTGTTGTAGGCTGAACATTACGTCGAAATTTCTAGTTCCATGTCTCGTGGCTCGATCACTTGCAGTTGTTCAGTGATTTGTTCAATCGGCATCTCATCGTAAGTCCGACCGTCTAGCATCCTCCCGCGTCTGGATTTGCGCACACCACCCCATTGCTTGAAGAAGAAGGGAACATCCTGTTTGCGGCACTGACGCCGCACTGAGATGACCCACTCGCGCTTCATCACTCTTGCGCCGAACCCGCTTTCGCCTCCTACAATCACCCAGTGAATTCCCGACAGGTCTAGCGAACCCAAATCCTCCAGCAGAGGTTCTACTGAGAGGAATCGAACCCGCGCAGGCGCGGAACGCAAGTCCTCGACTCGCGGTAATCCGTGCCGCTTGTCCTCGACGCTTACTCCCCACCAAATGTGCCGCTGGGACGCAGCAAAACGAAGGCGGTCTTTCAGCAAGTCGCGCATCCGTGCGGAGCGCTTTGTCAGCACTTGGTAAGTGTGCCAATCGGCTCGTACCATTACGTCCGCCACGGCAGCGATATAGTTCTCCGGTACCTTCTCATGGAAGAGGTCACTCATCGAATTGACAAATACTCGTCTGGGAGAACGCCAGCGCAGCGGCTCTGCCAGCTTCTCAGGAACGAGGCGTAGGTCGAAACCCTGTTCGTAGGGATGCCCTTTGACGCCGCGAAACCGCTCTGCAAACGTCTCGGCGTAGCAGTGCTTGCAGCCGGGGCTGATCTTGGTGCAGCCCCTCACGGGGTTCCACGTTGCGTCTGTCCATTCGATTGAAGATCGCTCAGCCACTAGAGCACGCCCTCTCTTCTGTATCTCTTCAGTATGTCCGTCACGATGTTCTCTGCCGTCTCTTTCTGAGCCGCGAAGAACAAGTAGTACAGTATGGCGCTTCTTGAGTTCTTCATGGGTACTGGTTCTGGTACATACTTGAATCCCGCGACCTTCTGGAGGCGCTCTCGGAATGCCTCCGCTATCACCTCGTTCGGCTGCTTCTCAGGAAAGCCGAACAGATTGCCGCTAGTGGAGTACGCTACGTCCCGCCACGACTCGTCTTTCCACAGTGCGGTCATGCGCTTCACATCGTCTGCTGAGGCGTTCGTCGGTTCCCAAAGAAGCACGTTGCGGTTCATGTCGAGCATCGGGAAGTTTAGGAAGATTTCAACAGTGCCCATTTTCGCGGCAGTTTCTATGACTTCCCAGTTGAGATGGAGTCCGTAGGGATCGAGAATGCACAGTGCGCGTTCGAAGTTCTCGAACCTGATTTTGGGAAACACCTCGTTGAGCAGAATCTTGTTGGCATCACCGCCATAGATGTGAACATGCTTCGAGCCAGCGGTCTGGCGCTTCAGGGCTGCAACTTTGCTTTCGTCCAGATCAATCCAATGGTGCTCCTCGAATGGCGGTTCGACTTGGAGCGCGTTCAACGGACTGCCCGGCACAAGCTGCTTAGTTCCTTTGCGTATGTGAACGCCAGCGCCAGCGAACCCGTCAATGTAGATCGGACGCAGACCTCTCGCTTTCAAAATTGTGCAATACGCCCCGGCGTACTTCTTCAGGATGTCGAGTTTAAGTTCCGACCATTCCCCGATCTCGTCCAGCTTGGGACGTCTTGCTGACTGCGGTTTCATGCTCCCTACATTCTGAACTGCATTTGGCATCGAATGAGTGCTTGTTTCCACGGGGATAACCTCGAACGCTAGTATAGCGAACAAAAGACGAACATGCTAGACTGCGGAAGTGGACGAGGGTCGGAAGCGCGTGTTGCTGATCGCCGCTTCGATTTTGGCGGCCCGAAAACTGGCAAATTGGGACGGACACCCCTCGCCGTTCTTGGAATCGAGCATTGCGGACACGATCTCGATTGCCGAACGCATCATGGCGAGGATCGATAGCAGATGGGCCTTCAGGGAATTGATGAGAGGAAACCAGACCTCTTCAAGGCAAGGGCGGCTTTCCCGGTGGATGTGGCGCAACGAGAAACAGGCAGCTAAAACCAAGTCCGCTGGCAACAGGTCTGTAGAGTTTCGTCACTTCCTAAAACGGGGGAGTATCATGGAGGGCTTCCCGTGACCGCACATCAAACTTCTATTGCCGAGTCTTTCTTCCGCAACTTGGATGCGAGAGCCATGCCGCGCTACACCTACGGGGAGGCGTCTCGCTATCTTGGGATTCCAGAATCTACCCTGCGTGCGTGGTTTGTGGGAATGTCGTATGGCAAGCTGCCAGACCAAAAGTGGTTCACGCCATTTCTAGTTCCAGCCTCGCCCGACCTGCTTTCTTTCTACGATATTTCCTCTGCTCATGTACTGCTGGCAATGAAGAAGAAGGGAATCTCGCAGGAAGACCTCCGTTGGATCGTGCAAGTACTTCGCAACGACCGCCGTTTTGACTCTCGTTACCCACTTCTCGGAAGAAATTTCTGGCTCTTCGGAAAAAAAATTGTAGTCAAGGAACTCGGAAAACGGCTGACGTTGTCTAGGAGAGGAATCCAGTTGGGATTGCGGGAAATCATGGACAGATTCCTCTCGCGGCTGGAAACGGATAAGGATAGGATGCCGATCCGATTAAGTCCGCTACGGACTCTGCACGAGCGCGGTAAAGGCTATATCGTGATAGACCCAAATCTGGCGAGTGGTCGTCCGGTCATCAAGGGCACAGGAATAGCAGCCGAGGTTATTTTCAAGAGAAAGCAGAGCGGTGAATCCGAAGCGAGATTAGCGAAGGATTACCGCATTAGCCCACGTGCCGTCAAAGAAGCGATTAAATACTTCCCTACGAGGAAGGCGGCCTAAGTCTCGTTATTTTCTCGACCGCAATCTGGGTTCGTTTTATCTCCCAGCGCAGTTGAGAGCGGCGGGTCTTGACATCACTATTCACGATGATCTCTATGTGCAAACCGAACGTGATCCGTGGATATTTTACGAGTGCGGGAAACGAGGCTACATCGTGGTCACCAGCGACACGGAGTTTATAAAGTCATTTCCGCACATGGCGGCTATAGCCTTGGCACAAACCACCGTCCTCGCGTTCAGCCATAACAATTACAAATCGGAGGTACGCGGGAATGCCTTCCTGAGGGCACTACCCCGAATCACCGCTGAATTGTCAAAACACAAAAGAAGGCGCAAGAAAAAGTACTTCATCGCTGTAATTGGAATGCACGGCTCATTGACAATCAAGATGGAAGGGCCGCTCCCGCATCGCAAGACCTGCGATGCCAAGGACTGGGAGAGTTATGAGCGTGTTTGTGCAGCAGAAGGGGTCTTGGTATTAGCCCCCGAACACTGAAGATGGCTGCGGTTCGGGGGGGAGAGATCATGCGGAAGATTGAGTCTTCGAGCATGACGAGTTGGCTCAGGTGCGGCGTATCATTTCGGCATGGCAAAACTCTCAGGCAAAGAGATTCAAAAGCTGGCTCGTTCAATCGTGAACGAGAACCCCGGAGGCATTCGCTACAGCGAACTCGTCGAGAAAATATCCCAGCAGACACCGGAGACTCCGAGGAATACGATTCATGGCTCTGTATGGAACCTCGACACGATATTTCCCAACGAGATCGCCAAACCAAGCCGGGGTCTCTTCACGCCAATTGCGAAAGCTGGGAACGAAACTGCTGAGCTTGGTAGCACTGAGCAGATTGCGCCTAGCGGGGTCAAATTCAAGGAATCGGACTTTTATCAGCCATTCGCCGACTGGTTGAAAAACGATTTAGATGAGGTCACTGAAGTCGCGTCGTTAGGTGGTGCTGGTCTGAAATCGAAATGGGGAACGCCCGACGTGGTGGGCATCTATAAGCCGTTGGCAAGCAACCTCATTAAGTTCCCCATCGAGATCGTGTCAGCAGAGATCAAGATTGACCCGCAGCAACCCGTTGTGGCATTCGGTCAGGCGGTAGCCTATCGGCTTTTTTCCACGAAAACTTACATTGCAATGCCAAGGACTCTCACCGAGGAAGACCAAAGTCGATTGGAGTCACTGTGCATGCTCTTCGGAGTCGGGCTGGTGATATTCGATCTGAACAAGGAAGCTCCGCAGTTCTCGATTCGTGTACGTGCCCAGCGTTTCTCCCCGGACATGTTCTACGTCAACGAATTTGCGGACCGCTTGAAGCACTACGACGCTGCGACGTTTGAAGAACTGTTCGGATGAACCTTCCGTGGAACTTACAATGACTGTGGACGAATTTCGCCAATCGCTCACTGCGAACGAGCCGCCAGCCGGACTTACGCACGCCCTCGCCGGATTGTGGTGGGATGCCAAGGGCGATTGGAAGCGGGCGCACGAATCCGCGCAGCAGGACGAAGGGCAAGACGGCTCGTGGGTTCATGCCTACTTGCACCGCAAGGAAGGCGATCAAAGCAACGCAGCGTACTGGTATAGCCGGGCAGGCAAGCCTGTGTGCCGGGAGCCGCTCGATGCGGAGTGGGATAGCATCGTGACGCATCTGATAGGAACGATATAACCCCACGAGTGAAAACCACGCTTGGTGCCCGGTCACATCGCACCCACCCAGCCCCTGTGCGATAATTCGATTTCTTCCCCCAAGAACATTTGTTCGCGTGCTGGCAGCGCTAGAAGACGCACACATGGATCAGACCACACACAATAAAATCGTATCCTTCATTTGGGGCATCGCTGACGACGTTTTACGCGACCTGTTCAAACGGGGCAAGTATCCCGACGTGATTCTGCCAATGTGCGTTCTGCGTCGTTTGGATGCTGTGCTAGAGCCGACGAAGAAGGCTGTCCTCGAAACCAAGGATATGCTCGACAAAGCGGGTATCACTGAGCAGCACGTCGCGCTCTGCGATGCCTCCAAGCATCCTTTTTACAACACTTCCAAGTTCACGCTCCGTGATCTCAAGTCTCGTGCCAGTCAGCAGCAGTTGCTCGCGGATTTTGAAGATTACCTGAACGGGTTCTCAGAGAATGTCCGGGACATTCTCGACAATTTCAAATTTCACAACCAGCTTTCTACGCTCTCCAAGTCCGATTCTCTTGGCACGCTCATCGGCAACTTTCTCGACCCGGAAATTGATCTCAGTCCCGCAGGAATCGACAACCATTCCATGGGCACGGTCTTCGAGGAGCTTGTCCGCAAGTTCAACGAAGAAAATAATGAGGAAGCCGGGGAGCACTGGACTCCGAGGGATGCCGTTAAGCTCATGGCGAATCTGATCTTCCTGCCGATTGCCGACAAGATTCAATCAGGATCGTATCTGCTCTACGATTGCGCTTGCGGCACCGGCGGCATGCTTACCGTCGCGGAAGAAACACTACGAGACTTGGGGAAGAAACAAAACCACCAAGTCGTCGCCCACCTCTACGGTCAGGAAATCAATCCTGAAACCTACGCGATCTGCAAGTCGGACATGCTCATTAAAGGCGAAGGCGAAAGTGCTGACCACATCGTCGGCGGCGCGGAATATTCTACGCTCTCGAATGACGCTTTCCGTGCGCAAGAATTCGACTTCCTGCTTGCCAATCCGCCTTACGGGAAGAGTTGGAAGAAAGATTTGGAGCACATGGGCGGCAAGGACGGAATGCGCGATCCCCGCTTTCGCGTCATGCACGACGGCGAGGAGCTATCCCTTGTTACCCGCTCCAGCGACGGTCAGTTGCTTTTTCTCGCGAACATGGCGTCCAAGATGAATCACAAGACGCCGCTGGGCAGCCGCGTTGCGGAGGTTCATAACGGCTCGTCTCTCTTCACCGGTGACGCCGGGCAAGGCGAAAGCAATATCCGGCGTTGGTTGATCGAGAACGACTGGCTGGAAGCCATCGTGGCCTTACCGCTGAACATGTTTTATAACACCGGCATTGCCACTTACGTCTGGGTGCTCAGCAATCGCAAGCCGGAGCACCGCAAAGGTAAGGTTCAGCTCATCGACGCCACGCAATGGTTCAAGCCCCTCCGCAAGAACCTCGGCAAGAAGAACTGCGAGCTTTCGCCGGAAGACATCCAGCGCATCTGCGATGCCCACCTCGCATTCAAAGAGACTGAACAGTCGAAGGTCTTTCCCAATGCCGCGTTCGGCTATTGGAAGGTGACCGTCGAACGTCCGCTTCGCCTGCACAGCCAGCTTTCGGTGAAATCTATCGAGTCTCTACGCTTCGCTTCCGGTGACGAAGAACTCCGCAGCGAATTCTATGAACAGCTCGGCGAGGCACTTTTCGAGGATTTCGCCAGCGTGCAGGCGAAGCTGGAGACAGTCGTCAACGAATGGGGCGATGACGATGAGGAAGCCGAAGAAGGCGCAGCTAAGAAAGGCTTGTCCGATAAGAAAAAGAAGAAGCTCCTCGACGCGAGGACTTGGGAACGCGACGGCAGACTCATGACCGCCGCCGACGCACTACGCCGTGAACTGGGTGACAGCCTATTTGAAGACCACAACGTTTTTCGCGACCGCGTGGCGGGTGCGCTCGACAAGCTGAAGGTCAAACTCAGTGCGTCCGACTTGAAGGTCATCTTGCGGGCCGTCAGTTGGCGCGTGGAAACGGCTCCCCCCGTCATCGCCAAGGTTCACAAGCCCAGCAAGACCACGGCTGATCCGTTGCGTGGATTTTACGAAACAACCGTGGACGGAAAGACATGCGTAGTGGAATACGAGCCTGACTCAGACCTGCGCGACACCGAGCAGGTTCCGCTGCTGGAGGAGGGGGGCATCGAGGCATTCATCAGTCGCGAAGTGCTTCCCTATACGCCGGATGCTTGGATCGACGAATCCGCTACCAAGATCGGTTATGAAATTTCCTTCACCCGCCACTTCTACAAACCGCAGCCTCTCCGCTCACTCGACGAAATTAGGGCTGACATTGTGGCGTTGGAGAAGGAAACAGGAGGCTTGCTCGACGAGATTGTGAAGGGCGAAACGAAATGAGAGAGATTCTCGGCAAGGCGAAAACGGTTCGTGAACTGCTTAAGGGTGTTAAATATTCCATTGACTACTACCAGCGCGAATACAAGTGGCAGGAAAAACAAATCCACGAACTGGTTGACGATCTTAGCGGGAAGTTCCTAGAGGAGTATCGCCCCGAACACGCTCGCAGCAAAGTCGCGGACTATCCGCACTACTTTCTCGGCTCAATCATCATCAGTAAGAAAGAAAGCGCCGGTTACATCGTAGACGGTCAGCAGCGCCTCACCAGCCTTACCCTGCTGCTTATTCTGCTCCGAAATCTTCAGAAAGACCGTGAGAAGCAGGTCAATGTGGACGAATTGATCTTTTCTGAGAAGTTCGGGCAGAAATCATTCAACCTCCACGTAGACGAGCGCACCCCCGCAATGGAAGCGCTTTACGAAGGTCACCCATTCGACCTGAACGGGCGTCCCGAATCCGTTCAGAACCTTGTCCAGCGCTACCGCGACCTCGAATCCTACTTGCCTGAAGAGCTGCGCGACGCTGCCCTGCCCTATTTCATCGACTGGCTGCTAGAGAACGTTCACCTTGTCGAAATCACTGCCTATTCCGACGATGACGCCTACACCATCTTTGAGACGATGAACGACCGTGGTCTCTCACTCAGCCCCACGGACATGCTCAAAGGCTATCTGCTCGCCAATATCGACGAGAATAAACGCATCCCTGCGAGCGCACGTTGGCGCGAACGCATTCGGGAACTCAACGACGCTGGCAAGGAAGTCGAGTCTGATTGCTTCAAGGCTTGGCTGCGCAGCCAATACTCCACCAAAATTCGCGAGCGCAAAAAGGGCGCAAAACCGGAGGACTTCGACCGAATCGGCACGGAGTTCCATCGCTGGTTGCGAGATGCCGCCGACACCATTGGTCTCCGGCAAAGCGACGATTTCTATCGCTTCATCGACCGCGATTTCACTTTCTACAGTCGCCAGTATCTCCGGCTAATTGAGGCTTCACTGAAGCCTATACCCGGACTGGAGCATATCCTCTACAACGCCCAACACGGATTCACCCTTCAATACCTTCTTCTGCTCTCCCCATTGCAACCGGACGACGAAGACGCCGTAGTCAATCAGAAGTTGGGTTTAGTCGCTCGGTACATTGACATCTTGCTGACATGGCGGCTGTGGAATTTCCGCACCATCGCTTATTCCACCATGCAGTATTCGACGGCGCAGGTTGTCTTCGGCATTAGAGGGCTTTCCGTCGAAGCGCTGTCAAAGAAGCTCCATGAAAGCCTCGTCAGCGAAGGCAAAGAGAAGGGGACATTCGCCAGCAACGACCGCCTGCGAATGCACCAGCAGAACCGCTACGCGCTCCATCGCATCCTTGCCCGCTTGACCGACTATGTAGAAACACAATCAGGTCTGCCGTCGCGGTATCTCGATTATGTCAGCGAGGGCAAAACCCGCTATGAGGTTGAACACATCTGGGCTGATCATCCTGAGCGCCACACAGACGAATTCCAACACCCAGCCGACTTTGCCGAGCATCGCAACCGGATCGGCGGCTTACTCCTGCTGCCCAAGAGCTTCAACGCTAGTTACGGAGACCTGACCTACGAGGAGAAACTGCCGCACTATCTCGAACAGAATCTACTCGCCCGCTCTCTTCATCCACAGTGTTATGAGCACAACCCCGGATTCTTGCGCTTCAAGGATCAGAGTGGCTTACCGTTTATCCCGCTGACACAGTTCAAAAAAGCTGACGTGGAGAGCCGCAGCCAGCTTTACACGAAGATCGCCGAGCGCATCTGGAATCCTGATGACCTGTTGCTTGGAGACCCATCGTGATTGACGGTCTCAAGCCCTATCCAGAATACAAAGATTCTGACCTCCCGTGGCTTGGGAAGATTCCTACCCATTGGGAGCTAAAGCGTGGCAAGTCAATCTTCCAACGTATAGACAAGCGTTCAGCCAACGGCAAGGAAGAATTGTTGACCGTCTCTTCGGCGAGAGGTGTCGTGCCTCGGCGGACGGCACAAGTGACGATGTTCAAAGCTGAATCGTATGCAGGCTACAAACTTTGTTGGCCCGGCGACCTCGTGATTAACAGCCTGTGGGCTTGGGCTGGCGGGCTTGGCGTTTCGCAACACCACGGCATCATCAGTTCCGCCTATGGGGTTTATCGTCTTCGCCCCGATGCTGCTGCAACACCGGCGTTCATCAATGAAGTAGTCCGTTCCTCGCCGTTCAACTGGGAACTTCACATTCGCTCCAAGGGCATATGGACTTCACGGCTGCAACTGACGGACGAATCCTTTCTGGATACTCCATTTCATCTGCCTCCACCTGATGAGCAAGCGGCTATCGTGCGATTTTTCGACCACGCGAACGGACGAATTGAGCGAACAATTCGAGCCAAGAAGAAGTTAGTTGCTCTGCTGAACGAGCAGAAGCAGGCTATAATCCACCGCGCTGTCACACGCGGTCTTGATCCCACCGTTCCCCTCATACCCTCTGGCATCCCTTGGCTCGGCGACATCCCGAAGCACTGGAAAACTCGCAAGATAAAGTCGCTCGTTTCTACGGTCGGCGGAATGACACCGAACAGGGGAGTCGAAAGGTTTTGGGGAGGACAGATGCCTTGGGTGACTCCCAAGGACATGAAAGTGCGAGAGATCGCTGACTCTCAGGATCACATTACGAACGCCGCGCTTCGCGAAACCTCCATCAGCATTGTTCGCCCCCCTGCGGTCTTGATTGTTGTTCGCGGAATGATCTTAGCCCGAACGTTTCCAACCGCCCTGACCCTCGTGCCAGTCACAGTGAATCAGGATATGAAAGCCCTGATCCCGCAAGAAGCGGAGCTAAGACCTGACTACATGGTTTCGCTCTTCACAGGCATTGAGCGTGAGTTACTGCAACTGGTCGAAATTGCTGGTCATGGCACATGCTGCTTGCGCACTGATTCGTGGGAGAACTTTGTGCTGCCGCTTCCTCCGTTGTTAGAGCAGGTTGCCATCGGAGACCGTCTGGGATTGGAACTTGGAACCCTCCACAGGACGATCTCCCACACCGAACGCGAGGTCGCGTTGCTCCGCGAGTATCGCACCCGACTAACTGCGGACGTGGTGACAGGTAAACTGGACGTGCGCGAAGCCGCTCGCGACTTGCCAGACACGGCTGAAGAAGCCGGAGCGATGGAAGAGATCGAGGAACTGACCGACGTTGAACCTGAGGACGCTGAACCTGAGGACGTTGAAACATGACCACTGACATTTCTGAAAAGGGTCTTGAAACGCTGATCATGGTGCAGATGACAGGCGGCGACGGTCTCGCGCCCGTTCCGGAGGATGCCCTCCCAGAAATGCCACTCTCCACGGGCAACGGTTGGTTTGTGGGAAAACCGAAGGACTACGACCGCACCCAAGCACTCGATGTCCCTCAATTGTTCCATTTCCTGCAAGATACCCAGCCGGAAAAGTTTAAGAAGCTCGGCATCGCCGATCCGAAGGATGTCAAAGACATCGCCCGTCTCAAGTTTCTGGCTAGGCTTTCCAATGAGATCGGCAAGCGCGGGTTGATTGACGTACTGCGCAAGGGTGTGGACGATGGGCCGCTCAGTTTTGATTTGTTCTACGGCACACCTTCGCCCGGCAACGCAAAGTCGGCAGCGCTGTTTGCCAAGAATCGCTTCATCGTCACCCGCCAGCTACGCTACAGCACAGACGAAACACGTCGGGCGCTGGACTTGTGCCTCTTCATCAATGGCTTACCTGTCGCGACGTTTGAACTCAAGAACAGCCTAACCAAGCAGACGGTGGAAGATGCTGTGGAGCAGTATCGGCGTGACCGTGATCCGCGTGAAAAGCTCTTTCAGTTCGGACGCTGTGTGGTGCATCTCGCCGTCGATGACGCAGAAGTGGCAATGTGTACCGAATTGCGCGGAAAAGGCTCATGGTTTCTTCCCTTCAACAAAGGCTGGAATGATGGCGCGGGCAATCCTCCGAATTCCGCAGGGTTAAAGACGGACTATCTCTGGAAAGAGATTCTCACTCCGCAGGGTTTGACGAACATCCTCGAAAACTATGCGCAGATCGTTGAGTTCAAGAATGAAAGGACTGGCAGAAAGAAGCGCGTTCAGATTTTTCCGCGCTACCACCAGCTTGATGTAGTCCGAAAGGTGCTCGCCATCGTTCCGAGGGACGGCGTCGGCGGGCGCTATCTCATTCAGCACTCCGCTGGCAGCGGCAAGTCCAATTCCATCGCGTGGTTGGCTCATCAACTCATCGGAGTAAAGACGCAAGACACGGAACTGTTTGATTCCGTGATTGTGGTAACCGACCGGCGCATCTTGGACGATCAAATTCAAAAGACCATTAAGCAATTCATGCAGGTCGGTGCCACGGTAGGGCACGCCGAGCATTCCGGCGATTTGCGGAAGTTCATCGAAGAGGGAAAGAAAATCATCATCAGTACCGTCCAGAAGTTCCCGTTCATCCTCGATGAAATCGCGAAGGAGGAGAAAGCCAAGAGGTTTGCCATCATCATCGACGAAGCTCACAGCAGTCAGGGGGGAAGACTTCTGCCGCAATGAGCGAAGCGCTGGCTGACCCGGAAGATACCATTAACGATGCGCTGGAAAAGCGCATGGCGGCGCGGAAGATGCTTTCAAACGCCAGCTATTTCGCGTTCACCGCTACGCCAAAGAACAAGACGCTGGAGATGTTCGGGGAGCCGTTGCCCCCAGACGCCGAGGGGAAGGTGAAACATAAGCCCTTCCACATCTACACCATGAAGCAGGCAATCGAGGAACGCTTCATCCTCGATGTCCTCAAGAGCTATACGCCAGTGGACAGCTTTTACAAGCTCGTAAAGAAGATTGAAGGCGATCCGGAGTTTGACACAAAGAAGGCACAGAAAAAATTGCGGAAGTATGTCGAGAGCCATGACCACGCGATCCGACTTAAAGCCGAAATCATGGTGGATCACTTCCACGAACAGGTGATGGCGTTAAACAAGATTGGAGGCAAAGCACGCGCCATGGTGGTTTGCAACGGCATCGAGCGTGCCAACCAGTATTTCGCTGCGTTCAGGGAATATCTCGAAGAACGCAAGAGTCCGTATCGAGCCATTGTCGCTTTTTCCGGCGAACACGAGTTTGGCGGCGCAAAGGTTACCGAATCTTCGTTGAATGGATTCCCAAGCGGCGACATCGTAGAGAAAATCCAAGATGACCCGTATCGGTTCCTGATCTGCGCGGACAAGTTCCAAACCGGCTACGACGAACCGCTGCTTCACACGATGTATGTGGACAAGCCGCTCTCCGGGATCAAGGCTGTCCAGACTCTTTCGCGCCTGAACCGCGCCCACCCGGAGAAGCACGATGTCTTCGTCCTCGACTTTCAGAACAACACGCAGACGATCACCGAAGCCTTCGCCGATTACTACAGGACGACCGTTCTCAGTGAGGAAACTGACCCCAACAAGCTCAACGACCTCAAGGCTGCCCTCGACGACGCACAGGTATATTCGCCTGAACAGGTACGAGCGCTGGTGGACTTGTTCATTTCTGGCGCTGAGCGCGATAAGCTCGATCCGATCCTAGATGCGTGTGTCGCTGTGTATAAGAAACGACTCGACGAAGATGGTCAGATAAATTTCAAGGGCAAAGCCAAAGCCTTTGCGCGTACATACGATTTTCTAGCATCAGTGCTGCCGTACACCAACCGCGAGTGGGAAAAGCTATCCATCACCTTGAATCTCTTAATCCCTAAACTTCCCGCACCTGAAGAAGACGATCTATCGAAAGGGATTCTTGAGGCGATTGACATGGACAGCTATCGCGTAGAGAAAAGGGCGGCTATGAAGATCGCACTCGCTGATGAAAATGCTGAAATCGCCCCAGTACCAGTCGAAGGCGGCGGGCGCAAGTCAGGCCCGGAACTCGACCGCTTGAGCAATATTTTGAAGACGTTCAACGATCATTTCGGAACGCTGTTCACCGACGCAGACCGCGTGGCGCAGAGAATCAGGGATGACATAGCGCCAAAGGTTGCTGCTGATCCCGCCTATCAAAACGCAAAAAGAAACACGCCGAACGCAGCGCGAATCGAGCACGACAAGGCGCTGGCGAAGGTCATGCTCACCCTTCTGAAAGACGACACACAGGTTTACAAGCAATTCGTCGAAAATGAGTCCTTCCAGCGGTTCGTGACCGACATGGTGTTCACCCTCACGAGCGGCGACTCCCCTTAGGTTGTCTAAGTAGTGCGACGTTTCCACTACACACGTTGGTTTCATACCAAAACTGACCGAAGCTTTTCCAGCAGCTTGACCATCGCAAACGTATCCTGCCCACAATAATCGAGCAGAGCCTTCCTAATCCTGCCGCGCTCGACTGTATCGACAGTGCCTCGTATCAGCTTGTCCCACGCTAGCCCGGCAGCTTGCCCATTCGCGACCATCATGCCGTCGTAGCTCATCTCCGGCACGAGCGCAGGCAAGACCGACTTGATGGAGTACGAGCCTGCGTATGCCGGATGATAGGTGTGCTCCCGCACGATGGGCAGTAGATCGAACAGGCGGGCTTGGATCGCCTTAATCCGCTCTGAATTTTCCGGCAACCACACTGCAAGGTCGGAGAGCCTCTGCGACTCGAACGAGGAATACACGACGATGCTTCCGCTTTCTCCCAGCGCATGGCAAAGGGAGCTAATGAACTCGCGGCGCGGATCGCTCGCATCCGTGGCAAGAAACTCGCGATGTTCCAGTTTCGCGCCGGGCTGACGCAGCACATGCACACTCCACTGAAAGGGCAACTGATCGTAAGGTCGCATGCCGGGAAATCTTGGAACTGCCGGATTCACGCTTTCAAAATCTGCGAAGTACACCGGGTAGGTCAACCCACCCAACACCTCGCCAAGTTCCGGGCTGAACCACGGCTCCCCCGTCTGCACGCACGTAGCTGCACGCCGCTGAATCTCGGTCAATTCGAAGTCATCGGGTACGTCACGGATGGACTCGACGCCCAACTCCTCCAGTGCCTCTTCCGCGCTCGCGTGGAGCCTTGGCAGATACCCAATGTGGTCATCAGGCAGCGGCGGATTGCAGCGGTCGAAGAACTCGCACGTGACGGGCGACATGCAGTGCTTGCCCGGAGCGATGTCGGGTGCTTTGGGCATCGAGAGAACGGTGAATGCCGCCCGAAGCTGGAATGTCACTTTCGGCTGCAACCGCTCGACTCGGCGCGTCAGGTTCCTGACCTTGAAGAGCCGCCGCACGTCGATAGAGTCACCATCGAAAACATAATTCCTATTGATGTGTGCGAGACAGACCGACGCCAGATCCACGCCGCAACGAGAGACTACGCGGCTTTGGATGCCGACATCGTCGAGGTGTTCTTCCTTTACGGAAGTGCTCGACTTAACCTCAATCAGCCTCCAGCGCCCGTCAGCCCGGCGATGAAGCACATCAACCCGCACCAGCACGCCGCCGTGCTCAAACACACCCTCGAAGATCGCCGGGACTTCGCGATTCGCGACTAGCTCGCGAGTTGCGCGGATCGCTCGATCCAATCCGCCATCAGTGCCGACTTCGACACCGCCCCGAAATAACTGCCGTGCGAGCATGCCGACATCGTGTCCTTGCTGCATGATCGCTTCTGTTGCGCCGTCCGGCTCTGCGGCAAATTCCGGCTCGTGTACCTGCCAGTACAATCTCTTCAGGCATTGGCAGCCCGCGACGAATTTCGACTTGCTGATTCGGATGCTCACCGGAGTGCCTCTTCCTGCATCTGCCTGACAATCTCTCGGAATTCGCGCATCACTTTGACTAAGTTCGACGTCTCCGCATCGTCGCGCCAGTCGGCGGCGACGCTGAATGCTTGGAAACTATTCGCGACATCCGCCTCTCGGTGAGCCTCAGCCTCATGGATGTCGAACGTTACCGCGACATTGCTGCTGCTGACCTTCCCATCGCTGTCGAGCTTCAAAGTGGTCAACACGAAAGTATCGAACATTTCCATAAATTCAACCCTCCAGATTCGTTCCACGTCGGTCAGCGCGAGCACTGGATACGTCGTTTCCACTTCAGGGCATTGAGCCGTCCGCGCCGAAGCTCTGATGCCCAATGTCGTTCCCCAAACTCGTATCGCACCTTGCGAATCCAGTCCTCCATCTCCGGGTCATCATCCTTTTCGTTGATGGCATCGTCGTAGCAATAGCTGCAAAGCCCCAGCTTGTCGAGGTTCCCCGCACCCGCTGTTTCGCGGCACGCCCTGCACCTGTTGCGACCTGCGCTCAACCACTTGATGAGACGCCAACCAAGCACCAGTATCACGGGCAGGAACGCCGCAATCCCCATGCCTGCGAACCACGAACGCCAATTCGAGGCATTGGTAACAGTGTTCTCGCTGTAGCGCGGTTTGGGAAAGAGGTAAAGCAAGAACAAACCTTCCGCGCTGAGCGATCCGAAGAATCCGATGAACATCAGAGCGAAACCCTTGAAGTGGTTGGCTTCGAAGACTCGACTTTCCTTGTGGGCGTGAAAAACATCTGGGACGACGCCGACCATCATGAGCCAGAATGCTGATGCGAACGGCCCGAGAGCCAAGTACGCTAGCGCGAGCATCGAGAAATCGCTGTTGGGGTCAGCCCAGATGCAGACGTAGGGCATGGTTGCGTAAAGCAGAGGGGCTGCCAGCAAAAACAGCAGTGCGAGCACGCAACGAAAGAGAAACCGAATCGGTGCGGTCAACAGGTGCAGGTCGTTTGCGATTTGCGTGTTGGCTTCCATGCAGTCCTCCAATCCTTGGGCGCGGTCTATGCGCTGACTATCTTGCGAACATTGCCGTCCTGTTCCGTCTTCGGGGCGATCTTTTCGCTTGTCGCCGTGTCGCAGAGTTCTCGGAGCCGATCCCTGTATCGAACGACCAGCGTCGATATTGACCGGATCGCCTTCGCTGCCTTACCCAGTTCCCGCTCGATGCGGTCGATTTCAGGGAACGTGCGGCGAAGCTCATCGGCGAGCACGAGGTTCCTCTCCAGCAGGTCGAAGCCTTGAACTCGCATCCTCTCGAAGATCGGCTTTAGGAGATCGAGGTCGCGAACAATCCACTGCCGGGTGGTTCGGAGTAGCCAGACTCCATCCTTGCGGCTCCACCGCGAATCCCGGTCAACCTGCCTAAGCTGGCTCTCCTCGCGGGCAACCAAAGCGGCAACTCCGATGGAGCGTTCGCGTGCATCCCGAACAATCTTGTCGATGTCGCTTTCCGCGATTGTCAATTTGTCCTTGTTGTCGATTAGGATTTTCGGCTCAGTGGGGTCGCCGTTCGGAGCACGGTAGGAGAGTATGAAGTCCCCGTTTCGCGATAACTTCTCCGATATGCAAATCCCAGCCCAAGTCCGCGCCTCATCGGCAAAATCCATCTCTTCACGCTTGCCGATCCGGGCGACCTTCGACATCTCGCCTTCCAATAGCTGGTTCTTCTCCCGAAGCTGTCCGATCTCGCGCAAGCAATCCTCGACCCGTCGCGACAGATTCTCCCTTTCTGACATCGCGAGGTGTAGTTCGTCCTTAAACCTGTCTCTCAACTCCGCAGTGCGCTTTGTGAGTTCCGCCTCGAACCGCGCCCATACGCTCTGGTGATCATTGGAGTGCTTTTGCTGGAGCAGGCGGAAGACTTCCTCGGCGGAAAGCTGTGCTACGCGGGCGAAGTCTTTTACGCCGAGACGGTCGAGAATCTCGGCACGACTGAGTTTGCCTTCGCCAGAACACAGGGGGCACTCGATGGTTTCGATGGGCAGATGAGATCGCATAGTCATGATTTTTACTCGGCTGCAATAGCAATGAGGGAGGGCACCGCACAAGAGACGAAGAGAACTTGCGGCTGCACGGGAAATATACGTCGAAAGCGGACGCGGCGGCTATTTTTGGACGGTAACGTGGCGAAAATCTTTGGTTAGGTTACTCGCATTTCCAGCCAACGCCGCCGACTCCGGCGTATATTGCGAGTGGGGAAACGAGTGACCATCCGTGAACTCATACAAGAGCAGCGGCGCTGCATGCGCTCCTCCAATCCCGCAGAACGATTCGCATCGGCACTCCTGATCCCCGGCGAATTGCTAAAGCACCTGCGACAGCTTCGAAACTTTGACATCGGGCAACTGTTAGAGGATGAGGTTCTGCCGAATCTCAGCCTCTTGGCTCCCGAACTGACGATCTGTACGGAGGCTGCTGACCGCCTGCGCCGACCGAACCGGGAGCGAGTATTTGTGTCACGCAGACGCTCACGGAAGGTTTCGCAGCAAGAAGGGGAGCATCTCCTCCATGCTGAGGCGGCGTTGTTTCGGGCAGGCATCCCGAACCTCCTGCTTCCGTTCCAGCGAGACAAGTTTGCCAGCAACACCTTTGTGGTGCCCTGCGTTGCGCAGGCAAGAGATTGTTTATGTCACGCAGGATTTCGACAGACGCGGCGGTCTCCCTTGTGGCTTGTTGATGGCGAGACAGGTCGCCCGATCCGCCTTGTCGAACACAGAACTTAATCTCCCCAATATCTGAGGAGGAACTGAGCAGATGAAGCGAGCCGCATTTTACGTCCGCGTTTCGACCGTCGATCAGCACCCGGAGACCCAGTTAAGGGAACTCCGCGAATACGCGCAGCGACGTGGGCTGAGCGTCGCGCAGGAGCAGGAGTACGTAGACCACGGGATCGGCGGCACGAAGGCACGCCGCCCGGCGCTCGACCGCATGCTGGAAGACGCCCGGAGGCGACGCTTTGATGTGCTGCTTGTTTGGTCGTGCGACCGCCTCGCACGCTCCACTAAACATTTCCTTCAGTGCCTCGACGAACTCGACTCTTGCGATGTCCAGTTCGTGTCGCTGCGCGAGGCGTTCGACACATCGGGAGCTTTGGGGCGGGCGTTTCTCGGCATCGTCGCAGTGCTAGGCGAGATGGAACGGGCACTTTTGATAGAGCGCGTCCGCAGTGGCATGGCCCGCGCCCGTGCAGAGGGCCGACAGATCGGACGTGCAAGGCTCGATATTGACCGCCAGCAGGTCATCCAAGACCGCCAATCCGGCATGAGCCTGACCGAAGTTGCCAATAAGCACCGCATCTCGCGGGCGTCCGTCTGCCGCTTAATGAAAGAGGCGACCTCGACCTCGGACGCCCCCGTTCCCGCGCTTGCTGGGAACACGCCGGAGCAAGTCAGCGCGGCGGGCGCTGCCCAATGAAAGAAACGCAGATCGAAACGGTGGGAAAGGTCTTTGTGGTCATCCGTGGCATACGGCGGTGCTTGATCTGCGACTGCGCGTTCACCCCAACGGAAGCTGCCGACCATGCTTCAGCGCCGTGCCATCCGCGCACCACGGGTTCTGAACCAGATGAAGATACACTTGATCCATGCTCGTCATTTCTCCCACCGATAGAGGCTTCGTCCTCACAGGGGCAGGCGTAAGCGCCGAGTTTCATACTGGTCTTTTACGTGGTTTGGTCGGGCTTGATGTTCTGGTTCAATCGCAGGACGTTATTCGGATCATATTTCTTCTTTATCTCGACCAACCGAGCGTAGTTTGAGCCATATGCGGCTCGCACAAGCGCTTCGCTCGTTTCGCCAAGTTGGTTGGAATACACCCCCTGCGCGAATGGCTGCAATCTGTCCCGCGTCGCCTGCACCCATCGCACGATCCCAGCCTTCTCTCCGGCACGGTTCCAAACACCCGCCATGTCTACCTCAAAACCCGGTCGCCGCAGGGCATACGCCGTATCACGCACATTGACCCGGCTGACAGCGCCACGCAGGGGCACAACGATTACCTTGCAGGTTGCTGGCGCGTCGCTGATTGCAGTCGTGATCGCGGCAATCGCAGCCTCGTGAAGTTCCCGAAGGAAAAGATTCGTTTGGAAGTGAGCAACTGGAGTCAGAAGAAATCCCCCTGCCGACTGAGCTTCGAGATAGGACATGACCTTGACGCTGTCATCCTGCGGGTGGAGCGCACGCAGCGGTCTGAGCAAGTCGTCTCCGATGCGTGGATCGCCGCAATAGCAGAGATCGACTTTGAGTCTTGGGTGTTGTTCGGACGGCAACAATTGCACGAGCGCGTCCATTTCATCCGGTGCTGCCGCAAGAAACTTAACAAAAGCCTGAAGCAACTCAGGAATCCGCCCTGCCGGATACGTCAGCGATCCCGACAGAACCTCGCCTACCGGATGGACTTGGTACTCCAACGCCGTTATCACACCGAAGTTGCCGCCCCCACCGCGAATAGCCCAAAAGAGGTCGGAATTTGATTTCTGGCTGGCTTCGATCTGTCTCCCGTCCACGGTCACGACTTGCGCTGACAGCAGGTTGTCACACGCAGTTCCGTACTTTTCCATTAAACGACCTTCTCCACCGCCAAGCGTCAGACCCGCAATTCCCACTGTCGGGCAGCCGCCTGATGTAGTCGCAAGGCCGAAGTGCTGCGTCGCTTCGTCCAGATCGCGAACGAGCGCCCCTGCTTCCGCACGGGCCACACGTTTGCTTGCATCAACCTCCACTCGTTTCAACCCGGAGAGGTCGATTACTAATCCGCCATCGCACATACCGTATCCGAGGCGGCTATGCCCTCCCCCGTGTACCGCCACTTGCAAATCGTGTTTCTGTGCAAACTCAAGGCTGCGTGCAACGTCGGATGCGCCGTCGCAGCGCACGATCAGCGCCGGACGAAGATCAAATGCGCGATTGAAAATCAGCCGTGCCGCTTCATAATCGGGCGTGTCCGTCGTAATTACGTGACCAGTGATCTCTGAAGCCAGCTTTCGCATCGCCGCCGAATCCAACGGAGTGGCACCCTGTTCGCGTTTATCGAACATCCTCCCCGCTTCAGCAGACGAGCACCCGTAAAGCGCGGCAGCGAAAGCTGTTTGCCGGACGAACTTTCTTCGCGTAATCAGCGCCATCTTCGACTCCACGAACTATTGCCGCGAGTCTTGCCTGTGAGCTTCACTCGCGACACATAGAAGCTCCTCTTCGTGACTCGACCTAATGTTCCGCACTTTGGACATGTCGGCGTACTCCTGTAAGCCTACGTAGTCGGATTTTCGCCGTCAACGTCATCGCCCGCCTTGCCCGTAAGCCAGTCGGAATCAGGCAGGCTTGCGACGGTGCCGTGGCGAACGGCGTGACGCCTCGGCGGTCACGAACTTGTGAGCCATGCCGAGCAAGTCCCGCAGGACATCGGGTGTGACGCAGGACAGGCGAACCAGCACCGCGCTGTAGCCGAGATAGTGGTCGGTCACGTAGTACACGTCGGGAGCGGCTGCGAGCAGTTCGGCGCGGTCATCGAAGCCGACGCGAACCACAAGCGAATTCGGCTCAGCCGAACGATGAGTGGGCACGCAAGCCAAGAGTTTTCCGCTAACCTTGAGCGCGGGTGCGCCGTATGCCGTGCTCTCCTCCACGCCGAGCAGAGTTAATCCGATCTTCCGCACCGAGTCGAAGTTGACTGTGCTTTTTGGCATGGCGAGTGCGATTATCAGCAAGAGCAACGGACTTTTCAAGACGGGCTATTGCAGCTTCGCGTACTCGGCTTTGGCTTGCTTCAGGATGGGGATGTCGGGGTCGGCGTCTTTCCAGAGGGTGAAAAAATCCTGATACGCCGCTTTCGCTTTCGCCGTATCGCCGGACATTGCATAGGCCCGACCGAGTTGAAGACGGGCAAGAGCGCCGATCGGTGAGTTCCAGACAATCCCACGATGGTCGAGGATTTTCAGGAACTCTGCCGTTGCTTCATTGCCTTGATGAGCGGCTAGATACGCCTCTCCTCGAACAAAAGCGGGATACAAGCCATTCCAAGTGTACTCGCCGCTAAATGTGGTTGTTCCCAATTCGTACGGCAGGGCGGCTCGAAGCGTCTCCAACGCCCCCGAAGAATCCCCTCGATTCAGCGCGAGCTTGGCGCGGATGGTTGGCAAGTAGTTGAACTGCACGGTCGTGCCTTCGGGGAATCGCTTGTTCAACTCCTTGATCAAGGTCTCTGCACGTCCCGTGTCTCCGTCATATGCTGAAGCGAGCGCAGAGGCGTACAGCACATCGACGCCAGTGGAATGTGCCACTGCAACCGAGGCACGCCGACGGGCTTCCCCTGCGTTACCAAATAGGGCTTCCCTTAGTCCAGACGTGGCGGAATAGTTGGCAGAAATTTCTTTTTCGTCGAAGCGCTCGGCTGATTCCATAGCCCTTCGAGTCAGTTCTTCCGACTCACGCACTCGCCCGTAATAAGCCGAGGTATCCGACTCGTATGCAAGCAACGTATTTTCTACCCCGGTCTGACCCGCTGCCACTGTGACCTGCTGTTTCATCCCCGCTTCATCGTTCTGTAGAAAGGCAAGGTGGTACAGAGAGGCGGGGTAGTAATGGTGGTACATTTTACGTTCGACGGCTTGCCTATACGCCGAGTTTGCCTCATCAAAGCGATTCAAAGCTATATAGCCATCCATGAGGAAGACATAGGGGGCAGGGTAGTTCGGGTTTAGCCGAATTGCCTCTTTGGCTTCGGCAATCACTCCATCATAGCGACCGATCGCCGGATAAATTGCGCCTGACAAGTACGTATGCGGCGCCTCGGCACGCGGATAAGCCTGCATCCAAAGCTTGCCGCTTTGTTCGGCTTTTTCGAGGTTACCCAGAACTTCTTTGTAGTAGATAGCCGATACGAAATACCTCTCAGGCTCACTTGCACGTTCGCGCAGTTCGTATGCCTTTCGTGTGTATCTCGCTGCGATGGTGGGTTCTCCAATCGACGTATGCCAGATGCCCAACCACGCATAGGCAACCGCGAAATTCGGGTCGAGTTCGACAGCCCGCTTGTAAAAGGTAATCGCAACTGGAGGGGAGGTCGCCCGCTTGCCGGAGCTAAAAGCTTTCAAGGCTTCGAGTGATGGCGTAGTGGCCTCTTCGAGGGGGGTATCGAACTTCTGCACAGTGCTCAGCGACTCGCCCAGTTTGTTCCGAATGTCCGAGGCTGTCTTGCCAAGCGCATCGAGCACATGGTTCTTGTCGCTCGCCTGTGCTTCTGTGCTCGCAAGGGTTGCTCCGTTTGAGCAGTTGACCGCTTTCACGGTCAGAAGATATGGGTTTCCAATTTGAGCTATCGAGCCATTGAGCACTGCCGCGCTCGCCGTCCGCTGGCAAAGCTGCCGCGCAATCTCAGGCGTCAGCTTCGCGTCTGGCTTCTGACCCATCATTTGGAGGGTCTGCTGGATTTGCTGCTCTGAGACAATGCTCAGGAATGGTGATTGCTCCAGTTGTACGGAAAGCCCCTGCCTGAGCGTGCCGTCAAACACCGGGTCGCCGGTCGTGTTAGTGAAGTCGGCGAGCACAACTGTGTCGTTGTCGGTGAGCTTGGGTGTGCGATGAATATAGAAGTACCCCCCCACGGACAACGCCATAACAATCACCGTAGCAGAAACAAGTACCCTACTGAGCCGTCGAATACCCGTGGCGGATTGCGTCCTCGCACCGATCGGTAATCGTTCTGTATCAGTGTCTCGTTTAAGCCGTTGCAGATCAGTCCGAATGTCAGAGGCGTGCTGGTAGCGGAGGCTACGATCTTTCTCAAGACACTTGCAGATAATTCGCTCCAGATCGGAAGGCACATCGGGGTTCACCCGCCCGACCGAGACCGGTGCGCGATTCAAGATTGACTCGAAGATTGTTCCGGTCGTTTCGCCGGGGAAAGGTAGTTTTCCCGTCGCCATTTCGTAGAGCACTGTGCCGAAAGAAAACAAATCCGTGCGAACGTCTAACTCCTTGCCGCGAACCTGCTCCGGTGACATATATGAAACTGTGCCAACCGCCGCGCCGGTGCTGGTCAGGTGTTCTCCGAACGTCGTTGTTGCGTCCGAAGTGGCTTCAACATTTGCGGCTCTGTCTATCGTGGGCAGCACCTTCGCTAAACCGAAATCCAGAACCTTGGCATGTCCAAGCTGGGTCACGAAAATGTTGGCGGGTTTGATGTCGCGATGAATGATCCCCTTGGCGTGAGCCGCGTCCAGAGCGTTGGTAATGTCGATTCCAACCGACAGGATCAACTCGGTCTCCAGCGGACGCCCGGCGATCCGATGCTTCAGCGTGACGCCCTCCAAGAACTCCATGACGATGAAGGACTGCCCGTCTTGCTGTCCAATCTCGTGGACGGTACAAATGTTAGGATGGTTCAGAGCGGAAGCTGCTTGTGCCTCTCGTCGGAGCCTTACCAGAGCTTGGGGTTCTGTCGCGGCGTCATCCGGCAAAAACTTCAGAGCAACAAATCTGTGCAGGGTTAGGTCTTCAGCCTTGTACACCACACCCATCCCGCCGCCGCCAAGTTTTTCAACGACGCGGTAATGCGAGACTGTCTGCCCGATCAAGGGCTGGACATTATTATGGTTCCTACTATCGTCGTCCAGAGCGAGTTTCCGCGCAGCCATTTCCGCAGCCGGACTTTCCAAGAAGCCCCCAGCATTTCGATGAGCGGTGAGAAGTGACCGCACTTCCCGTTCCAGCACCGAATCCCCAGCACAGGCGCGTCGCAAAAAATCATCGCGTTCTTCAGGCGGGCGCTCCAGCACCGACTGCAACAGGCTATCGACTTGTTTCCACCGTGCGGCGTCCATCGCCTGTCCCACCTGTCAGTTCACGGTACAGCCACGCCTTCGCTGTGCTCCAGTCACGCATGACGGTAACGGGCGACACGTTGAGCACTTCGGCAGTTTCTTCCACGCTGAGTCCGCCGAAGAAGCGCAACTCGACAACCTGCACTTTGCGAGGATCAAGTCGCGCCAGCGCGACCATCGCATCATCGAGTGCCATTAAATCCGTATCCCGCTCGCCGTCTACTATGGCGGTCTCTTCGAGGGAAACATGCTGCACGCCACGACCGCGTTTCAGATTGCGTCGTCGTGCATGTTCCACGAGAATCCGGCGCATTAGCTGCGCCGACACAGCAAAGAAGTGGGCGCGGTTCTGCCATTTCATGCTCTTGTAATCGACAAGGCGCATGTAAGCTTCGTTAACCAAAGCCGTCGTTTGGAGGCTGTGCCCGGTGCGCTCCCGGCTCATGTAGTGCCGTGCAAGTCGGTGCAGTTCGTCATAAACTATAGGGGTCAGCTTGCCGAGCGCATCCCGGTCTCCTTCACTCCAAGCTCGGAGCAAACCGCTAACCTGCACGCATGATGGCGCTTTCGCGTCGTCATCAGGTTGTGCTGTTTTTCGCATAGCCCCACATTTTGAAAATCTTAGCCCTTTAGCGCAGCCCCATCAAGAAAAGTTTCACCGCATGATAGTTCCGCTCCGCGTTTTGCGCCTATTTAAATGGGGCGATGGAAGACGCCCCCAAGATACTTCGCGAAAACACAAGGAGGGCGCGAACATGAAATCCAGTCTATCAACGTGGCTCGCAGCAACGAGCTTACTTGGCTGTTTGCTTACTGTAGCAATGCCTCTTCCGGTTGTAGCGGAAGAGAAAGCACAACCGGCAGCACAGCTTCGCTACAAAGTGATTGATCTCGGAACTTTGCCCGGAGGCAATTTCAGCCAGCCATTCGTCATCCTGAACAATGGCGTAGTGAGTGGGTCGTCGAACCTGCCCGACAACTCACAGCATGCCGTTCTGTGGTACGGCAAACGCATGAAAGACCTTGGCACACTGGGCGGACAGAACAGCATCGCATTCGGCGTAAATGCGTGGGAACAGGTTGTTGGAGAAGCAGAAACTTCCACCTCAGACCCGAACGGAGAAGATTTCTGCGGCTTTGGTACGCACCTCATTTGCCTGCCGACAATTTGGGGAAGCGGGAAACCGAATGCACTTCCCACGCTCGGAGGCAACAATGGCGTCGTCAACCGCAACAACAACTGGGGCGTAGCTGTCGGCTGGGCCGAAACCTCCGTGGATGATCCCGCTTGCCCACCTCCACAAAAGCTCCAGTTCAAACCTGTGGCTTGGGACTTTGGGCAGCCCATCGAACTTCCAATCAAGAACGGAGATCGCGACGGAATTGCTCTGGGGATCAACGATTATGGCGAGATCGTGGGATCGTCGGGAATCTGTTCCGCTTTCAACCCTAACTTACTGATCAATCTTCAGGGTGTGCATGCCTTGTTGTGGGAGGACGGCAAGGTTGTTGATCTTGGAAACCTCGGCGGAAAGACAGGACAGGGTGGTGGAAATATCGCTTTTGCCATCAATAATCGCGGACAGGCGGTTGGAAGCTCTGACCTTCCCGGCGACACGACATCTCACGCTTTCTTGTGGACAAAAGCTACCAAGATGCAAGACCTCGGCACGCTCACTGGCGACTTTGCCAGCGCCGCGATCAGCATTAACGACCGTGGCGTAGTGGTGGGTCTATCCATCAGCGCCAGCGGCAACACGCGAGCCGTCGTCTGGCGCGACAGCATCCCGACTGATCTCAACAAACTGGTTCAAGCCAACCCACCTTTGTATTTGTTGACAGGATGCAGCATCAATTCTCGCGGCGAAATCACCGGCTTGGGGCAAACCGGCACTGGTGAGATTCACACGTATCGCGCTATTCCCATACGGGACAAATCCAGCCTCGAAGGGCAGCAATAGCAACAAGTGACGTCGGTGAAGCCCTACGTTCTTTGTTTAGAGACGTGGGGCTTCTTTCTTGCACGCCAACTGTAGCGGAAATGCGGTAAAGCAAGTTAAATCAGCATTGCCTAGCAGCGAATTACAGGGCTGTTCCAAAAGGGTTCTCCTCCAGTAGCCATTAAGCGAATGAATCCATTAGCCCAGAACTTTCGACTCTCGCTGGTTACAGGGAATACCTTTTGAACAGTTTTTCACGATACGGAGGTTGTGGGTTTCATATCTTGTGAAACGGGAACCCGCCGCAAGCCCAGACCGCAAGCTACGAATACCACAGCAACAACCGTAAACATCAGCACGTTGGCAGCAGCATCCGTCCAGAGCAGCCCGTGCGTTCCGAATCTGCTGAAGCCGAAGCCATCAAGCCGGATCATGTAGAGAAGAGGGATCGTCACAATCGCGTTGAGCACACTGTACAGTGTGCTGGCATCACGGGTCTCTACTCCAACGATCTCCACCATCAGCGCGGTGCTCCGCGCCCAGCACAGACCTTCCGTCACCAAATAGAACGCTGTGCCTGCCAGATAGACCGAGGGATGATTTGCCGCCAAGAGCACAATCGCGGCGAGAGCATTCGTCAGTCCTGCTGCGGCGTAAGTCAGTCGCCGATCCCAGTCGCCGGGAATCAGAGCGCCACTTAACGATCCCAACGCGAGCATTGATCCTCCAGCCACGCCGTTCATCCACATCACGCCGGACGTACCCACTCCGTAATGCGAGGCGACCGCTGGCAGCAAACTCTGCGCGGCTCCCGTCCCTCCGGGTGCGAGGAGAAGCAGTGTGCTCCATCTGCGTTCAGGCGAGCGGGCAACCGACCATAGCTCTGTGCCGATTTGAGGGAGGCGACCTTGGAACCACGCAGAAGGCTCTGGCAAGGGTTCAGGGATGGTGAAGGCTAGGAGTCCGGGCAATGCGACCAGAGCCGCTACACATACTCCGACAGTAGCTATGGGCACATGCGCTGCCAGCCAAAGGATGAAAGCAGCGCCGAGGGCACCGCCACCCAACTGCCCTGCCATGATCCAAGCGGCGGCTTTCGACTGAGCCGATTCCGACAACGTCTTCACTATGAGTCCGCCGCAGGCTGCACCAACCAAGAAGGTGATGAGACCGCCAGCGAGGATGAGCGCAGTCATCAGCATCAAATGGGAAGAGCCGATCAGCGGAAAATACAGGCACGCGGAAAGGGCAGTGCCAAAGCTCGCGAGCACCAGCCAAGTCCTACGGCGGAACTTGATGTCCACGACTGGCGCAAAGAGGAAGCCGATGACTCCGGGCAGGTTGATGATTGAACTGATGCTGGCGATCCGATCCACCGGGACGCCAGCTTGCGCAAGTAGCAACGGAAAGGCTGTGAAGTTAAAGCCAACGACGACGATACCGAGAGGCAGGATCAGCAGGCTAAAGAGCCAAGGCGCAGGCGGCTTGCGCAGATCGCGCATGGGCAGGAATCATATCAGTTTGCCGTACCGCAAATACTGCCCCGTAGTTCTGGGTGGTGCTTACGGACTGCGCAGTTTTCACAACACATTCTGGATCAGCCTGATCGCTGCCTCAGGATCATCCACTTCCACGAATAGTTCGTTGTACCGCTCGTCATGCAAGTCAATCACGATGGTCTTCTCCGGGTGATGCACGTCCCAAAAGACCCGCTTGCCGTCCTGATAGAAGGTTCCCGCTGTGATGACTCCGGGCACATTGGTTCCGGGCATCCTGATCCCGTGATACCATCCGCGTGCAGCTTCTGGGTCGGCTCGAACGCGGGCGATGTGCTTGAGCGGGATTTCGAGGCTGGTCTTGAACGCCCAGAGCTTGTCAGCACCCCGGACGTGCAACGTCAGCTTGCCTTCCGCTACTGATAAGTCCACCAAGGCGATACTCCCACGGTCGGTCCATCCCGACCACAACCTGAAAAAAGAGAGCGGGCCCCCCCCCGCTCTCGAAGCATGTCTCAAAACGAATCTAACGCTTCAACTCGACTTGGATGACCTCGAATGGTTTCTTGCTGGCATTTTCCGGCAGGTGAGTGAAGGCATCCATGTGTTGCACCGAGCCAGCCTTTGCCTTGATGTCCTCACTCTTTCCATCCGGGTAGGTGAAGTTGGCGTGCGCGTCCGTCAGAAACACAGCAATAGATTCCGGATGGCTGTGCATCACCGATTTCTCACCCGCCTTGTACTTGATCCGAACTACTCGAACTCGATCATTTTCGAACTCGACCGTGTAATGCTTGGAATCAACTTTCACGGGGTCATCCGTGATCGGTTGGGGTACTCTTGCAGTTGCCAT
>Ga0070735_10000632_pt1 | contig 36950 bp, 37 predicted proteins | sample Coa_R1_FD_66443 | JGI IMG/M metagenome (GOLD analysis project Ga0070735, IMG submission 66443) | Surface soil microbial communities from Centralia Pennsylvania, which are recovering from an underground coalmine fire - Coalmine... | ecosystem: Environmental > Terrestrial > Soil > Unclassified ...
ATTGTCGAAGGGCATGGTGGCGCAACTGCATCTGGCGCTGGTGATGGCGATCGACGCCCGCTTGCTGGTGCTCGACGAGCCGACGCTCGGCCTCGACATTTTGTATCGCAAGCAGTTCTACGATTCTCTGCTGAACGATTACTTCGACCGCACCCGCACGATTGTCGTCACGACGCATCAGGTGGATGAAATTCAGGATGTGCTGACCGACGTGATATTTATCGACCGCGGACGAATCGTGTTTTCGTGCAGCATGGAGGAATTCGAATCACGGTATCTCGAACTGGCGGTCAGTCAGGAAAACGCCGCGGCGGCGCGAAGTTTGAAGCCGATCAACGAACGTCAGGCAATTGGCCGCAGCATTTTTCTCTTCGATGGCGCCGACCGGCAAAAGCTGGCCGCACTCGGCGAAGTTCGGCGGCCAGGCATTGCCGACCTCTTTGTCGCAGTAATCGGCAATCAGCCGGGGATGAAAGGAGCTGCTCAATGAATACCCAGGCCAACGCCATGCCAGAATCCGCGATCGGAGAGCGAGCGGCTGCGCCAGTGCTCATCACGCCCGCCCGGCGATTCTATTGGTCGGTGCGACGCGAATTCTGGGAATATCGATTCATCTATTGGGCGCCGATTTTGATGGGCGCGGTGTTTCTGCTCGGTTTCATGATCAGCCTGGTGCGGCTGCCGCATCAGATGCGCGAAGTCTCGCAGCTCGATTGGCTGCGCTATCGGGCGGCGATCGCCACTCACTACGACGTTGTTGCCGGACTGATGATGCTCACCAGCATTCTGGTCAGTGTCTTTTATTGCAGCGACGCGCTGCACAGCGAGCGTAGCGATCGCAGCATTCTCTTCTGGAAATCGCTGCCGGTTTCGGATTGGACCACCGTTTTGGCGAAGGCCAGCATTCCGTTCATAGTTGTACCGCTGATCGCTTGTATCGTCACCATTGGCGTGCAGTGTCTGATGCTCCTGATGACCAGCCCCGTTTTGCTGGCCAATGGATTCAGCGTAGCCAGATATTGGACGGAGCTCTCCGTCGTGCAGATGTGGTTCCTGCTGGTCTATCACATATTCACCGCGCACGCGATCTGGCCCATGCCGGTCTATGCCTGGCTGCTGCTGGTTTCCGGATGGGCACGCCGCGCGGTGCTGCTGTGGGCGGCATTACCGGTCGTCGCGATCGGCGGATTGGAGTTCATCCTGTTTCGCACCTCGCATTTCGCGATGCTGGTGGCCTCGCGGCTAATCGGCTCGGCTCCGGCTGCCGCGAATGGGCCGGAAATATTTCCGACCAATCCCATGACGCACATCGTGCCGGTTCATTTCATTCTCAGTCCCGGGCTGTGGATCGGGGTGGCAGTCACTGCTGCATTCCTGGCTGGAGCTGTTCGCCTGCGACGCTATCGCGGGCCAATGTAAGTTTCCGCGGGATGCCTGCGATTTCCGGTAGCGGGCTTTCGGAAGCGATCCGAAATGGGCACAATGTGTGGATGATTTCCTGCGCCCGCGCTCTCAGCTTTTTTGCCTGCCTCGGTTTAGTATCGACGATTTCTGCCGCGCAACACCCAAAGTGGCCCGCGCCACCTACACGCGACCCTCACACTGCCGGATACGTCAGCGCCAAAGAATTGCCAGACGGCGCAGTGCCCCCGGCGAATGTGGATGGAAATTTCATCATCGGCCCAACGCACAATCCCGCTCCGGAGATTTCAGATGCCAATGCGCCCAAGGGGACCGTCATCGAGTTCACCATGAGTTCGGCCGACAGCAAGATTTATCCCGGCATTGCGCGCGATCCTGGGCCGCTGGGCACGCCTGATCCAAGAGATCCGGAAAAGTTGATCGTGACCACGAGCCACCCGGCGCCATACACGCGAAAGGTCACCGCGTATGTGCCGAAGCAATACGTCGCTGGAAGCGTCGCGCCCTTTATCGTCGGAGCCGACGGGCCCGATCATCTACTCTTTTCCGCGCTCGACGGCCTGATCGCCGAACACAAAGTTCCGGCGATGATCGCAATTTCAATCGGCAATGGCGGCGGCGACGCGCAGGGCAGCGAACGCGGTTTCGAGTACGACACGATGTCGGGCAAGTACGCCGAATTCGTCGAAACTGAAGTACTGCCGCGCGTCGAGATTGAAGCGCACGTGAAGCTCACAAAAGATCCCGACGGACGCGCCACCATGGGAGGCAGCTCCGGAGCCTCTTGCGCGCTCATCATGGCCTGGTATCACCCTGAGTTGTATCACCGTGTGCTCAGTTACTCCGGCACATTTGTGAATCAGCAGTGGCCGCCGAATCCCGAGACTCCGCACGGCGCGTGGGAATTCCATGAGCACCTGATCCCGGAAACTCCAGCGAAGCCGATTCGAATCTGGATGGAGGTGGGCGACCGCGATCTCTTCAATCCGAACGTGATGCGCGACAACATGCACGACTGGGTGCTGGCGAATGAGCGCATGGCCAAGGTGCTCGCTGACAAGGGATATCACTATCAATTCGTCTTCGCGCGCAACGCCGTCCACGTCGACCATGCAGTGAAAGAGCAGACGTTGCCCGAAGCGCTCGAGTACGTTTGGCAGGGATATGGGGCAGGGAAATAGAACATCGCGAGCCGATGGTTCTCGGCACAAGCGCATGGATTAGCAATTGTTTTAGAAGCACCACGAGAAGGCGCCCGGCTTGTCGTCATTCAGGAACTGGATGCTTCCGACAGCATCTTTGGATTGCTTCTCATCTGAGCAACCCAGCCCCTCAACCTCAACTTTCGAGGTGCCGTCGGCGAAGGTCCAAACAGGATAGGCGCATGATCCCGTACCCTCGACGGATTCCTTGCCGTTCGTGATCTCGACGTCGGACTCTTTCAGAACGGAATGAGGCTTATGCCAAAGTCGGTATCGTAACGGCGAGCCAACCGGCTGATCGACGACGATTCGGTCCTTCTCTGTTTGACACGCAAATCTCACGCGATAAATGGGTTTCTGATCCGGACGAGCTGTCACCGGGAGGTTGATCGTCACGATTCGATAACCCAGGTCGGTTCGGCGAATCCACACGGTACCTCGACCGTACATGACTCCCTCATCGTTGCAGAACAGCGTCTTTGGATTTTGGTCGAGTACAGTGCGGCGGACTGAGGTTGGAAAGACGTTCTCGAATCGAGCTTGCAAAGAAGCAGCGTCATCTACAGAGTACCTTCCTCGGTCGTCATTAATGTGAAGAGGAAATTTCACGAGCAACGCAATGATCCCTGTGTCCTGCTTGGATAGCGCGCCGCGCAGTTCTTGATCGAACGCCAGGAACGTTCCGGTTTCCTGAACTCCTTGCGAAGCGAGATCGCAGCTCTCGCCAAGACGACTCGTCTGCGAGAAAGCGCCGACCGTAAGAGTCGTTAGAAGAGCTGTAGCGAAGAGCCAACATTTGTTCATGCGAGGAAGTGTATGTCCTGGCATTTGTCCCGAGGTCTCGCTTCTAATTGCTTCCCGCCGGCTGATGCAGTTCCTGCTGCACCGATGGTGGAAGATTATCCATGTGATTGAGAAAGGTGACGACCTGCCATATTTCGCTATCGGCCATGATGTTTCCCCAGGCCGGCATGGCGGAGCGGCGCACTCCGTACTTGATCAGATAAGACTCCTGGTTCTCGGGCAGACGCAGGTGGGCCTGCATAAACTGCGGCGCCCGCGGATTGAACGATGCCCCGTAATCGCTCCTGGGATTATCTGGACGTCCGTGGCAGTCGGCGCACTTGTCGCGATAGAGGCGGCCTCCATCGAGCAGGTTAGCCTCCGTGGGCTGAATCGGGTTCGGTTGCGAAGGCGCGTATCGTGCGGCCGAGGCGTTCACGGCACTTGTGGCGAGCTGAGATTCGACCCACGATGGCGGAGCGCTCGCCCGCAGGTCGGGATATCCCAGCTTCAGATATAGCCAGCCGCCAACCGAAAAAGCAATCAGAGTTACAACAATCCCCAGCACAAAGTTTTTCATCTCGAGCCCCCGAAAATCTGTTCGGCGCATTATGCGCTTTTTCTGTATGGATTTCCCGCCGGTGCGAGCTGCCGGCACCCGAGCTCCACATTTTGTTGCTACTACCTAGGTAACATGGTACATTGGTACACATGATAGACGATCCCAGGCTGGAAATCGAGCGCGTGCAGACCGGCGTTCGCATCGAGAAGCGAATCCTGAAGGTACTGAAGGGTTTCGCCGAATACCACGACATGACGCTGGGCGATGTTCTTGAGGGCATCGTATTGCACGCTTTCGATGGAAAGACCCCCTTCAGCGCCGAGTCGCTGGAGCGCATTCGCGAATTGAAAAAGTTCTACGGACTCGATCTCGATTCCAGCGCCAGCCACCGGCTGAAAGAAATCAAGGCAAAGTTCCGCCGGTCAAGAAGCTAAGCCGTTCACCACGCAGCATGAGGAGAATCGCATGAGCAGCTCTCAGGCAAAACTCGGGTGGACCGTCCTGCAATGGGCGTTAGGGATCGTCATCCTGATCGAGGCGGTACTGTTTGTGATGCCCAGCGCCGCGCATGATTTCGCCCGCACACACATGCCGAATCTCGTGCGGATGGTCGTCGGCTTCGGAGAAATCTTCGGCAGCATTCTTCTGCTGATTCCGAAGATGGCAATTCGAGGCGCGTGGCTTCTGCTGGCCGTTTTCGTGATGGCAATTCTGATTCACTTGCTGCATGGGCTGTATGGCATCGGCAATCTCGTTATATACGCGGCCGCCGCGTTCGCGCTCGCGGTGGGTAGAAGTTAGAACTTCAAAGCCGCGTCGTTTTCTGCGGCGCGGAGCAACATGTCGGAGGACTTATGAACGCAGTAGAGATTTCTGCGCAAGTAGCGGTTCAGCAGGTAAAGCGTGGAGGCGGCTTCGAACTGTCTTGCAGTGCGGACACGGCGTTTCCGCTATTCAGTCCCGAGGGCGAGCGTCTGTGGATCAAAGATTGGAATCCCGCACCGGTTTTTCCCGGGACGATCGAATTTCGCCCCGACACAGTCTTCCGGCAGGGAACCGGTGATGGTGACGCCATCTGGACGATTGTTGATGCCGATTGGAAGTCGCATCGGGCGGAATACGTCCGCGTTGCTCCTAAATCGCATGCCGCGCGCATCGTGGTGAAAGTCGATCCGGCCGGTCCCGGCCGCTGTTACGTAAACGCCGCGTTCACCGTTACCGCCTTTGCCGAGCACGGGTATGCGCTGCTCGAGTCATTTTCTGAAAATGCATACGGCGCGAAGATGAAGACGTGGGAGCGACAGATCGGTGAATATCTTGACTTGGCAAGAAGGCAATAGTCCGAACCTTCGGTGGCACCGCGACACGGCTATGCATGCTCTCGATCGGTCTTGCCGGATGCATTCTCGGCCGCATAGTTGAACAAGAGCTGATTGCCGTCGGGATCGTCGACCACCAGCAGCCGGTATCCCCATCTTCCGTCATTGACCGCAACATCTTTAGCCTGAAGCTCCGCGCGCAGCGCATCCAGCGCGATGGCCAGGGCCTCGGGCGTTGGCGGCTCGACGTTCAGAGAAATGAACATCACTGTTTTGCCAACCTTCTCCGGCCACGTATCTGCCAGGATGAGCGCGCATCCCTGCCGGTCCACCTGTGCAACGAAAACCTTGCCACCTTCCTCGTAGCGCCAGGGGCTCGTGAATCCGAGCCGGTCAATATAAAACCGCAGTGAGGTCGCAACATCCTTCACGTGCAGGATGGGTCGGGCGAACCAGTCTGTCATAGGCGCTGAATCCTTCAGAGAACTGAGCCTTGGATTCTACCCTGCCTCGGTAGTCGTTTATCATCCTCAAACGTCTAATTCTCGTTCCATTGAGGAAAACCACCGGTGAGACACATTCTGCTCTCTGCCCTGCTGTTCTTTGCCGCGAATGTCGCGCACGCTCAGAAGATTGCCAATGGCGAAGACCTGCTCCGCGTTATGCATGATCGCTATCAGTCCTCCTGGTATCAGACCGTCACGTTCACGCAGAAGAGCACCACCTACAAGCCCGATGGCACCAGTTCGGCCGAGACGTGGTACGAGGCCGCATCGGTTCCCGGCAAACTTCGCATCGACATTGGTCCGGCGTCCGAAGGCAACGGCTACGTGCTGGTCAACGGCGACGTCAGCATCATCAAGAACAACAAAGTTACGGGTACGCGCCGTTCTGTGAACATGCTGCTGGTCCTCGGATTCGACGTGTACCGGCAGGATCCAGCAACCACGATCGAGGTCGTCAAGGGCGAAGGCTACGATCTCTCGAAAATTCACGAAGAAGATTGGGACGGCAAGGCCGCCTACGTCGTCGGCGCCGATAAAGGCGATCTGAAGTCGAAGCAGTTCTGGGTCGAAAAGAAAACGCTGCTGTTCGTGCGCGACATCGAGCCTGCCCACAACGACCCCACAAAAACGAACGATATCCGGTTCATCCATTACCAGCGGCTTGCAGGAGCATGGATCGCCGCCGGAGTTGAAGTCCATTCAGATGGCAAGAAGGTGTTTACAGAGGACTATTCCGAGATCATCGCCAACCCGAAGCTAGACCCAGGCACGTTCGATCCAGAGAAATTTGCAACCACTCACTGGGAAAAATGACGTTTTATAATTGCGCAATTTAGTAATCGGGCAATCTAAAAGCCTCCCGAACGGAGGAGTTTTTCGATTACCAAATTACAAAATTACCCAATTACCAAATTCCCAAGCGGTAGAATAGCCTCAATATTTCCCAACGTCTCAACCCGGGAGTCTGTCATGGTGCGCTTCAAGGTCAACGGGCAATCCCAAACTTTCGATGGCGATCCCGAGATGCCGCTCATGTGGTATCTGCGCGACATCCTCGGCCTCACAGGAACCAAATACGGATGTGGCATGGGGCTCTGCGGATCATGCACCGTGCTCGAAAACGGCAAAGCGATCCGCTCCTGCACAGAGCAGATGAGCAAAATCGACGGCCGTGACATTACCACGATCGAAGGCATCTCGGCTCACGGCCCACACGTTGTGCAGAAAGCCTGGGCCGAGGTGAACGTTCCGCAATGCGGATACTGCCAGCCCGGCCAGATCATGCAGGCCATCGCGCTGCTCTCCTCAAAACCAAAGCCTACTGATGCCGATATTGACGACGAAATGTCAGGCAACATCTGCCGTTGCGGCACGTATCAGCGCATCCGCGCTGCCATCAAAGAAGCCGCGAAGGAGAGAGCATGACCTCCCTTGAAAATGTCAGCCGCCGCAGTTTTCTCCAGGGAATGTTTTCGGCCGGAGCTTTCGTGGTCTGCGTTCGGCGTTTTCCGATCCTCGCCAATTCGGCTGTTACTGTGGGTCCTCCGGCAAACGTCACGATGGCAATTCCTTCCGTCGATAGCGCGGTCTTCCATCCCGGAGTCTATCTCGGCATTCAGCCCGATGGCGTGGTGATGATCGTCGCGCATCGCACTGAGATGGGCAATGGTGTGCGCACGAGCTTGCCGCGAATTCTCGCCGATGAACTTGATGCCGACTGGAGCCGGGTCCATGTGATCCAGGGCGATGGCGATGAAAAGTATGGCTCGCAGGATACCGACGGTTCGCACTCGGTCCGCGAATTTTTCGACACCATGCGCGAGGCCGGAGCGACTGCCCGACTGATGCTGATTCGCGCCGCCGCGCAGCAGTGGGGCGTTCCAGAAGATCAATGCGTGGCCGATCCTCCGCACAGCGTCACGCACAAAGGGACGAATCGCACGCTCGGTTACGGAGAACTCGCGCCGCTCGCCGCGAAGCAGCCGATGCCGAAAAAAGAAGATGTCAAGCTGAAGTCACCGGCGCAGTGGCGCTACATCGGCAAGCCCGCGCCTGGCTACGACGTGACTGATGTCTGCGCCGGGAAATCGCTGTTTGGTATGGACGTTCGCCTCGACGGCATGCTCTATGCCGCTGTCGAGCATCCGCCGGTGCTGGGAGGAAAAGCAAAGTCATTCGACGATTCCGCAGCGCTCAAGGTGATTGGCGTCAAGCAGACGATTCCGATTCAGCCTTTCACTCCGCCGGCCGCGTTTCAACCGCTCGGCGGAGTCGCGGTGATCGCCGACAACACCTGGTCCGCCTTCAAAGGACGCACGCAGCTCAAAGTCGAGTGGGATAACGGCGCCAACGCCACTTACAACTCGGAAGACTACAAGAAGCAGCTCCAGCAAACCGCTCGCCAGCCGGGCAAAGTTGTGCACACAATCGGCAATCCCGACGCGGAGTTCGCGAAGGGTGGAAAAATCGTCGAGGCCGAATATTTCGCCCCGCATCTCGCGCACGCGTCGATGGAACCTCCGGTTGCTGTGGCTGACGTACAGGGCGACAAAGTTGTTGTGTGGTCGCCCACGCAGAATCCGGTCGGAGTCCGCGAGGAAGTCGCCAAGGCTCTCGGCTTGAAGAAAGAAGACGTAGTCTGCCACGTCACGTTTCTCGGCGGAGGCTTCGGCAGAAAATCGAAGCCCGACTATGCCGTCGAAGCTGCGGTCTTGTCGAAGAAAACCGGCAAGCCCGTGAAGGTGGTTTGGAGCCGCGAGGACGACATCAAGTTCGACTACTACCATTCGGTCGCGGCCATGTATATGAAGGCCGCCCTCGACGCATCCGGCAAGCCGACGGCATGGCTGCAGCGTTCGGTCTTTCCGCCGATCGGCTCGACGTTTGACACGAAAGCTGTTTACGGCGGGGCGGGTGAAATGTCGATGGGATTTGACGTGCTTCCGTTCGATCTTCCGAATTTCCGTTCGGAAAACGGCGAAGCCGTCGCGCACGTCCGCATCGGATGGCTGCGCTCCGTCGCTAACATTTATCACGCATTCGGCGTGCAGTCGTTCGCGAACGAGTTGGCATACGCGGCCAATCGCGATCCATACGATTATTTGCTTGCGTTGATTGGATCAGCGCGAACGGTCGACGGCGGCACGCAGCCTCCAGCGCTGGCCGAGAAATATCCGTATGAAACTGCCCGTCTGCGCCACGTGGCGGAACTTGCGGCCGACAAGGCGAAGTGGGGCAAGAAGAAGCCCGGTAACGGATGGGGCATGGGCATCGCCGTGCACCGCAGCTTTTTGACCTATGTCGCTTCGGTGGTCGAAGTCGAAGTCGATGACGGCGGAGGCGTTCGCATCCCGCACGTGTACACCGCAGTCGACGCAGGCACAGTCGCGAATCCCGAGATGGTACATCAGCAGTTTGAGGGCGCCGCCGTCTTCGGCACAAGCCTCGCGCGAACGGGAGCGATCACCGCGACCAACGGCGCAATCGATCAATCGAACTTCTCGGATTATCCGGTCGCGCGCATGAACGATGCGCCGGTGCATGTCGATGTGCAGATCGTTACCAGCACAGCGCCGCCGGCGGGAGTTGGAGAGCCCGGCGTGCCTCCAATGGCGCCAGCAATCTGCAATGCGATTTACGCGGCCACCGGAAAACGTGTGCGGGAGTTGCCACTCACGCGCAACGGCTTCGCCTGAGGCCGCTATGAGCCGATAACGTAGAAATTCTTCTGAAGGAGACGAATGCTCTCTCGGGATTACATCTTCTGGGAAGTTGACGTGCAGCGCGACTTCGTGCTGCCGGGCGGAAATCTATACGTCCCCGGCTCGGAAAAACTTCTACCCAACATCCGCCGCCTGACCGACGCCGCCCGCCAGAACCGCGTTTTTCTTGTATCCACCGGAGACTTCCACACTCCGAATGATCCCGAGTTCAAAGTCTTTCCGCCGCATTGTGTGAAGGGAACCGCCGGCGCAGAACTCGTACCGGAAGCTCTCACTGAAAAAGTAGTTCGCGTGCCGAACGATCCGGACGCCAAGATTCCCGATGATCTCTCGAACTATCAGCAGATCCTCCTCGAAAAACAGACTCTCAGTATTTTCGAGAGTCGTCATGCCGACGAACTGGTTCGAAAACTCGGAGACCGCGCCGAGTTCGTGGTCTTCGGAGTCGTCACCGAATACTGCGTAGGATTTGCGGTGAAGGGCTTGCTCGAGCGCGGACGCCGCGTCACTGTCGTCCAGGATGCGATTGAAACCCTAAAGCGCGAAGAAGGCGAGAAGGCGATCGCCGACTGGCAGCGCCTCGGCGCGAAGCTCACCACCACCGACCAGGCTCTCAAGGCGCTAGCCTGAGAGCCTGGCCCAATCTCTAGCGATGATCGTGGTCGCGATCGTGATCATGGTCGCCATGGTTGTGACGCCACGTCCAATATTCCTTCTGCTCGTTCGGCGGAAGCTTGCGGAAATCCCGATGCGGGTCATGATGCGTCTCGCTGGCCCAGCGGTGATAGTAAGCCTCCTCGTCGCCGTTCCACACGTGATAGTCCGTGTAGTACGGGTCATAGGCTCGGTAGTAGTGATGTTCACAAGCGAGTCCTGCTACTGACAGACACATCGCGGCCACCAGCACCAGCGAACTCAAAGGATGCGAACGTTTCATGTTTTTCTCCTTATAGAGTCAAAAAACACCTGTGGAGCAGTTTAGTTGCTTTCGTTGGAATTCTGGTTTTTGGAAATCACGCCAAAAAGGCATTTAAACACCTGTCAACACGGCGACAATCGCGCTGGCAATCCAATGGCTGCAATGAGAAAATAGGCGTACGAAAACCGGCCATCCCCGCCTTGGCGAACAGCGCAAGATTGAGAGATTGCTTGTAAGGCTGGCGAAAGTGAAACCCATTTCGGCCCGTCCAGCGCCGATTGCAACCGGAAGGAGACTCCTGAAAACGGCATAGTTTTGGAGGACCGCCATGGACCGAAGCTGGCAAGTTGATTCCGGCAGACTCCTGTGTCAGTGGTCTGACATCGGGCAACGCATTGCCTACACTCCGCTATGGATGAAAGAAGCTTCGAACGTTCCCAGCGGTTACTTACCGCCTGTCCCGGACTTTGCGAGTCACAGCCCTTTCGGCGGAGCGTTCTGGTTTGAGCCCATCAAAACTCGCCCGGCCTCCGAATAGAGAAAGCTGTGGTTATGGCGGCGGATGGTGCGAAGTAAGAAAGCGGAAGTTGCGAGGTAAGAAATCGGTCTGGATCCTTCCGAACCTCGGCACTCGTTGGAAATGTTTTCCGCGCTATTCGCGGATCAATTCACGAGCGCGATCGACGTAGGATTATTCCCGGCCTCTGCTGTCCTCTCAAACGTCAGAATTCCGTTCGAGTTGATGCTGTAGATGGACACAGTGCCATCATTCTGATTCGCCACATAAGCAAACATACCTGCGGCATTCAACGCGATGGGATAAGCCCCAGAGCCCGCCGGAACTGTTCCTGTCGAAACTAGAGTGCCGTCGGTCTCGGTGATGCTATACATCGAGACCGTTCCATCTATGCGATTCACCACGTAGGCAAACTTTCCGGAAGGGTGCACGGCCATGTAGGCAGGCTGGTTTCCGGCAGAAACTTCAACCGCGGGGTTCGGCGTCAAAGTTCCATTGGTGGGATCAACGGTGAACATCCAGACAAAGCCCGAATCCCGATCCGGAACATAGGCAAATTTACCCGCGGGATCGAGAACGACTTTCCACGGGTCCACGCCGCTAGTGACGCCCGGTGGGTTTGTCGGAGTTAAGGCGCCGGTCTGAGAATTGATCGAGAACGTTGAAATGGAGCCGTTGTCCTGGTCGGTTACGTAGAGAAACTGACCTGTCGGCCCAACGGTGACAAAATCCGGGCTCGACTCCGAAGAACATGACATGCAAACGGGCGGTACAAGCGTTTCCGACGGCGATAGGGGACTCAATAAGCCGCTACTCGTGTTGATGGTGAACATAGAAAAGAATTGTCATCGCTGTTCGCGGTGTAGACAAAGTTTCCGGACGCGGCGATTCCCTGGGGGAAATACCCGGTCGGAACCTGCGGCGGACTCGTCGCCGTCAACCGGCCTGTTCCGGGATCAATGGTGAACATCGAGATGGTTGCGGCGTCGGTCGCATTTGAGCCCAGGTTGGCCACATAGAGGAACTTGCCCGTCGAATCGATCGCCAGCGACTCGGCATTGAATCCGTTGTTGACACCCGTCGGGATCGTCGCCGGATTCGTCGGTGTCAGAGCGCCCGTGCACGAGTCTGCCGTGTACATCGAGTTCGTCGCATCGCTGTCACTCAGCACATAGGCGAATGTAGGACGAGTCGCAGGGACACATTTGGCTGATGGACCTGAAGGAGGGGTTGTTACGTTGTTCCTATTTTGTCCGCAGCTGGTAGCGATGACAGCGAGGAGAGCGAGGAAAACAATCCGGGGAACGGCGGCGCGCATACTCCCTCCGAATGGTCACTTGGATTGTATTACGAGGTAAATATCCGAGGCGAATTGCGCCATATCTAAAAGGCAGTTATTGGTGTGCGGTAAGTAGAAATCCCGCTCAACTTTCTTTTGGGTTGGGAGCGTCACTACGATGACCACGTTCTGGAGCCACTTGAACGGTCCGGCTGCGCCCCCAGCGTTCCCCATTTCCGCCTCCGAGAGGCTCCTACGTTTCCTTCCGAAGCAACTTTCTTTTTATTTCGAAACCTTTTCAACTGGCAAACGTTGTAATAGACTATTTTGTCCTCGTTGGAGGGTTTTACTTTGGGAAATCCGTTACGCGCGCTGCTGGAGTTGCCGGAACACGAGAAAACGGAACGGGGATTAGTCCACACTCCGCGTGAGATCTGGCAGCAGCCCGATACATGGAGTACCACCTATCGTTTGTGCCGCGACCGGCGACCGCAGTTGACCGACGTGCTTCGCCGCGCGGGCATTGGCCGGGGCAGCATGTCTTCGCCCACGGTCTATCTGGTTGGCGCGGGCACTTCTGACTACACCGGCCGCGCGCTGGCTCCGCTGCTGCGGCGGCGCTGGAATTGCGATGTCTGGCCGCTTCCCAGCACCAGCCTGCTCACCGACTTCGATGACTTTCATCGGGCCGGACGGGAATATTTCTGGATTTCGTTCTCCCGCTCCGGAGACAGTCCGGAAGGCGTCGCGCTGCTCGAGCGAGCCCTCCATCGCAATCCAGAAATCCGCCACCTGATCGTGACCTGCAATCAGACAGGCAAGATGGCGCAACTCTGCGCGGCCCACTCTGATCGGGCCTTCGCGTTGGTGCTTGACGAATCGGTGAACGATCGCGGATTGGCGATGACCAGTTCGTTCACAAATATGCTTCTGGCCGGTCAGTGCGTCGCACATCTCGATGAGCTTGATGCCTTCGAGCGCGTTGTTGCCGAGATGGCGCGCGCGGGCAAGGAATTTCTTTGCGCCGCGTCCGAAGTGGCCTTCGAAGTGACCAGCCTCGGATGCACTCGCGCCTGTTTCGTCGGTTCGGGAGTTCTGCGCGGCGTGGCCGACGAGTGCACGTTGAAAGTCGTCGAACTCACTGCAGGAAAGATCACCACCCTGGCGGAAACGCCGCTCGGGTTGCGGCACGGTCCCATGTCGAGCGTGAACGGTGACACGGCATTCACGGCATTCCTGTCGAGCGAGCCGCGGCGTCGCGGATACGAACTCGACCTGCTGCGGGAAATGGATCGCAAACGGTTGGGACGAGTGAAGATGGTTGTAACCGCGCAGGATCGCGGCGACATGTCCGGTCTCGCCGATTACGCCCTGAATCTCGCGCTGCGTTCAGACTTCGACGATCAGCACCGGGCGGTGCTCGACGTCATGCTGGGACAATTGCTCGGGCTTTTCGGTTCGATGCGGTGCGGACTGAAGCCCGATCAGCCCAGCCCCAGCGGAACCATCACGCGCGTCGTGCAGCCAATCCCGCTGTACACGTAAGCCTTCCCGTCACTGGCTGAAGCCCGCATTTATCAGCAAGGATTGCGGGACGGCTGAAAGCCGTGCCTCCACAAGACCGCATGGCCATCACGCTCTCGCGTGCGGGTCAGTTCCTGGCTCGTAGGGGCAGAATGGATCCGTTCCCAACGGGTCGCCGGTATAAGCGAAGGCGCGAGCGCGCGATCCTCCGCAAATGTGGGCATATTCGCAGGCGCCGCATTTGCCGTGGAACTGATCGGGCGAGTGCAGTCCGCGGAAAACTTCCGAGTTGCGGTAGATCTCGACCAGCGAATCTTTGCGGACATTTCCGCAATGCAGCGGCAAAAATCCCGAGGGATAAATCTCTCCAAGATTCGAGACGAAGACGATGCCGTGCCCATCGCGAATCTGGAATCCTTGATACACGGAACTCGATTTCATGTCGGGCTTCGGCGTTCCTGACGTGCGCATCTTCTCGATGGCGATGCGGCGGTACGACGGCGCTTCCGTAGTCTTTACCGCGAAGGGCGAATGCTGCGAGAGTTCGAACACCCAACGCATGATCCGTTCGCCTTCCTCGGGAGAAACTTCATTCAGCGCCTTGCCTCGTCCGACCGAGATCAGCATGAACAGGCTCCAGCGCATGACCGGGAATTTTGTGCGGAGCAACTCGTAAATCGCCGGCAGATCGTCCGCCGTTTCTTCGGCGACGAGAGTGTTGACCTGGATCGGAAGTCCGAGGTGCCCGCAATGCCGCGCGGCCTCGATGGTGCGGTCGAACGTTCCCGGGACGGCGCGGATCGCGTCATGTTTCTCGGCACAAGATCCGTCGAGGCTCAAACCGAGGCTCTGGATGCCGTGATCTTTCAGCTTCGTGATGGCATCATTGGTCAACTCAGGCGTCGCGCTCGGGGTGATCGAGACTTCGAGGCCCAGTCCGTTCGCGTAATCGATCAGTTCGTAGATGTCACGGCGGCTCAGCGGATCGCCTCCGGTAAGAATCAGGTGCGGCAAAGGATCGCCGAAGTCCACCAACTGCCGGAGGAAGCGCTTGCTGTCATCGATATTGAGTTCAAACGGATTGGCATTGGGCATCGCCTCGGCGCGGCAGTGCTTGCACGCTAGGCCGCAAGCCTGGGTCATCTCCCAGTAAACCAGCATAGGATTTTTGGAAAAGTCCCGAGCCACCGTGCGGCTCATATTTGGAGTAGTGCCGGCAACCACCATGATTTCCCCCTTACGGCAGCTATAAAAGAACTCCCACAGGCAAATTCAGGTTACTTTCGAGGGCAGGAAAAGGCTGTGATTTAAATCACACGGTTTTGTGATGGAAAGGACGGGAGTTAGGGGAAAGGGCGGACTTCGTCTGTCGTCATTCGTTCGCTGCGCTTCTCTTGGTGTCGGATTTCACTACGCCGGTTTAAGCGGGAACGTTTGTAGGCTAGTATTCCTGCATCGAGGCTCGTGATTCGTCTCATGAAAGCTGGTCTCAAGAGAACGTTCATTGCCGGAGTTTTTTGCCTTGGCATCGCAGCCGCGATGCAGGCCCAGAAGAGGGACGGGGCGCAGCTGCCTGATGCACCGGCTGCTGCGCATGGACTGAGCACAGTGCCTGCGGAGGCCCCGAAGGGCGTCGTGTTCCACAAAAAGCTCTTCTGGTCGCTGGTGACAGCGGACGCTGGTTCAGCCATTGCGGATGCCCAGACCTCCCGGCACAACGAAGATTTGTATCCGAACAGCTATGAGCAGAACTCGTGGCTGTACGGCAAGAGGCCGAGCTTAGCCCGCTACTACGTGACTGACTTGGCAGTGGATGGAGGGAGCGCCCTGATCAGCTACGAGTTGCTCCACTCTCACCGTAGGGGTTTGCGTACCACGGGCTGGAGTCTCCTTGGAGCAGTTCTCGTCGCGCACACCGAAGGGTGGATCTACAACGTTAACCAATTATCTAAGGCTGCTCCGCCAACCAAAACGCAGCACTGAACCAAACACTTCAAATCTAATGTTGGAGGTCGTCATGCCGAGGTTATTTCTCGCTCGCACCGCCATCAGACTCACAATAATTTCAGCAATTACGGCTACGGTCGGCTGCGGAAATTTAACCATCCCATCGGGCCCAAGCTGCACCAATCCAAATGGTCCCGGTGGATTCACCGTTCACATTTCCGATGTAAATAGCAATGGCCTTATCACCGGTCCCGCTGCAGGTGGACGAGCATACGGCAACTTTGCATCTGCCCTACCCAACACGCCCTTACAGGGGTGTGTAACCAGCTTTGGCAGTTCCAGTGGCCTCCTGAGCACACCTTGGCCTGTTCAGTATGGCGAGGCTCCTTCGCTGTGGTCGGGAGGATCGGGAAACGAATGCCCGGGTCTGGGGGTGAGCACCGAGACCCGGGCTGGCTGTTCCGTGGGGTGGCGAAGCGAGGGGCGATCCGGCCGTCCGGCGTATCGCCAGAACCTACCGGTGAGCGGATGATTCACCCTCATCTCTATCGCGCCAGCCGGGTGAAGCGGCGCGGTTCGCGCTGTCGGAACAGCAATCCTGCGAAAACTCTTCCTTACTTCTGCGCCTGTCGGATGTAAGAAACCACCATCTTGATCTGGTCGGGATTCAATCCCTTGGATGCAAACGAGTGCGAGGGCTTTTTCTCCTTGCCGCCGTTCGCGATCGCCTCCGTCAGATCCGCATCCGTAGCCTTCTTGCAATTCTCACTGACCAGGCTGGGAGCCTTGATCGCAGGCTTTCCGGCGAGGTCGGCGCCATGGCACGCGGCGCACTTGGTCTTGTAGAGGCCGGCACCATCGTCGCCAGCCCAGGAAAGGTTGGGCAAGATGAGGAATAGCGCCAGGGCGATCATCAGAATCAACAGCACAAGCTTCGTAGTTTTCACGATTGCGTTTCCTTTCACAACATATGAAGTCTTGCGGTCCGCTTGCGCCGAAGCATTCGAATCCTGCAAGCGAAGCTCAAGACGCGATGAGAACTTACTAACCGTCAGGCAGTTTCGCCGAAACCACGACAGATGGTCTGTGATTGCCGTCACGCGGTGCCGTGATCATGGCAAGTCTCCAAATCCGTGGAAATGCAGGCACATGGTGTGAAAAGACTCGCGATCCGCGTGATATGCCACACTGTTGCGAATTTGAACAGTGAGTTGGAAAAAATCTCACACTGCAAACTAATGAAAATGCAAGAAATGTTCCTGCTGCGGACCAGAACGATTTGGCCCTCGCCGTGCGTTTCTAACATTGCAACTTGCGCCCGAGGCATTCGTCGTGGAACCCACATTGATGGTGATCGGAGTGAATCACCACACCGCACCGCTGGCGATGCGGGAGCGCTTCTGGGTGAGCGAAAACCGGCGCTACGAGATTCTTCGGCGGCTGAGCAACGCGGAAGGAATCGAAGAGATCCTGATCATCTCCACCTGCCGCCGCACGGAATTCCTGCTCTGGGCGAGTGAGCCGACGCTGGCCGCGAACTCGATCCTGCAATTCTTAGGGTCGGAACACGGCCTGCGGCTGAGTGAATGGCAACATTTCTATCGCTTGCTTGACGATGCTGCGTTGACGCATATCTTCCGCGTGGCCTCCGGACTGGATTCGCTGGTGCTGTGCGAATCCCAGATCGTCGCTGAATTAAAGGCAGCGTGGGAGCAGGCGCAAGCCGTAGGCGCCTCGGGGCCGTTCCTTGATGCTACGCTCGACGCGGCGCTGAAGCTCTCACGGCGCGTGTGCGAGGAAACGGCAATCCATCAGTTGAAGGTTCCGATCCCGATGGCGGCTTTTGAACTGTCGCGCCGAATCTTTGGGGACCTGAATGGCCGCCGGGTGCTGCTGCTGGGCGCAGGAGAAATGAGCGAGCTGGCGGCGCGCCGGATGATTGCCGACGGAGCCAGTCCGGTCGTGGTGATCGATCAGTCTCCGGTACGAGCGGCGAAACTCGCAGAAACGCTCGGGGGCGCTGCCGCAAACCTTGGCGAGCGCTGGAGGCGGATTCTGGAGGCGGACGTCGTGCTATGCGCGACCGGATGTCCGCACGTAATTCTTACGCGTGAAGAGGCGGAGAGGATTGCGGCCGAAAGAAACCGTGTCGCACTGGTGGTTATCGATCTTGGAATGCCGCGGGACGTCGATCCGGATGTGCGCCGTGTGGATGGAATTCTGCTGTACGACATTGAAACACTCGAGCGCACGATGCGCGGCGACACTCTGGAACCCACAAAAGAACTTGCCGACGCCGAGAAGATGGTGGCGGCGGAAGCGCATGCATTTCGCACCAAATTGAAGACAGAAAGCTCGCTGCCGACGATTATCGCGCTGCGGCAGCGGCTGGAAGAGATTTGCCGGCAAGAACTGGAGTCCTTTATCGCAGAGCGCGGGCCATTTTCCCGGGAGCAGGATCAGTCATTACACGCAATCACAGCTCAAGTTATACAGAAGATTGCCAGCTCCCTGGCGCGCGAACTCAAGGAAGTTTCAGAGAAGGAGGAGCAGGCACAGATGACGGCAGTCATCCGGCGGCTGTTCCACCTCAGTTCGCCTAACCTGGCGCTTGCCGGCACCAGATCGGAGAAGCATAACAATGAGCGAAGCGAAGACAAAGAAAGAGCCATCGCAATCAATTACTAATTCGCCGTCTGTGGGATGGACCGGGCTACAGGCATACTTACTCGCCGCATTCTGCCTGGTGCTCGGTGTGGCGCTGGGATATCTATATCGCGGGTCAGCCTCGCCCGCACCTTCGGCTACAGCCCCTGTATCACAAGATGCCACCTCGCAGAAGCAAGCCGGAGCCGCTGAAGCGCAAGCTGCCCTGATGCAGGCCGCCGCGCCACTTCTTGAAGCGGTGAACAAAGATCCCAATGACTACGACTCTCTGGTGAAGCTCGGAAACTTGTATTACGACGCGCAACAATATCCGGCGGCGATTCAGTATTACGAGCGCGCAGTCACGATTCATCCCGAGAACGTTGATGTTCGCACCGATATGGGTACGGCCTATTGGTATGCGGGAAACATCGACAAAGCTATGGAGGAGATGCAGATTTCGCTGAAGTATCGTCCAGGTCATCCGCAGACATTATTCAACCTGGGCTGGATCAAGTGGCAGGGCAAGGGCGATGCCAAAGGAGCGGTCGAGGCCTGGCAGCAGCTGTTGAAGGCAAATCCCGCTTACCCGCAGAAGCAGCAGGTCGAACAGTATATTGCCAAGGCCAAGGAGCACGCAGCGCGGGGATAAGTCAATCTTAGGCGCCGAATCATTACAATTAATATCGCGCCACACAGGGCTTCCGAAGGGAGGCCCTTCGTTTCTCGGGGTAACTTAGTTACTCACCACACTCGTACTTTTACAATTCTGCACAAAGTTACTACGCCGCTTGACAGACTTCGAACTATGATGGTGATGCTTGTTTCGGCGAACGATGTTCGTACACTTCGCTGAAACGGGCTGAGCAAGCGGTAATTGGCTGTTGGTCTTCCCCGGTTTGCGCCCGCTGTAGGAGGAGTCCATGTCTGCTGCCTCTTCGTCGTTACGCTCTTCTCTCACTCTTTCCTGTGCAATTCTCGCCGCCATCGTTGCCGCTGGCTGGATGACTGCCTGCGGGTCGGGCGGCACGCCGCCGATAAAAAAGCTGTCTGGCAACACCTCGGTCACGGTGCTGTTGTCGAGCACGGCGAACGACCAGCTCGCTGACTTCGGCCTGGGGCTTACCGGCATCACGCTGACCAGCCAGTCGGGGAAGGTTGTTTCCTTATTTTCGGTGCCGACTGGGACGCAACAGTGGGCCGAGTTCATTCACGTGAATGGTACTGCCGAACCGCTGGTTACTCTCAGCGTTCCGCAGGATGTGTACACGTCGGCGGCGGTGACTACCGGAGATTCCTATTTCACTTGCGTGACGCAACAATCGACGGGCGCCCTCGACGTCAGCTTCTATGGCTACGGAACCAATCCGTCGAACGCCCCCCCTAGCACGATTACTGTGAATCTTGCGTCTCCTATCACGATCACCGGCGACAGTGTGGGACTCACATTGGATCTGCAGGTGGCGCAGTCGGCAAGTTATTCCTCGTGCTACGACGCCGGCCTCACCGGCACGTATTCGATTACGCCGACGTTCAATCTGACTCCCGTGTCGCTGTCGACAAATCCGACCAGCGCAAAAAACGGTAAGATTCAGAACCTGATGGGCCAGGTGACCGCAATCGCCGGCGGGAGCTTTACGCTGACTATGCCGAATGGTGCGCGGACTTTGTCGGTCGCGACGAACGGAAGCACGCTATATCAGGGAATCTCTGACTTCTCTGCAATCGCCGTTGGCCTGTTTGTGAATCTGGACGCGGTGCTCCAAGGCGATGGATCTCTGCTCGCCAGCCGCATCGGAGTCGCAGATCCCGCGGCCATCGATGTAGTGCGGGGACCAGCGCTGCAGGTTGCACAAGCCGAGCCGGCGATCCCGGAACAGAACACCATGATTTTCAACCTGGCGTCGCAGCCACCAGATCAGATTCCGATTACCTGGAATTACGGCATTGGCAGCTCGCAATTTCAGATCTCGGGTGCCATGAACAACCTGCAAAGCCTGCCCTTCGTTGCGAGCTTCAATCAAGCGAATCTGGTTGGCGGGCAAAGCATCTTCATTACTTCTCAGACGATTGATTACAATGCTGGTGTTGATCCGGAAGCCACGACCGTGACGCTCTTGCCGCAGATGGTGAATGGTACGGTCATTTCTTCAATGCCTAGCGGCAGCTTCACGGATTACACCATTTCCCTGGCGTCCGATGATCTGTTCCCGACATTAGCTGTCCAGCCTGGCCAGATCACTCTGCTGAATAGTCCCGGCGTGATGGATGTGTACGTCGACAGCAACACGCAGAAGCTGAATACGTCCGCTCTGGTTCCGGGCAGCACGCTGAGGTTCTACGGCCTGGTATTCAATGATAACGGCGCGCTGCGGATGGATTGCGCGCAAGTCAATGACGGAGTCACCGCCTCATCCCTGACGACGACGCAGAATGCTCTACGTCAAGGTGAGATTCAGACGGTCCGCCAATTCGCGGTCGGAAACAGTACGCACAGGGAAATCACGCGGGTGAGGCAATAAGTCCGGCTGACGGAAGGCAGGTAGGTTGTTTCGGCGGACACCCAGCCGATGAATGCATCTCGCTCGGGATGTTCGCTTTGACAACCTACTTCGCGACCAGTTCCCCCACGGTCTCGCGGTTCGCGGCCAGTACCCAGTGGTCGCCTCGTTTTTCCCACACGGCCACGATCGGGCCAGGCAGTTGCCGCACCTGATCGCCGGGACAGTGCCGGTACTCCCGCTCCTGTCCGATCACCGGCCACACGCCGTATTCATAATCGACGCGGCCCGCCGCGCCGCAGCATTTGCAGGTGAACTCCAACCGGTTGAACGGATGCACCACGGGCACTGCAGGTCTCATCACTCTTGTCCCTCCCAGCTCAGGATGATTCCACCCTAAGCCTGACAAGGGCTTACGTCCGTGATTGCAATCACATGGGGAATTGTCGGGATTCACAGGGAGAGCGAAGAGTGGGGTCGAGGAAGGCTAAACGACCGACGACTAACGGCTGACGACTGATGTTTGACTACTCGCCATCTTCACGCCCTTCGACTGCACGGCGTAGCGGGCAATGCCGCGATAGAGCGCTTCGGCGATGCGCTCCCGGTAGCCGTCGCTGCGCAGCTTTTGTTCGTCAGTCGGACTGGAGACGAACGAAACTTCCGCAAGGATTCCGGGCATCGCGCTTTCGGTGAGGACGACGAAGCTGGCTTCCTTCACGCCGCGATCGCGCAGGCCGGGGTTCTGTACAGAGAGCATCCCGTAAAGTGAGCGCTGCACGCTGGCCGCCAGCCGCCGCGATTGCTCGATGCGGTCATGCAGGTCGGCCGCCGACAGCGTCGGCGTGTTGGCATTTGCCGGGGCAGGATGAGGGTCCGTGCCGGCTTCCTTCGAGCCGGGCGAGGAGAAGAAATTCGTGTAATACGTTTCGACGCCCCGCGCTGACGGCAGATCGCTGTAATTCGCGTGAACCGAGACGAACAGGTCGGCCTGCGCCTGGTTGGCGATTTCGGCGCGCTGGTCGAGCGGAACGTAATTGTCGTCCTGCCGCGTGTAGATCACATCGGCCCCGAGGCGCGACTCCAGCAGCTTGCCCAGCCGTTGCGCGATTTCGAGTACAAGGTCTTTTTCCAGCAGGCCGCGGCGGCCGACCGTGCCGAGGTCCCATCCACCGTGGCCGGCATCCACCACGATGCGCAGCTTGGGCACCCGCGCGCGCCATTGCAAATCTTCTTTGGTCGGCGGCGGAATCACCATCGCCAGCTTCTGCTGCGCGGAGGGAGCGTTCGGGAACAGGTTCACGGCACCTTTGGGATTCGTTCCCGCCTTGCGCACTTCGACAATCAACCGGTACGGATTCGACTCGAGACTGACCGAGAAACTCGTGCCGGGCTTGGTCTCAAGCACGATGCGCGTCATCCCAGGAACCGGCTGCGCGACTCGCACCCTGCCGATGAAGGTATCCCCGATATCGATCGCCTTGCCGGCGAGATCGGGCGCGAGCTGCGTGTCATGCAAGTCGAAGTAGACGCGGTCCGGTCCAGTCAGACGGTGCGTTTCGTACTGGACCTGGTCTTCCATGTCGAGAACGACCGTGCTCGAATCGGGCGACGACCAGTGACGAATGCCAGTGATCCGGGGGAACTTAGCGAGCTCTTGTGGTGTTGCGGGACTGTTGTCTGAACCGGACGCATCGGAATTAGCGTCAAGCGTGGGCGCGGCGGATGGCGCTGGCGCGGCGCTGACCGGCGGAGCGACTGGTTTTGCGGCCGGAGTCGCAGTCACTGGCTTGACGGGCGCTTCGCTGTGGACCATCGAGCTGCCGACTTCAGACATCTTCAGCTTCCACCAGACGCCTCCAGCAAAAGCGGCGATGACAACGATGCCGATCAAAATCGCGGGAACTGCGAGTCGGCGAGGCGAGCGTTCTGGCTCGGTTTGGCCAAAGGTGAGAGCGGGCTCGGCGCGCGTCTCGGCAATCGCCGCATCGGAGGTCTTCGCTTCCGCATTTTTTGCTGCATCGATCTCTGTTTCGGCAACCTTAGTATCGGAAACCCTAACTCCGGTGGACGCCGCTTTCTCTGCTTTTTCTGCAGGAGCGGTTGGCCCCACAACCGGTGTTTTGATTTCAGGTACAGCGGTTGTTGCCGGAGGCTTCCCGGCATCAACCCTTGCTGGTGCCGCCGCAGGAGCATCCTTCACAACGCTTGGGACGCTAATCTTCGGCACCGATACGGCTGGTGAAAGTTCGGTCTTGGCAGGAGCGGGAATCGGAGCCGGCGCAGCCTTCGGGGCAGCAGGCTCGGCCGGCGCAGGAGCGATCTTCGATGCTGCCGTTTGAGTCGGAGCTGGCTGAGGCGGTGCTGCCGCAACGGGCGTTGTAGCAATCTTCGGCGATACAGTTTCTGTCGGCGCTGTGGCCGCTGGGGGCGCCGGTACAACCGTAGGCTTAAGCGGATCGAGCCTCGTCGCGGCCACCTGTGCCGACTGCGCAAAGCGGTCTTCATCCTCCGGCTTCAGCGCGGCGAGAACAAGTTCGGCCAGCAATGTCAGATTGCGGACATCGCTGTCGTTAAACGCGAAGGGCCACGTCGAGAATGCTTCGAGAACTCCGATGACGCGCCGGCGTCCACAGAGCGGAACCGCGACCATGGATCGCGCACCGAGCTTGCGGCACGCTTGCAGATTCACCCGCGGATCAGTCTCGGTATCGTCGCAGTTTATAACCTGCGCCGTGCGGAAGCAGGCTCCGGAAAAAGCCGAATCGCGGTCGATGCGGGCGCCCACATCGGGGCGAACGATGCCCGCCGCGGCGCGCAGCACGATCTCATTATTCTCGGCCAGCGCGATCGCCAGCCCGTCGGCGCCTGTAATCGAGACGGCGCGCTCCGCCACAAGCTGCAGCACATCGTCGAGAACAAACAGCTCCGAGGGGTCAAATTCCGCGACAGGAGTCTTCGAATCGAATCCGTTATGGCGCGCAGACAGGGCTTTCCGGCGGCGTACCTGCTCGTGCAACGACGAGAAGGCGAGCAGAGCCTGCAACGCGTCCTGTGGCGAGGGCGCGGACGAAGGCTCAGCCCCGATCCGGGCGGGGATCGACGAAGCTGCGCTATGTGCCATCGGCCAGGCAGGTACAGTAATCCCGCGCACGGGTTCCGTCAACTCCAGCTCCGGCTTGGTCGTAGGAGTCGCCATTTAAACAGGGATCATGAGTAAGTTATCGGTCTTTGCCCCGAGTTGCAATTACCCTGACATGACCTATTGGACATGGACTTTCGTGCCGCTTCTCTTTTCTTTCGCTCCCCTCTTCGCTAATGCCATAGAATCCCACCAGAAATCGAAACAGGTCCAATCGCGCGTCGAACCATTCCAGTTACTAAAAGGCGAAATCGCCGCGGCATAAGATGCTCGAAACAGGGCTCTGGCCGAGCAGATTTCTCTCCAGGTGGTTTTATGGACGCGGCGCTCTCTTCCGCAAGGCACGCACGGGCTCAGCACCGGCATGAACTGCGCTCCCTCACATATCTTACCCTCAACGACACTAATGGGGGCGTGGTGCGCAACTTGGGCCATGGAGGAATCGGGGCGCAGGTGCTTGCAGCAGTCCGTCCACGAGAACATTTGCGCGTGCGCTTCGAACTGAAGTATCCCCGTTTGCGCGTCGAAGTTCAGGGCGAGGTGATGTGGGCCACGCTTTCCGGCCAGTGCGGGATCCGGTTCCTCGACATGCCTCCGCAGATGGGCCGCCAGATCGGCGAGTGGATCTTCGGTGACCTGCTGGAAGGGATCTCACTCCACGCCGATCCGGCGGAGTCGATGTTCGCCGCTCCTTCGGCTGCGCAGGAGTTGCCGCTGGGCGAAGCCGTGCGCCAGAGCGAACAAGAAGATGGTCTGCTGGTTTCGGCCGCACCCGTGAACGTGATCGAATTGCCAAGCCGCCGCGAGCCCGTAATGCCGAGCTTTGCGCCCAGGCAGGCTATTGCAGAAGCCGAACCGACCGCGCTCGACTGGCTCTCCCAGCCGCTCTCAGGCCGCGGACTCGTCTGGACGATCCATACCCTCGTCGTTTTTGCGGGATTGCTCTTATTCGCCTTGGTTTTCTTATCGATTAACCGGGAGGCCACGCCGTGGCCAATATCGATGGCGGCCGGGGCCGTGATTGCGGTCGCGGGATTGTATTGGATCTTCTTCCACTTATTCGGCGGCACCAGCCTCGGCACGCGATTGGCGCGCCTCGCCGGCTATCCGGCCAATGAAGAAGAGCAAGGAAAGGCAGCGCGCTTCCGGTGAGGAATTCCAGAAAATAACGGGGGGCCGTTGGCGCCCCCCACGAAACTTGCCCGGCGCTTCCGACGCCGGTGTTTCTAGTTCGCTAAAAACTGCTGCGCCAGCCACAACTCCAGCATCTGCTGTTGCGCCGGAGCGATCCGCATGAAACGGATTCCGGCGTTTCCAGTCTTGTCCTGCCACGCGACCTTGGCGTGAATCGTGAATCCAGACCTCGCTCCCGGCAGGGTGAACGCGACCTGCATCGCCGACTTGGCGTCGAGAGACTGACCGGTGTGCACGAGCATCCCGCCATGGCTCACGTTCAGAAGATGCCCAACAACCGCCTTCGATCCCTTGTACTTGATCGAGACCGGTACTTCCAGCCCGGCGCGATGGTATCGCAAACGCCCATCGAGGATGATGCTTCGCGCCGCCGTGAACGTTCGCACGGCCTGCTCGACCGAAATCGGTTTCTCGAAAGCGAATAGCGCTCCGGTGGAATCGAGGCTCGGCGTGCACTTCGCGCCGCCCATGATCACGAGCGGAATCTGCCCCTGGGACTTGTCGGAATTCTGCAACTCGCGAAGAAACTGAGCGCTGCCGTTGAGATCGCAGTCGACGATCAACGCGTCGACCTTCGATGTTTCGAGGCGCTCCAGCGCGCGCTGCGGTTCTTTTTCAACCGCGACATCGATCTGAAGCCCGCCAAGAATGCATTCCAGAACACTGACTTCCTGCCAGTCGCGCGAGAGAACCATCGAGGAAAGTGTCATGCGGACCACTGTAGCCGCGCCCGTAAGCCCGGCGAAGATAACTAACGTAATTTGCGCCGTCCGGCTTAGGGTTTTGGTGGAGTTCGCCGATCGACCGCAATCTCTGCACGATCTTTGGACGCGGTACCCGGTAAGAAGGCAGGGCTGCGCTAAGCACAGCAACCAAGCCAGCCACAGGAAGCGATACCGCGAGCGCAGTCAGAGGAATCTTCAGCAGGACGGCGAATGGGGCGCCGGCGTGCGAGTGAACGAGAGCGAAGACGAGACCGTATGCCCAAAGAGTCCCCAAAAAAACCGCTCTTGCCCTCGTTTCGTGCGCATCCTATAGATGTGTTCGCGCCTGGCCGGAGGAGTTTTATGCGGCTGTCGCCGGTGCTTCCGTTTTCTCTCCTGCTCGCGATTCCGGTTTGGGCTTCCCATCATCCTGAGCTTCAGGTGAAAGTGCTCGCCATCCGTTCGCAGAATGTGAGCGGTGTTGGCATCGGACCAGTCAATGGAGGAATGCCGCGCGGCGGCGATTTCGCCAATACGGTCCCCTGCGGCCAACCCTATCCCGCAGATACGGCAGCGGTGATTCCGGGCGACAATCCCGGATCGGCCGACCACTGCATCCTGGCCAACCCTTCGGGACAAATGACCGGTACCGTGCAAAACCAAAGAGTACAGGCAATCCTTACGACCCAAGACGGACAGACGTTCTATGCCGTGCTCGGCTGCCAGAAGCAATACGGTTGGTGTACTCCGCTCGCAACTAACACAACCTACACAGCCAGTTTGAACGATGAGCCGAAATGGCTGGCGGACTATCAACACAAGCCGGCGCTCGGATTCATGAAACTGACCTTTCGTCCCGAAGGCAAGAAGAAAGTGACCTATCTGATTGAGTATGCGGTGAAGGTGAAACTGGTGAAGCAGTGAGCCTCTACTTCAATCGAGAGTGGCATTCGCGTTTTGTTGTCGAAGATGAGGCGTTCCACTTGTGGATCAGGAAACAGGGCTGAGGTCTGAAATGCCAGACCCGGCCCCCGCTTTCCGGTACCACTCCACCGTGCGCCGCAACCCTTCTTCGAAATGGACGACAGGCTTGTAGCCGAGTCCCGCTGCGGCTTTCGAAATGTCGGCGAGCGAGTGCTTGACGTCGCCGCTGCGTTCGGCCGCGTATTTCGGCTGGCCTTGATACGAGGTCAACGGCTGCAAGAGTTTGAACGTTTCGTTGAGATCCACCCTCCGCCCGGTGGCGACGTTGAAGACTAGTCCCGCAACTTTCGTCGCGGGCGCTTTGCACGCCAGCAGATTGGCTTCGACCGCGTTGTCGATGTACGTGAAATCGCGGCTCTGTGCCCCGTCCCCAAAGATCGTGGGTTGCTCGCCGCGAAGCATCTGCGTGATGAACTTGGCCAGGACTCCAGAGTAGGGCGACGACGGATCCTGCCGCGGTCCAAAAATATTGAAGTAGCGCAGGCAGACCGTTGCCAGCCCGTAGCAGCGATAGAACGAGATCATGTACTGCTCGCTCGCGAGTTTCGCGACCGCATAGGGAGAGATCGGATCAGGCCGCATCTCTTCGTGCTTGGGAAGCGTCGGAGTGTCTCCGTAGGCGGATGACGACGCCGCATAGACGACGCGCTTCACCTTCGCATCGCGCGCGGCAACGAGCACGTTGACCGTGCCGTCGACATTGGCACGGTTGCTTCCGAGCGGATCGAGCACAGACTTCGGCACCGAAGGAATCGCAGCCTGGTGCAGCACGAAATCGACTCCTCCACAGGCGCTGCGCATCGCGTCCAGGTCAAGAATGTCGCATTCGCGGAAGTCAATGCGATCAAAAATTTCAGCAATATTCTCGCGATTCCCTGTAGAAAAGTTATCAACCCCGCGAACCTGCTCGCCGCGCGCCAGCAAGGCCCGCGCAATGGAAGACCCGATGAAGCCTCCGATGCCCGTGATCAGGGTAAGAGACATGACCGAACATCATAGAACAAGTTCCAACGTCGCAAGGTTTCAAAGTTTCAAGGACGCCACGCGTCAGTTTGAGCATTCGAATTCCGAGGAGTCCTGCAACCCTGAGGCGCGAGCCCTGCCCTCGCACACACTTTGAAATCTTGAAACCTTGCAACCTTGCCTTAGCTCTGGCTCTTCTTCACGATCCTCACGAATTCTTCTCTCATCAGCATTTGCCGGCTTTCGAAGAATTCCACGAGTGCGGAAACGGCCGCCCCCGGCTTCGTAATCGCAGGCAGGTCGAGCGGTTCGACGGCGGGCAGGGAAGACGCAATGCCAGGCCCCATGATCACCGCAGGGCGCGAGATGGCCGCCAGCAGGCGTTTGAGCGCGGCCATATTTTCTTCTGAAATTTCGGTGAACGCGATCCCCATGCCGAGATACGGATAACTCACCCGCACCACACCCTTAGTCTCAAAGCGCATGCCGTTCGCCTCCATTTTCATGGAGAGAACTGTCCCCGCCGGATAGGTGGCCTGCGCTTCGACATAACACCCGTGCAGGCTGATGTCGCTGAAAGTCACCCATGTGTGGATGTCGCAATTCTCCTCGCGGAGTTGCGCGCTGCCTTCGCACTTGTAGCGCGGCGCGCGCCGCTTCTCCGCTCCTTCAAATCGTTCGCCGACGGTGGCCGCGGCAGACATGGTTTCCGCTGCGGGAGGCTGGGGTTTTGCTTCGGGGTCGGCCTGCGAGCCGGTGGACCGCCGCAACGCCATCAGATACGCGGCGCCTTCGTTGATTTCCTCGGCCATAAACAATCCTCAACCAGTCAGGAATCACGAGAACGTAGAGTCCCAACGACCTGCGTGACCCGGGTCCGATTCGCAGGATTTATCGGCAGAACCGCGCCGGAACATTAGCCGAATCTATGTTGCCGCCGCCGAAGGCCTCTGCGAGAAGGCCTGCTCTGCGGTTTGCCGTATCTGCTTCCACAACTCGTCGCGTCCGGCGCCGGTTTTCGAGGAATACGGAAGCAGCCGGGCGCTGGGATATTCATTGCCCAAAGTCCGTAGAACATTATTGAGTTGATTGTTCGAGAGGCGGTCGCTCTTGGTGCCGACAAGTAAGACTTCGCGGCCTGTTGCGCTCAGGAATTCCAGCAGTTGGCGATCGCTCTGCTGCGGAGGAACATTGACGTCGATCAATGCAACGCAAAGCGCGAGCGTCGGACGCTCATTCAGATACGGCTCAATGAACTTCGGCCACTCCTGCGAAACCTCACGCGAGACTTTGGCGTAGCCGTAGCCGGGAAGGTCGGCGAAAATTAGCTCCGGACGCGGCTTCCCGGGCCATCGTATCTCGAAGAAATTAATGCTCCGCGTGCGTCCCGGAGTCGAACTGGTGCGCGCCAGCTTTGTGCCCACAAGCGAATTGATCACACTCGACTTGCCGACGTTCGAACGCCCGAGGAACGCAATCTCCGGGATGCTCGGAGCGGGGAAGTGCGCAATGTCAGTAGCCGCCGCGAGAAAACGCGAGAGAATCCTCATGCTCAAGTTTCCTACGGAGGGCGACCGATTGGCAAGCGGCGCTCAGTAATCCGTAAGCGATCGATTCTGCGCTGTCGAAGTCTGAAACGGGCCATCCGGCGCAGACCGGACGAGGTTGTCTTCCCGTCCCGTTTCCACACTGATCGTATTTGCAGCAATACTGCACTTCAGAATAGTAAGTCTGAGTCGCTGCCGACGTATTATCGCCAGCCGGTCAGAAACTTCAGCCGTGCGCCCAAACGGAAGTAACACGTGTGTTCTCTCCCGGGTCCATGGTCCATTGAATTTCCCGCTGCCTCAGCCGATGTGACCTGTAGCAGTGCGAATGGAGCGGACCATGGAAAACCGGCGGGCGACTCTCGATATGCATACGTTGCTGCTCTGCGCGGACGCGCAGTTTCTCGGCATTACACGCCACGTTCTGAACCAGTTGCAGGTCACGCCCGATGTCGTCGCCAGTTCCGAGGCGGCGCTCGCGATGATCCAAAAGCAGGAGTTCGACGTCGTCATCGTCGACTGGCGCGAGATCGATAACGTCGCCGATTTCCTCGGCGCAGTGCGGCGCTCGAAGCTGAATCCGGATTGCGTGCTGGTTGCGATCGTCCGCGATCTGCTCGACCTGCGGCAGGCATTCGCCGCCGGAGCTCAATTCCTGATTCACAAGCCCGCATCGGCCGTGCAGATCGAGCGCTGCCTCCGGGCAGCCTATTGCGCAACCGTGGCGCGTCGTCGCAAGCAGCACCGGGAGCGCGTCGAAATCCTGGCCGCCGTCACCACGCGCTCGCAAGCCGTCGGAGAGGCGATGATCGTCAATCTGAGCGAAGGCGGAGCCGGGCTCAAGACCTCGATTCCCAATTTCATTTCCGGCGTCTCGGTGACCTCTGGTGAAGATGTCCGGCTGCGCTTCAGCCTCCCGGAATCGGACGAGACGCTCGACGCCAGCGCAACCGTCATATGGAAGACCGCGGATGCATGCGGCCTGCGCTTCCGCTACATACCTGAACCGCAGCGCGCCATTCTTGAGCAGTGGTTGACCGAATGTGTGGAACGTTCACTGGCCGAGACCTGCGAGCGTGTCCGCGCCGCATGTGCTTAGTCTGATCACCACGGAGTCACGGAGCCACGGAGGAAGCATACTTTTTGATCTCGTGACTCCGTTCCTCTGTGGTGAAAAACCAGGGCAAAAGAAAAGGCCCGCATCCGCGCGGGCCTTCCTTCGTGTGACTTCGTGTCCTTTGTGGTTCGATCCTACTGATGCGCAGTCGGCGCTTCCGCAGTCGGAGTCAACCCCGCGATCGGCTGCGCCACTTCCTCCTCGACCTTGGGCAGCGGCGATTCCAGAGCAATCTGCAGCACCTGATCCATCGTATCCACGAAATGCAGTTTCATCGCAGTCCGCAGATTCTCCGGAACCTCTGCCAGATCCTTCTCGTTGTCCTTCGGCAGGATCACTTCGAACAGCCCCGCGCGGTGAGCCGCCAGCAGTTTTTCTTTCAATCCACCGATGGGGAGCACCTTGCCTCGCAGCGTGATTTCCCCGGTCATCGCCAGATCGCGTCGTACAGGAATCTTACTCAAAGCGCTGGCGATCGCAGTGGCAATCGTGATGCCGGCCGACGGCCCGTCTTTCGGGATCGCGCCCTCCGGAACGTGGATGTGAATATCGATCCCACGATAGAAGTCGCGCGACAAACCGAGCCGCTGCCAGCGCGACCGCACATAGGTAATCGCAGCCTGCGCCGACTCCTGCATCACGTCGCCGAGTTTGCCCGTGAGTATCGGCTTTCCGCCCTTGCCATCGACGACCGTAGCTTCGGTGCTCAGGATCGAGCCGCCGACTTCGGTCCAGGCAAGCCCGGTCACAAGTCCGATTTCAGATTTCTCGTGCGCCAGCGTGTCGCGGAACTTGATCACGCCCAGGAAGTCATTAACATTGTCGCCCGTGATCGCGATCGAGTAATTCTCGCCTTCCTTGACCACCTTGCGCGCAACCTTGCGGCAAACGTTGCCAATTTCGCGCTCGAGATTGCGGACGCCAGCCTCGCGCGTGTACGACCGGATCAACGCTGTAATGGCGTCATCTGCGAACTTGATGTTCTTTTCCGAGAGGCCCGCAGCCAGCATCTGCTTCTTCACCAGGAACTGTTTGGCGATCTCGACTTTTTCCTGCTCGGTGTACCCATGCAGGCGCAGCACTTCCATGCGGTCTTGCAAGGCCGGCGGGATGGTGTGCATCACGTTCGCCGTCGCGACAAAGAAGACCTGCGACAGGTCGTATTCGACATCGAGATAGTGATCGACGAACATGAAGTTCTGCTCGGGATCGAGCACTTCCAGCAGCGCCGCCGACGGATCGCCGCGGAAATCCATCGACATCTTGTCAACTTCATCGAGCATGAACACCGGATTCTTCGTGCCCGCCTTCTTCATCATCTGGATGATCTGGCCCGGCAGCGCTCCGATATAGGTACGGCGATGCCCGCGGATTTCCGCTTCATCCCGCACACCGCCGAGCGACATGCGGACAAACTTGCGTCCGGTCGCCTTGGCGATCGACATTCCCAGCGACGTTTTGCCGACGCCCGGAGGTCCAACAAAGCAGAGAATCGATCCCTTCGGATTCTTCACCAACTGCCGGACGGCGAGGAACTCGAGGATGCGTTCCTTGATCTTCTCCAGACCATAATGATCTTCATTCAGGACTTTTTCGGCCCGAGAGATGTTCCGGATTTCCTTCGACCGCTTTTTCCACGGCACAGCCAGCAGCCAGTCGAGATAATTGCGCGAAACGGTAGACTCCGCCGACATCGGCGGCATGGCTTCGAGTTTCTTGAGTTCCTGCAGCGCCTTGTCCTTGACCTCTTTCGTCATGCCAGCCGATTCGATCTTCTTCTTCAGTTCGTCGAACTCGCTCTTTTCGCCGCGGCCCAGTTCCTTCTGGATGGCCTTGATCTTTTCGTTGAGGTAATACTCTTTTTGCGCCTTCTCCATCTGGCGCTTCACGCGCGACTGGATGGTGCGGTCGACATTCAGCTTTTCAATTTCGATATCGAGAACATCGGCGATTCGCGTCAGCCGCTCAGCCGGATCGAAAATCTCCAGCAGTTCCTGCTTCTCTTCAATCGACAGTTGCAGGTTCGCGGCAATCACATCCGTCAGTTTCGCCGGGTCTTCCATCCGGACGGCCGAAATCATCGTCTCGTAATTCAGCGCCTGGCAAAGCTTCACGTATTGCTCGAACAGCGACGTGACGCGCTGCATGCTCGCTTCGAGCGCCTGATTCGTCTCCGTCGTAAAGCGGGCGACGCGCACCGTGGCCTGCATGAATCCTTCGGTATCGGCAACCTGCAGGATCTTGCCTCGCTCAATGCCTTCAACCAGGACTTTAATATTGCCGTCGGGAAGCTTCAGACTCTGCACAATGTTGACGATGGTCCCAACCTGGTAGATCTCGTTGGCCTTCGGCTCGTCGATGGAGGCGTCATGCTGAGTGGCCAGGAAAATCTTCTTGTCGGCTGCGAGAGCCTCTTCCAGAGCGCGCACGCTCGATTCGCGTCCCACCACGAACGGCGTCATCATAAAAGGGAAGATGACCACGTCCCGTATCGGCATCATGGGCAGCTTTCTGGATTCGTATTTTTCCTTGGATGTGGTCACTGAGTCTCCTGGGCTTCCGAAACGATTTCCAGCCGAACGATTTCCGCACTCTGTACGAAATCATCCACCACGAACGAGCGCACTAGTTAGAATTCTACCTTGAGCGGACGGTATGGCGAAATGGCATTTAAGTTGTAAGGGTTGATTTCGGCGGCTCTTGTCTGCAGCAATTTGCAACTCTGGGTCGAAGTGCTGCAAGCAGAGACGTAGCAAGCTGCGTCTCTACGAGGGGATTCAAGAAAGAGAAAATCTTTATCCGGCCTTTTCCATGACCGTGGCGAACGAGGCGCTGCGCTTCTCGACCATCTCCCGCGTCACTTCGAACTCTTTTAGTTTCTTCTGGCTTGGGAGGTTAAACATCAGGTCAAGCATGAGTTCTTCAAGGATCATGCGCAGGCCGCGGGCGCCGACTTTCCGCGCCATAGCCTGGCGCGCGATGGCCCGCAGAGCTTCATCGTTAAACTTCAGCCGCACATTCTCGAACTCGAACAGCCGCTGATACTGCTTGACGATCGCATTCTTCGGGCGCGTCAAGATTTCGATCAGCGCGAATTCGTCCAGATCTTCCAGCATGCCGACCACAGGCAGGCGGCCAACAAACTCGGGGATCAGCCCAAACTTGATCAGGTCTTCCGGTTGCACTTCCTGCATCAATTCCTGGCTGCGCTTCTTGGTGGCAAAAGACTCCTCACGCTCCGCTTCCTCACCGCTGCGGAATCCGAGCGACTTCTTGCCCATGCGCCGGGAAATGATCTTGTCGAGTCCAACGAACGCTCCGCCGCAGATAAAGAGAATATTCGTGGTGTCGACCGGCGTGAATTCCTGATGCGGATGCTTGCGTCCACCTTGCGGAGGAACATTCGCAATCGTGCCTTCCAGAATCTTCAGCAGTGCCTGCTGCACGCCTTCGCCCGAAACATCGCGCGTGATCGACGGATTCTCATCCTTCCGCCCGATCTTGTCGACCTCGTCGATATAGATAATGCCCGTCTGCGTGCGGCTCACATCGCCATCGGCAGCTTGCAGCAGCTTCAGGATGATGTTCTCAACGTCCTCGCCGACGTATCCCGCCTCGGTCAGAGTTGTGGCGTCGACAATCGCGAAGGGAACATCCAGCATCCGCGCCAAAGTCTGCGCCAGCAAAGTCTTGCCCGTCCCAGTGGGACCAATCAGCATAATGTTCGACTTCGAGAGCTCAATGCCATCGCCCGTCTTCTGGCGATTCATGAAGATGCGCTTGTAGTGGTTGTAAACCGCGACTGCCAGCTTCTTCTTCGTTTGCTCCTGCCCGATGACATACTCATCCAGGAACGCTTTCACTTCCAGGGGCTTGGGCAGTTGATTCGGGGTGCTGCTCGGAGGAGTCGCCGACCGGTCGTCTTCAAGGATGGAATTGCAGACCGCAACGCACTCGTCACATATATAAGCGCGGGGATAATCGCTGGGCGACGAGATCAGCTTGGCGACAGCATCCTGAGACTTATGGCAGAACGAACAACGCAGAATCTCATCGGTTCCCGACTTGTTTTTCACTCAGCTCGACTCCTATTTCAGCGGCCAGGGCTTCCTGGTCCCTAACCTCTGATCCCTGATCCCTCACGGCGAACGCCGATCATACCGCTTTCACCGTCTTGTAGATGATATCGTCTATGATTCCGTATTCCTTAGCCTGTTGGGCGTTCATAATGAAGTCGCGCTCAACATCTTTTTCTACCTTGTCGAGCTTCTGCCCACTGTGCTTCGACAGCAACTGATTTGTGATTTCACGCATACGCAGAATCTCGCGCGCATGAATATCAATATCAGTGGCCTGGCCCGACAAGCCTCCCATAGACGGCTGATGTATTAGAATCCGGGAATTCGGCAGTGCCAATCTCTTTTTGGGTTCCCCTGATGCCAAAAGTAACGCGGCCATGGATGCCGCTTGGCCCACGCACAGGGTCATCACATCATTCTTGACGTACTGCATGGTGTCGTAAATCGCCATGCCCGCCGTGATCGAGCCGCCCGGAGAGTTGATGTAAAGCTGTATGTCTTTCTCCGGATCTTCCTGAGCCAGAAACAACATCTGTGCGATCACCAGATTGGCGATGTTGTCGTCGATCGGCGTCCCGATGAAGATAATGTTGTCGCGAAGCAGCCGCGAATAAATGTCGTACGCGCGTTCCCCGCGTCCGGTCTGCTCGATCACCATCGGTACCAGCATCATTTGAGGATCATTCGTTTTCACGTTCACCTGCCACACTCCGCCCCGACGCAACGCCTATCTTGCATGGAGTGGATTCGAAAGGTCCGCCTGTATTACGCGGACTGATGATACAAAAATTCGAGGGTCTTTTCGCTGAGGATTCTGTTGCGAATTCTATCGAGGCCCCCATCCTGTGTCAAACGAGCGCGGACCGCTTCCGGAGTCTGTTTTGTCTGCGTCGCCAGCGCTTCCACTTCATGATTCAACTCGTCTTCGCTGACGTTGATACTTTCCAGCTCCGCAATCCGGTCCAGTAAGAGCGACGACTTCACATCCTGTACCGCCTGGTCCCGCTGGCCTGCCCGCAACCGCGGCAGGTCCATTTTTTTCATGTCTTCCATCTTCATGCCCTGCGCCGCCAGCGCCCGCAGGCCACGTTCAATCCGCAGATCGATCTGCCGGTCCACCAGCGACTCCGGCACTTCGAAATCATTGCGCTTTACCAGTTCCGCCACAAGTTTATCTTTAGCTTCCCGCTCGACGGTATGCTTGCGCTCGGCCAGCATGTTCTCGCGAATCTGCTTCCGTACCTGGTCGAGCTCGGTGAACTCGCCCAGTTCCTTCGCGAAGGCGTCATTCATCTCGGGAAGACTCTTCTGCTTAATCGCCTGAACCTTCACCGTGTAGATGAAAGTCTTCCCCGCAAGCCGCTTGTCATTCGCGTCTTCCGGATACTTCACTTCAAACGATCGTTCATCTCCGGCATTGGCTCCGCGAAGATTTTCCGTAAATTCCGGGACCGTATTCTTCCCGCCAATCTCGATCAGCACTTCATCCATGTGTACCGGCTGCGTCTTGTCGTCCGTATCCTTCGGACGCCCATCCATCGAGGCCTGCGCAAAATCGCCATCGCCCAGCGAACTTCCTTCCACCGTCGTGAACGTCGCGTGCTGCTCGCGGATATTGTTCAGCGCCTCTTCGACTTCCTCGTCTTTCACGTCGATCTCAGGATGCTCGGCGCGCAGCTCCTTATACCCTTCGACCTTAATCTCGGGCATGATCTCGAAGCTGGCCTTGAACCGCAGCGGCTCGCCTTCGTGGATGTGCAGGTCAGTCACGCGCGGCTGCGATACCGGAACCATCCCAAGCTTCTCGGCTTCTTTCCGGAAATAGCGCGGCACAAGCGCCTCGACCACATCGCTCTTCAGATCCTCTTTAAAGCGCTGGCGGATGATCGACGCCGGCACATGTCCGGCGCGAAAGCCGGGCAGCTTGGCGACCTTCTGATATTTCTGGACCAGCGTCTCCGTTTCGCGGGTGACTTCTTCGGCGGGAATTTCGACCGAAATCTCGCGCTTGACGCCGTCTTGTTTCGCGTCCACCGTCTCTGTGGGACTCACGTTTACCCTTTCACCGAACCAAAAAACTTCGAGCAACCGGGCTGGGAATCTCGGCACAGGCGAGCATAGAAGTCCGCTCCAGTTTATGCGCCGTTACTGTGAGTTTAAAGATAGAAGGAGACAAGCGTCAAACCGCAGGAGGGGGTGGTATATACAGACGGCAAAATGGACCCTCCCCTCCTCCGGACCCATAGTCAACCGATTTTGACTTTGACCGGGCCGCGCCCGCGCGCGCGTGGGGAGCACTCGTGCGAGCGAGCGAGCGTGCGTTCAGCTCTCTGAATGACAAACGCAAGAATGTGGACCTAATCGAAAGAAA
>Ga0070735_10000633_pt1 | contig 36904 bp, 33 predicted proteins | sample Coa_R1_FD_66443 | JGI IMG/M metagenome (GOLD analysis project Ga0070735, IMG submission 66443) | Surface soil microbial communities from Centralia Pennsylvania, which are recovering from an underground coalmine fire - Coalmine... | ecosystem: Environmental > Terrestrial > Soil > Unclassified ...
CTCGAGTCCGGCGAACGAGCAGCCGGCGAGCACCGTGCGCGTCGCGGCGGACGTGCGTTCGCCCGCTGGGGTGGTCATGTCCCCATGATCATACGCGCCGGCAGGCCGCGATGCACGTCCGGCGCACGTCGTGCTCCGTTGAGTTTGCGTATCGCACCGGGCATTTTCCGAGTGATGAACGCGCGAACGCCCGATCCTGCCCGTCTACCGCGCGGATTCGTGTCACTCGTGGGCGCGGGTCCGGGCGATCCGGGTCTGCTCACCGTGCGCGCGCTTTCTCTCCTCGCCCAAGCGGATGCCGTCGTGTACGACGCGCTCGTGAATCCGCGTATCGTGCACAACGGTGCGATACGGTCCGACGCAGAGATGCACGATGTCGGCAAGCGCGGCGGCGCACCCTCGGCGCGGCAGGATGCGATCAACGCATTGCTGGTGCGCCTCGCGCGAGCGGGCAAGCGCGTGGTGCGACTCAAGGGCGGTGATCCATTCGTGTTCGGCCGCGGCAGCGAGGAGGCGCAAGCGCTCGCCTCTGCGGGCGTGTCGTTCGAGATTGTCCCCGGCGTGACGGCGGGAGTCGCCGCGGCCGCGTACGCGGGTATTCCGGTGACGCATCGCGGTGTTGCGTCCGCGGTGACATTCGTGACGGGCCACGAGGATCCCACGAAACGCGAGAGCGACATCGATTGGGCGTCGCTCGCGCGCGCGGGCGGCACGCTCGTGCTCTACATGGGCGTGAAGCGGCTGCCGGACATCGTGGCCGCGCTGACGGCGGGCGGATTGTCGGCGGACACGCCGGCGGCCGTCGTGGAGTGGGGCACGTGGCCGCGGCAGCGGACGGTCGAGAGCACCGTGTCCGGCATCGCCGACGCCGCACGCGCGGCGGGCATTTCGGCGCCGTCGATCACCATTGTGGGCGACGTCGCGCGGCTGCGCGGCGAGATCGCGTGGTTCGACCGCCGTCCGTTGCACGGCCGCCGGATCATCGTGACGCGTGCGCGCGCGCAGGCGTCTGAGCTCGCCGGCCGCCTTACTGAGTTAGGCGCGGAGGTGATCGAGGCGCCCGCCATCGTCATCGTGCCCGCGGACCCCGCGCCCTTGCGCGTCGCGTTAGGCCGGCAGGGCGCGTATCAATGGGTGCTGTTTACGTCGCAGAACGCGGTCGAGATCGCGTGGGCCGCGCTCCGTGATATTGGTGGCGACGCGCGCCGACTCGCCGGCGTGCGCGTCGGCGCCGTTGGGCAGGCCACGGCACGCGCACTACTCGATCGCGGCATTGCCGCCGACGTGATCCCATCGCGCTCCACCGCCGAAGGTCTTGGCGCGGCGCTTAGGCAGCGCTCCGATGTACGAGGCACGCGCGTGCTCTTTATCAAGGCAGACGGCGCGGGCGACGCACTCCCCGCCGCGCTCCACGACATGGATGCCACGGTGGACGAGGTCGTCGCCTACCGTACCCTGCCCGATCCAGCAGGTGCCGCCACAGCACGCGACGCGCTCGCGAGGGGCGTCGATGCGATCACGTTCACGTCCGCATCCACTGTGCGTTTTTGGTGCGATGCACTCGGACGAGACTCGGCTGCGGTGGGCGGCGTGAAGGTGATCACCATGGGTCCGGTGACCAGCGCCGCTGCCAGCGCCCTCGGTCTCACGATTCATGTCGAGGCTGCCACAGCGACTATCAACGCGCTTGTCGAGGCGATCGTGGCAGTCCTAGCGTTGGCACGCCGCTAACAAGCGGGGCGCCAGAGAGGTGCTCGTGTCGCAGACTTGTGGTCTGCCCTTAGTGGGGCGCCGTCCTAACAACAGTCTGGTCAGCCACGGAGGGCACCCTAGACGGCCAAGCTCGTCTGCGGATCGCAGATACTTTGCGTCATCAGTCCACCACGGCTCGCTGAGAAGGTTCTGGGTTCGGGCTATGGACTGTGCTGAATCGGAAATCTTCGACGCGAAGGCAATCTCGGCTTTCACGCAGGTTCGCTCTTCCCAGTCCTGAGCGCTTCTCGTGTATCTGCATCCCAGACTCCATAGCCGCGCATGCGTCGCCTCGTGAACTATCATCATGGCGACGTCAAGCGCTGTGCTGCGCTTCGCGTAATCAATGGAGATCACGCAAGTTCGTAGCCGCGGCACGTAGAGGCCACCGCTCACCGACATAAAGAGGATTCTCGATACATGCCGACGAATGCGTCTATAGTCAGCAGGATCTCGATCCGCGATCAAACCAAGAGCATCAGAGGCTTTCAAGAACACCTCTCTCGCTTCATCCGCCTCCTCGAAAACCCGAATCTCCAATCCATCATACCGAAAGCTGCGCGCGAGTCGAACGATAATGAGCCACGGAAGGCTTCGAACGGCGCGCGGCACTTCGGCTGCGGTGCTTTCCTTGTTGTTATGCAAGCGAAGCTTCGACCTCCTCTTCTCTGCTACTGCTGATTATTACGGTCGCCAAGCATCAGAGATCGCCCAGACGGCGCGGCAGGCAGGGGTTTGTGGTCGTCCGGGTTCGGCTTGGTCGCAATTGGTCACCCGTTCTGAGGCCGACAGCTGCTGCGGGATGAGGAAATTGCCTCGCTCTCCGCAGACCTTACCTCTCAGTTCTCGTTACTCAGGTCCTCGAGGCGCCCCTCAAGGGTAGACCAACTCTGCTCAAGCGTCTCGAGGTGCGGCCTCATCTCTGTAAAGAGCCATGCGTGCATCTCCGTTATGCTCGTCAGCGCGCGGTCGGCATCATCTGGTACGCTGGGATCGCATCCAATCGTTGCCGCAAGCAGCTCCGCCACTCTGCCTGCAGCCGCGATAATGTCCGCGAAGTCAACCGCCATTCCTGAGTTCGCTACTCCTGCCTTAGCTAGCCAAGTCGAGACCCGGCCAACAAGGGCCAGGTGCTCAGCCGAGCCCGCTGCATCTCTGGAAGCTGCCATTGGCCCCCCTCAGTGCATCTGGTTGAGTTGCTCGGTCAACTTCTTGTACTGCTCCTCGTAAGGCTCCTTGTTCCGGTCACCGGTAATCTGATCGATGCGCTTCCGAAGTTCCTTCAGATGGCGGGCGATGTCCTTCTTCCATTTATCACGATCGTCCGGACCTGGAGTCGACCCCTTTCCCCCGCCGGCGAGCCAGTCCAGGTGCTGATTTATCACCGCGATCTCACCATTTGCCCGCTTCTCAGCCTGCTTGTTCTTGACAAAAACGACAATTGAGCCAAACGCAGCCTTGGCTGCATCCGCACCAGCATCGATGGCCGCGCCTAACTCCTTGCCATGGGTCAAAGCGGCCACCGAGGCGATGACGCCGACTCCGGCCACGTAGACGCCTGCCCCTATCTCAATTATGCATGCATCTTCCGCGCATAGCCCAAATGGGTCACTGAAATTCACGGGATCCCCGTTGGCGAACCCGTACGCATTGAGTCCTCCGGCCAGTCCTAACGGGTCTTCCTGCGTGAAGCGACCTGTGCTTGGATCATAATAGCGATTCCGTGAGTACTGGAACCCAGACCCATCCTGCTTGTTCAAGGTCAGGCTTCCAAACCAGCTCCGTGGTCCGTACGGCGCGTGATACTCGTTGAAGATGCCCTGGAAGCCAGCCGGCCAGTCCACAACCATGCACACGGTACCGAGCCCAGGAGGCGTCCTGCAGTACGTGCCGGCCGTTGCAATGTCGCCGACAATGCCCCCGCTGTCGAACGTGCCCACGTCCATTTGGCCACGCCAATCAGTGTGCGTTATGACTGCGACCGCGCCCGCCCAGCTATTGAAGGTCGTGTCGGAACTGTGCGTATAGCCGTTGCGAATAATGTCTAACGGCCGATCGAGGTTCACGCCGTTCGTGTAGAACACCCTGCCGTAGGTCGAAAACACGTCGACGATGGTCGTGGTGTCTCGCTCGAGCAGGTTCCCGGGCTTCGCCTCGATACTATCGTCGCCGGGCATGCGAATTTCGCCTAACATCTCGTTACCATCCCAGAGGTAACGATCGATCGTGCTGCGGCACGAGTTGCTCGTGCAGTACTCGATTCTTCGATCACGAGTCAGGATGCGCCGACCCAACGCGTCATACCGGTATTCCTCGTACGTACCACCACTGGCTGCGTCGTACTCGTCGATTGGAACACAATCCACGTCGTTCGTTTGGACAAAGCGACATTTTGCCGCATCGACTACACGAAGACGGTCGCTTGCGTCATAGAAACTGGCCGTGAAATTGACGCCGTTGATGCCGCCGGTCGTGAGGTCTTGCGGCATGACAGCACGCATTACCTCGTTTCCTGAACTGTCGTAACCTGTTGCTCGTCCAGCGGTGTCTGCCCATCGGAAGCTTTCCAGGTAATCTGACGGGGCTCCTCTGACTTGGATGCTGTCGACTAACAGCTTCCCTGTCTTCGCTTCGTAGAGATACGCCCGAGTGAAAGTGTCGTTCTCGTTGATGCTGCTGCGGTACGTATACAGCTGGCGGTTGCCGAGGGCATCCCACGTCCAATTTCCGTAGAGCAAGCTGTCGCTCGATCCGGTTGGATCCACCGCACGCGTCTGGGTGATCTGACCCAGCTGTGCATACACATTGCCGACGGTATCGCCGATCACGCCGGCGTGTACGAGACGATCCTCCATGTCGTACTGAAGCGTGTCCGCGTGCAGGGTGTTCTTCGAGCCTAGGACGCCCGGGTTGCCTAACTCGAGACGACGTGCCAACCGCCCTTGTCCATCATAGATGAGCGTGTCGCTGATGCCGCCCTGCGCCGTTGTCTTCGCCAGGCGGGACTCAGCGTCGTACACATAGCCGAACGCGTTGCCCAAGACGTCCTGCACACTCGAGAGCAGTCCGGTCACGGGGTCATAGGCATACGTGACCTGCGTCAGTGCAGTAGAACTGCCGTATCGCCTTGGTGCAACATTGGCTGGTAAGTTTAAGCTGGTCCGCCGGCCATCGAGATCATATGTGAGGCTGTCGCGGTAGGCATGCGTTGAGAAGTCACCGCCGGCGGAGATGTCTTTCCACGTTCTGATGTCCTCCTCGTCGGCCTTCATGGCACCGTACGGATAGTATGCGCGAGAGATGTGCGCGTCGCCGTTATTCGCGGAGAGAAGATTTCCGACTGAGTCATACGTGAACTGCGCCGTGTCTGCGAGAATCGATAGCTTGTCACCGGGTAGGTTGGCGTAGCGCGGGTTCGGAAACACGTACTTGAAAGTGCCGAACGGCATCGAATAGTGCACGCCATTCGTGGAAGGGATTACGCGCTCAACCAATTCATTGAGCGCGTCGTAGCTGTAGGTAATGACGTAGTGTCGGCGAGTGGTCCAGGACGTGTCGTTGCCGGCGTCGTCATAGGCCCATTGCTCCGTGACCGTGTGGAGGGAGTCCAACGGCGATGTCTGCATCAGCTTGCGCCGTGCGTTGTCGTACGCGTAGCTGGTGACAACGGATCCGATGTGGTTGCGATCCGGTCCAGAACGGCGAGACACCGAGAGTAGGTCGTCTTCGTGATCGAACTTCTGGCTGACTATCGTGGAGTCGCCCTTGGTCGAGCCGTGCAGGCCGTAGGTAATGCTGAGCGTGTCGCGATCGAAGTGATCGAAGTTCGCGATGGTGACCACTGAATCCGTCGTGCTGATCGGCCGCACGGATTGCGTGATGCGCCCAAGCCCGTCGCGCACGTACCTCGACCAGAAGCCTAACGGCGTGCGAGTCTTAAGCTCGTTGCCGAGCGTCGCGTCATAGACAACGGAGTCCCTGCCGGTTGCAAGCGGTGTCTGCACAAAAGCGAGGAGTCCTGGCGTGGTGGCCGTGTAGTAGCCGTAATGAATGCGCCGTGATGTGTCCGGCAGTGCCCCCACTTGCTCATACAACCGATTGCCTGTCACCGAGTCATAGTTCGCGAGCCAGGTTTCCCCCATGGGTTGCGTTCGCTGCGTTAGGAAATCCCAGTGAAGGTCCCATTGGAATGTCGTCTTCGCGAAGGTCGAGCCTTGGACGTGGCTCGAGTCCGTGCTCGACGCCAGGTTGCCGCGAGTGTCGTATGTCGCCCCGATCGTGTGCCCATTCGGATATCTCAAGCGTGTGACTAACGCGGGCCATCTCGCGTCGCCACGAGTCAGAGTCGTTACAAACCCCAGCGCGTTCACGACTTGTGTCGGCTCGTCGAACTTGTCGACCGAGAAGCGCGTGACCGTCACCCCCAGGCGCGGACCATCCAATTGCACGTAGGCCGACTCGGGCTTGACGGCGTGTCCGGCGAACGTGAGCGAATCGCTGTTCCGCAGATGCCAGGCGATAGTCTTGCCTGCGCCCATCGCCAGGCTGGCGCTCGATACTTTCTTGAGCGTGTCATACGCAAACGTGGTGACGACACCAAAGTGATCGGTGCGCGTAACGATGCGGTTTGTCACGTTCGTTGAGTAGCTAAACGCGACAGAGCTGCCGTTCGCATCGGTGCTGTCGGGGTCGACGATCGATGTGATGCGTCCCGATGTCATCGTGACGGTTGTCGTGCGGTGTCCGCCAATAGTTGTACTCGGCGACGTGATGGTCTGCAGTAGCCCGCCGGTGTAGGTGAACCCGTAACTGACGGCCGTGGCGCCAGTGGGGACCGGAACACCAATGGAGCTGAGCGTCGAACCGGTGTAGGTAAAGGTCGTCGTATGGCCTAACCGGTTGATCGTGTTGACATGCTGGCCCGTCGAATTGAAGAGCACGCGGACGCCGTGGGGCAGGAATCGCGTGTAATGCGTGCCGTCCCACTTGAGCGTGTCGGGCCGATCGACGGCCACTGCGGCCCAGACGTTACTGGTCACCTTGGTGTAAAGCGCGGCGCTTCCATCACCGCCGACCCAGAGACGAGTCGTCGTGTCGTTAGTCGGGAAAAAGAGTTGTTCCACGCCATCCACCCACCAACCCGCGCCGTAAGGGCTGCCGCTGCGGTTGACAACGAGCAGATTCCCCGTCGCCTGCGATTGCAGCGAGCTCCCGCCTACGTAGACGTCGGTGACGGTCATCGTGTACGGGTAGGTTCCGGTCGCGAGCGCGATGCCGTCAAAGACAACGGCGATACGCCTTGTCCCTCCGGTCTGGAAGTCGGCACCGGACCACGCACGCGAATAGTTCTGGCCACTCACGGTGAGGGTCGCGCGCACCGTGTCGGGGCACTTGGTGCTGTCGCCTAACTTGACGTTCGCTTCGACGAGCGGAAAGGGATGCGCGAGTTGGCTGTTATAGATGAGTGCCGGTGCGCGTGCTTTGTTCATGGTGCGAACGACCGGCAGAGGATGAACCAGTCGCAGGTCGCCGCACTCGGACGCGGCGTCGCTAGGGAGCGAGATCGACAAACAGAGCGATCGATTGACGATCGTGCCGGGGTTTTCTGCAGCCACATCGACGACCGGCGCCTTGGCCACCAACACATTGGAGAGGGCGTTCACCCAGCCGGTGTCCGTGGCTGTCCCCGTCGGGTTCAATTGCACGGCTTTGAGCCGCACGCGTCCTTGGGCGCCGGCCGAGCCGGCGGTCCACGCGACGATCACGGTGTCGACGGCGTTAGGCGCAATTTGGACAGTGTCCGGGAGCACGAAGCATCCGGGGGCTGGGAACATCGTGCCCACGGTGTTCGTGCACTTCACCGAGTCCGCAAAGGTCGCCGTGCCCGTTCCCGTGTTGCGCACGAAAAAGGCGACGCCGGAGTTAGTGCCTGCGCCGACGACGAACCGATCACTATCGGGAGTGACCGAGACGGCATAGGTGGGCGGTGGCAATACCGTTAGCGTGATCGTCGCCGCGAGATCGGCATTCCCCACCGCGGTCGCGGTAACGGTGCCCGCACCGGGCGTATTCCCGGCATGGAATGTCACGGTGAACGCTCGCGATGCGCCGCCGGCGGGCACGTCGAGACTCGCTGGCGAAACCGAGCACGACGCGGCCGCGCCGGAGACCGTGCAGCCGGTGGTCAGGAAGTCTTCCTCAATGGTGTTGTTGAGGACGGTAAAGGTTCGCGTTGTCTGCCCGCCCACGCCTAACGTGTCGGACTGAGTGCAGGGACTGATGGATTCAGTACTTCCGCAGCTGCCAAGAACGCGCACGTCCGACGAAGGTCGCGGCGGTCGTGCCTTCGATAGAGCGACGTGCCCGTTTGGCAACGCCCCATGCGCACTGCGCACGCCGCCCACCTCGGCGGCCCGCGCGATCGGCGCACTCGGTGCGGCCAACGACGTGAGGGCGAGTAACACAACCGCGAGGACGATCGAGCGACTGCCACGTGATCCGACGCGCACACGAGGCTCCGGGTGAAAGCGCATGCAAACGCGCTAAAGCACACGGAGTGCCGGAACCCGCCGATCGTGACCCCTGTGTTAGGCATGACGTTACGAATCCGATGGTGCACCTGATGTTGCAAATGTTGCAGCCACGTTGCGCAACGCGATGCAACATTTGCAACATCGTCAGCGCGTAGCGGACGCCTCCTCGACTCGCTCAACGCCGCGCGACGCCGCCGTCGCGCGCCGGATGCCGCACCGCTGCATCCAGCGCCAGACCGTCACGCGGTGTACGCCCAGCGATTGCGCGACCGATTGGATATCCCAGCCATGCGTGTCGAGCACGTCGAGCAACTCGCGCCTCTCCGCACCTACCGTGCTGACGGGTGTTGTCAGGCGATCCCCTCGAGGCGCAATGCTCTCTATCGCGGACGGGCCGATGATTTCGTCCTGCGCCTCGGCCAGCACCGATTCGACCACGTGCTTGAGTTCGCGGACGTTGCCAGGCCATGGCCGCTCTCGAAGCCATTTCAGGGCATCGTCCGAGAAGCGCGGTGCGGCAACCGCTCCAGCGCAGGAGCGCGACCGAAATACCTCCACCAATGACGGGATGTCCTCTCGCCGCTCGTCTAACGGGGGCACGCGGATAAGGCTCGCCCGCAGTCGCTGCAGCAGATCGAATCGAAACTGTCCAGCCTCCGCCAACCTCTCGAGGTCTTCGTTGGCTGCGGCAACGACCCGGAAGTCGCTGTAGTGGTCGGCGCCGCCGCCCACCGGTCGGTAGCGGCCAAGCTCGATGGCACGGAGCAACTTGGGTTGGGCCGAGCGCGCCAGGCTGCCGATTTCATCGAGCAAGAGGGTTCCATGGTGAGCTTCAGCAAGCGATCCGCCCTTATCGCGCACGGCGTCACTGAATGCCCCTTTCACATGGCCAAAGAACGCGTCCTCGAACATCGATTCGGGAATCGCGCTGACGTTCACCGGTACGAGCGTGCCGGTGCGGCCGCTCAGCTGGTGCAACGCCTCTGCCACCAGTTCCTTGCCGGCGCCGGTTGGGCCTTGAATCAGTACTGGCACGCGCGACGGCGCGAGCTTCGTCACGCGCTCACGCAGCTGGCGGATCGTGCGCGAGTCGCCGATGATCAGGTGCTCGATTCGAAATGTGCTCATGGTTTCACCTTGTCGGCGCGGTCCAGCATGGGGTGTGTGACACTGTCTGCGTCCTCGTCTGTCCGTATGACGTGGGGCGTGAGAAAGAGGTAGATCTCGGTGGCCGTCGTCTGCCGACTCGAGTGCCCGAAGAGCCCGCCTAACAGCGGAATGCTCGACAAGAACGGCACCCCGCCCTGTGTGACGTCCTTCTCGGCGTCAGTGAAGCCGCCTAACGCCACGGTCTGGCCATCCTTGATCAGCAGCTCGGTCTGGATGGAGCGCGTCGAGATGACAGGCGCGTCGAACGCCACCTCCTGCGTCGCGTTGTCGATCTCCTGCGTCACCTCGAGTCCCACGTAGCCGTCGGGGCTGATCGTCGGCAGCACCGTGAGCTTCGTGCCGACGTCCTTGTACTGCACCACCTGGTCGACCGACGCATTGTCCGTCGGCAGCGTCCTGGCGAGCTGCACGAATGGACGCTGGCTACCCACGTTGATCGTCGCCGGTTGATTGTTCGCCGCGACCAGAATCGGCCGACTCAGAATCCGCACGTCGCCGCGCTCCGCGGCGGCGGTGAGCGTGGCGTCGATATTCAAGCCGGTGAGGTTCATCGCGTGCAATACGAAGTCGGACAATCCGGCTCCTGCCTGTGATCCGTTGATCACCGTCGGTCCGCCGTTCACCTTGGTAGGCGGTAGCGTCGCATCGACGCCGAACTGCAAGCTGTTCGTTCGCTCGACCTCGGCGATGATGACCTCGATCAGCACCTGCAACGGCCGCGTGTCGAGCTCTTTCACCGCCGACGTGATGAGATCGAAGTCGCGCTGACTGGCGCGAATGAACAGGCTGTTGCTGCGCGGGTCAGGTACGATGGTCACGTCGCCGCTGAACGACGCGTTGCGCGCGGCCGGAGCGGTGGCGCCGCCAGCCACGTTAGGCACAGGCACCGAGTTCGCCGATCCGGCAGGCGGCATCATTCCGGCCTGTAGCTGTTGGTCCAGAGTCGCGGGGCGGGTGCTCCCGATGTCGCCGAGCGCGCTGGCGCGGCCGAACAACGCGTTCACTGTCGCTGCGACGTCTGCGGCGCGCGCGTGACGCAGGTGAATGATGAACAACTGAACCTCTCCAGCTCCGGCGGTGTGCCCGTTAGGCGTCGCCGTCGTCGGGGAGGCCGCCGCGGGCGGCGCCTTCACTTGCACGCGATACATCGCCGAATCGCGGACCAACTCGAGGTTCTGAGTCGAAAGCAAACCATCGAGCAAGCCGCGAACCGCGCCGCGCGCAACGGGCGTCGGCGTTTCCAGTGTGACCCGCGCGGCAGGCACGCCGCTACCGAATCCAACCGGTTTGTCCAGGTATGGTGCGAGCGCTTCCACGACGGCGCGCACGTCGGCATCGACGAGGTGGACGGTCACGCTGTCGTGGCGCAGCACGACGGCCGAGTCGTGCGCTTGCGCTCGTGCGTCCGGCGGCCGCGCGACGACGAGGGTCAGCGCAATCGCGACAGCTATCAACCTCATGGCCATGTCCGTTTGACGGTGAGCCGCCACGTCGTATCCATCCCGGTGATCGTTGTCGTGCGCGCAGTGATGGAGCCGACGCGCAGGCCGGCCACCGTTTGACCGTTGCGCAGAACGGTGCTGCCGTCGTGCCCGGGAATGCCGTCGACCAACGCATGCCATGGTGGTCCAACGATGCCGACGAGGACTAACGAAGGGCGTTGTGCGGCCGGCTGCGCCACCGCGTGTGCAGCGACCGTGTCGGTTGAACCGTATGCGATGGCCGCAGGCCTGCGATCGAGCCGGAACGGATCGGCGCTCGTGATTCGCTCCACGAGCACAGCGAGCGAGTCGCGATCGAGTGGCGTCGCGGCCGGCGACACGGGCCAGATTGCAGGCGCGGCTGCTTGGGCGGGACGTGAGATGTCCCGCCACGTGCGGATGCCTGCGATCACTGCAACGGTCGCCACTGTCCACGCGAAACGCTCGAACCAACGGGCTTTCATCGTCCGCGACCGACGTCGGTTACCGGTCGCCACAGGGCATCGATGACCAGGTCTGCATGCAGCACTTCGGAGCGTTGGGCAGGCGCCGCAGGGTCGCCGGCTTGCACGTCGAGCGATCGCACATTGAGCACGCACGGGCCGCGATCCAGCGCCGCCAGAAACGTCGCCAACCCTTGCACGTCACCGGTGACGCTCACGCGAACGTGTACCGGAACGAACGGCTCCCGCCCAACGGAATCGGCGCGGACGTCGAGCGCGCCTAACGTCACAGCCGCGCCTGTTCCGGCGCGCGTGACGAGTGCGGCCAGTGCGGCACTGGCGGCGGCCGGCGAGTCTCCCGAGATCCATGCCGTCGCGAGTGCGGCGAGACGCGCGCGACGCGCGACAAGCGAATCATGAATCGCCCGCGCGTTGCGAGCGAGAATGCGGTCGCGTGCCGCCGTGGCGCTCGCCGACTGTGCCGACGCGACGACATCCGCTTGCCAACGTCGCCACGCGGGCAGAGCGCGCCCGACGAACAAGAGTCCGCCGATCGACGCAACACCGAGAAGCACTGTCCGACGTTCGCGAGGCGAGAGCGCCATGAGCATCGGTTTCACCGTATCGCCTCCGGCACAAGGTGAAACCGCACAGTCACGCGATCGAGAGGCGTACCGCCCGTGGTCTCGCGGGAGACTGGCCCAACGATCTCTGGCGACGCGATTCCAGGCACGCGCTCTACGGCATCGACCACCGCCCCGGCCTGCGACCCGATGGCCACCAGGCTTCCGGTGCCGGCGCTGTCCACCTGCAACGCTAGCAGTGAACTTCTCTCGGGCAGCGCCCGCGTGAGTTGGGCCAGGAGCAGTGTGGCGGAACGGCGTGATTGCGTGAATGTCGCGATCGCGCTCAACTCGGCTGTAACCGAGGCCAGCGCGCGCGCGTCGCTCTCGGTCGCGCGAACCCGTGGCCGGACAGCCACGTCTTGGGCGCGCGCCGATCGCGCCACGCGCCACGATGCGATGCCAGGCACGCCTAACGCTCCGACAGTCATCGTTGCGCACACAAACGCCGCGATGACGAGGCGCCGCCGCGAAGGTTCGCGCGTAAGGCGAGTGTCGCGGGCACGGAGCGCGATCGGCTCGGTGCGCGGCACACAAGCGGCGCCCGCGGCGTCCATGAGATCCGTGCTGCGGCTGGCGAGCGCCCGGAACACAGGAGCGAATGCAGGTGGTGCGCCCGGTGTCGTGATGTCAGGCGCGGATCGCACGCTGCTCGGAGCGCCATCAGCATACGTGACACCGAGGGTCACATCGTCATCGTTCCAGACGATCGCGTCTGCGGACGTCGCAAACCCAAGCGCGACGGCCGTTGGCGTAACCATGTGCAGGGTGAGGCCGAACGAGTCGCATGCGTCGGCGATCGCTCGCACCACCGGTTCCTCGAACGCAGCCACCCACGCGCTCGTCGGAGACATTGCGCGGGCACCGGAGAAGAGGAGCGGCACACCGTTCTTGAGAAAGAAGCGCGAGGCGTGCTCGCGAACTATCGCGGCGAGCGCCGCGGGCTGCGCCATCGGTGGCAGATCCGACAGGAGCTTGAACTGAGCAGCGTGAGGTCCGATTGCCGCGGCGACGATGGGCGGTCGCAGCTTCCATCTGGGACATTCGGACAACAGAGCGTCGAGCGTGCACCCGAGCGGCTCGTCGTCAACGCGCAGCTTCACTGCCGCCCAACGGACCGTGTCACGGTCAAGCAGCACGGCGCTCACGCGCCGCCGGCCGATGCCGAACCCCAGGCGCGGACGGAGCGCGATCACTGGGTCCATGTCCGGCGTCGCACGATTGCCGCGCGGTCCCCGGCTCGGACAAGCTCGAGCTCGATCGCCACGGTGACTGGCGGTGCGCCCGAGGTACCGCGAGCGGTCAGCATCCACGCATCGGGCTCCGTGGTCGTCAGCCGCACCAGATCTGGATAGTCGGCCAACAACGAAGTTCGGCCGGCCGGAGAGAGCTCGGCGCTCAACGCGAGCAAATCGACGGTCGGTGCACCGCTCGCGCGATGCTCGGCGACGCGGGCGACCGCCTCGTTCGTGAATCCGGGAAGTGCCGCGATCACCACGAGCGGCGCGCGGTCGAGTGCGATGCGAAACGGCTCGACGCCTAACCCAGAGTCGAGGCCGGCTCGCCGTTCGAATCCGCGCACTCGCGCGAGCTCGCGCACGTCGGCAAACGCGCCATTGCGCGGCGCCCTGCGCTCATGCGCCACGTACCATTGGGCCTCTGCGCCGCTCGGTCGCGTGACATCATCGGCGTCGCGCCAGTCGAGAATCGCATCGGCGAGCGAGTCGGCGACGGCAGGGCTATTGCCTAACGCTACGAAGAGGCGCACGAGCAGGCTGTCGTCGGCGGTATTGAGGTCGATCGTCGTGCCGGCCGGGCGGAGCGCCACCGCGCACGGCGCCTCGCGCAGCAACGCAGAAAGTTTGACCGCTGTATCGAGTGCCGCCCACGATTCCCTAACGAAATTGGCAGAGGTGGTGCTATCCGCGCCGCGGTGCGCCAGCGCGTCGCCAATCGCCGCCTGGGCCCGGTTCGTGCAGTCTTCCGCCAACCACTCGGCGGCCGTAGCCGCCCGCCTGTTGTGCGCAGTCCCGGCCGCACGCCTCGCGACGAGCGCAAGCACGAAGCCGAGCGCGCTGACGCCGACCATCACCCACAAGACGGCGAGCAGAACGAACCCGCGGCGACTGGCGCCGGTCATCCGCGGGCTCCGATGCGCACGATCATCGTGTCCACCTCATCGCCGCGCAGCAGGACGACCCCAATGCCTAACGGAGCAGTGATGCCCGTGCCCCATTGCTGGAACCACTGGCCGCCGGCGGCGGCGCTCTGGAGGTAGCGAAACGTGCCGCGCGTGAAGCCGCGGATGAGGACGAGCGGCGGTCTCCCACCGAGTTGGGCGCGGAGCACTTCGTGATCGCCATCCGCGACAAACCAGAACGACACCTGGCAGCGCTCGAGCCAGCCGGATGGCGTTTCACACCAACTCGAGAACCGCACGGAGTCGGGCGACCCGCTGAACGGGATGGTGCCCGGCGAGCCCAGCTCGAGTTGCCCAACCAGGCCGCGCAACAGGCGCTCGCCGTTCGCATCACGATCCGCTTCCGCCGCCTGGCTCGCGAGCGACTGCGACTGATCCGCGAGGATCGCGAGCACCTGATGTGCGCCGAGCAGTACGATCGCGCCGACAATGAGCGCCACCAACACTTCGATGAGCGTGAAGCCGCTACGGGCCATTGGGTGCCTCCGGCCTATAGAGCGAGGTCGCCAGGAGCAGAGCCCGCGTCGCGGTATCGCGCAGCGCGATCACGTAGAGTGTCGAAGTCGGGCGATCGATGCGCAGATCCCACGGGCCTTCGGGGCGATCGCCAAGGTGCCGATCGAGATCGGCTCGCGGCCACAACGCAACGGCATCCAGCAGCGCGCTCGCCCGCCGCGTTTCAGCGTCGGCCCTCTCTGCACGCGACACGGCGTCGAGTGAGCTCGCGGAGAGTGCGACCATAGTCGTTGCGGCGATCGCGAGAATCGTCAGCGCGACGATGGCTTCAAGGAGCACCATCCCCCGGCGGCGTCGTGCCTTACGGTGCCGCATGGCGTTCGCCGGTGAGGGGATCGATCTGCAGCGCCGAATCCGCGAGCACCTCGCCATCGGGCTCGGCGGTAGCCTCGTGCTCGCCCCCATCGACACGCAACGTGACCGTCACGGCGTGAGCCGTACGGATGGCCGCATTGCGCGCCGCACCCACAACCGCGAGCACGGGGTCGTCTGGTGCCGTATGAGGAGCGGTGTGGATCGTGAGGCCCACCACGCCGGCCATGAGGCCTAACAGGACGAGCACGACGAGCAGCTCGACGAGCGTAACAGCGCGCCTGGGCTTCACGTTGGACGCACGCTGTAGATGGCCTGCAGCAGTGCGGCCGCCACCAGCGCGACGAGACCGCCGAAAGCGAGAATGAGCGCCGGTTCGAGGAGGCGGACCGCGGAGCGCACGCGCTGCGTGGCGCGTTCGGACTCGAGTCGGCCCGCGTGCGCGAGCATCGCGGCGAGCGCCCCGGTCTCTTCGCCAGCGCGAACCAGGCGCGACGCAACGGATGTCAGAGCATCTTCCGTTAGGAGAGCGGCCGACGGACGAGCGCCGGCGACAATCAATGTCCGCGCAGCGAGGATGCGCTCGCGGATGGCCGCATCGCCGGCGGCGCGCGCGGCGTGCGTGAGGGCGTTGGGCAAGGGCACGCCGCTTTCGAGTAACGCCGACAACGCAGCGCACACGCGCGACGTCGCCGCGGACCGGCGAATATTGCCGAGCACCGGGACGCCGAGCAGCATCGAATGCCACCGAACGGCGCCGGCTTCACTGGACGCCCACGCCCGCCACGCCACTAATATAATGAGTGTCGCGACACCGGCCGGCAGCGCCGCAACTCGCGCGATCACAGACGCTTGGAGTACGAAACGCGTGGTTGGCGGAAGCGTCTGGCCGAGGTCGGAGAGAATGGCCGCGAATCGCGGCAGCACCACGCCGACCAGGATGCCGACGGAGATCGCGCCCGTGACGGCCAGAATGCAGGGGTAGACGAGGGCGGCCCGAATGGCGGACCGGGTCGACGCCGTTTCCTCCATCAGATCGGCCGCACGCCTAACCGCAGACGCCAGACCGCTGCCCGCCTCGCCGGCACGCACGATGCCCAACACGACCGCGGGGATCGCGAGGCCGCTGCGCTCGAGCGCCGCGCCTAACGACGCCCCCTCGCGCACGGCGCGCGCGAGGTCGGGCAGCGCCGGCGCCCAGCTTCCGGGCGCGAGCTCGGGCATAGCCGCAAGCGCCTTGCTCACCGGGAGGCCGCTCCCCAGGAGCGTCGCCAGTATGCGGAGGCCCAGAGCGGCATCGGCGATCGAGAGCCGCGTGCGCAGATCGTGCTCCGAGCGCGCCGCATTCAGGTCGACTGCCCAGAGTCCCTGCGCAGCCAGCGCGTGCAGCGCCGCGTCGCGGCTCTCGGCGGCGAGCACGCCGTGTTCGAATGCGCCATCCGCGCGCGCGGCGCGGTAGGCAAAGCGCGTGTCGGCGGTCACTGATGTACCGGCCCGCCCCACGAGGTGATGTCGGCGTCTTCGTCGGAGCCGCCCGCCTTGCCGTCTCTGCCTAACGTGTACAGATCGAACGACGCCGGATTTTCGACGCCCGGGGCAACGTAGACGTACGGCCTGCCCCACGGATCGAGCGGCACATCCTTGCGAAGGTACGGGCCGCGCCAGTTCCGAGGCAGGTTGCCTGACGTGGGTTTGGTGCGAAGCGCCGCGAGGCCCTGATCGGACGTCGGATACGTGTCGTTGTCGATGCGGTAGGCATCCAGGGCCAGCCCGAAGATCTCGATCTGGCTCTTGGCGGCTGCGGTCTTCGCGTCACCAACGTTGCGGAAGATCGACGGCGCTACCACCGCGACCAGCGTCGCGATGATCGCCAGCACGACGAGCAGCTCGAGCAGCGTGAAGCCGCGGCGGCGCCGCGGCCGCGCGTTAGGCGGCAACGACACGGAGGACCTCCTCGACTGTGGTGAGCCCGGCGGCCACCTTGGACCACGCGTCGTCCCACATGGTGAGCCAACCCGTGCGTTCCGCGAGCTCCCGTAGCTCGGGCCCTGGAGCACTGCGGGCGACCGCGTCTTGCATCGCATCTGACAGCACCACGAGCTCGAAGACGCCGAGCCGCCCGGAATAGCCGGTGTGCCGACACGCCGGACACCCGGCTCCGCGCACTATTGGCGCCGCGCGAATCGCGGAAGGAATGGCCGTGTGACGGTCGTACGCGGCGCTATCGACAGGTGTCGCGCAATCGGAGCAGACACGCCGTACGAGCCGCTGCGCCATCACTGCGTCCACCGTCGCCGCCACGAGATACGACGGCACACCCAGGTCCACGAGCCGCGGGATTGCGCCTAACGCATCGTTCGTGTGCAACGTCGAGAAGACCAGGTGGCCGGTCATCGCGGCCTGCACCGCGAGCGATGCGGTCTCGCCATCGCGCATCTCGCCTACCATGATCACATCCGGATCCTGGCGCAGAATCGATCGCAGCGCGGCAGCGAACGTCACACCGGCCTGCGTGTGGACCGGCACCTGCGTGATGCCGGGCAGCTGATATTCGATCGGGTCTTCGATCGTGATGATTTTCTCCGCTGTGGCGTCGCGCAGCCTGAGCGCCGCATAGAGCGTGGTCGTCTTACCCGAACCGGTCGGGCCCGTGACCAGCACCATGCCGTGCGGCTTGTTGGCGAGCGATCGAACCTGCTCGAGGATCGCCGCCGGCATGCCAAGCGTGTCGAGGCCGACGGGCCGACCGCCTCGATCGAGCACACGGAGCACGACGCTTTCACCGTGCAGCGTCGGCACCGTGGACACGCGCACGTCCAACTCACGGTCGGCGAGGCGGACACGGATGCGTCCATCCTGCGGCCGGCGTCGCTCGGCGATGTCCAGATCGGCCATCAGTTTCAGGCGGGAGAGAATCGCTGTTTCGAGTCCGCTGGGCGCAGCGGGCGCCGGGAGCAGGATGCCGTCTAACCGAAAGCGGACGAGAAGGCCGGTGCGGGTCGCCTCCAGATGGATGTCGCTAGCCCCAGCGCGCACAGCTTCGCCAACGAGAAAGTTGACGTACGCCGCCACCGGCGCCGAGTTCGCCACGTCGCGGACATCGGCTACGAGCGACTCATCGTCCTGGTCGGAATGCCCAACGGTGAGTGAAGCGTCGGAGCCTGAGGTAAGCCGGGCGATCAGGCGTTCGACTTCCTCGCGCGGTGTGATCCGAGAAACGATCGTCCGGCGATAGGCGAGGCCGAGGTCGTCGAGCGCTTCGGGAACCAGCGCGTCCGGCGCAACCGCAACGACCAACGAACCGTCTTCGGTGATGACGGTTGGGCACACACGGTGATGCAGCAGATAGTCGCGCGACACGCCGCCCTCGAGTGCCACGCCACCCGGGCTGGTTCCGACGTCGGACACAGAGCCACCTCGCTCTCGAGCAGTCGCGCGCCGTTCAACCGTGACTCACGCGCGGGATGCAACGGGCGCGCACGGTAGGAGCGCGCGCATGGAAGAGCAAGCACGAAAATGATCTCAATCGCACGTTTTCTGATCGGGAGGCACGGCGGTGCCGCAGAGCGTCCGCGCTCCTAACATGCAGACTCGGCTCAGCTTGCTTGCCGATCGATGGGGCCCCGTGGATTCTTACGCGTACGCTCGGGGCAAGCGCCGAATATCTCGCGCACCGCGTGCGCCGCGATCTCCTCGATCGTTCGCCTGCGAAATTCGGATAGTGTCAATCGCGTGCGGCGCCTGATCAGGTTCGCGAGCGATCCGCCGGACGCAAGCCCGAATGCGTGTGCTGCATCCTCGAGGCTCGTTTCTGGCCTCTCGAGCCAGACCTTGGCCCTGAGCACGACCACCCACGAAATCATGTGGTTAGGCAGGCACAGGCCGAGCGCCGCGAATCGGCGGACGAGCGTCTCCGGCCGTACGCGGTCCACGGTCGCCAGTGCGCGCACGGTTGGACGGACCGCTCCATCGTGGCCTATCACCCATTCGACGAGGTGCAGCACGCACTCGGGCGCCTTGGAACACACCAGGCGTCGCAGGCAGGTGTCGGCGACGCCAGCCGGATTGGCCGCCAGCAGGGTCCGGCGCGTCCGCGCAGGCGAATCCCGATGCGGGAGAATGATGTCCAAGTATCGCAGATACTGCAGCCCTGACAGCGCGTGCATTTCCGCGGCATCCATGTGAGACACGAGGAACACTGGGAGGCGCGGTCCGCGTGCAATGGCCTCTCGCGAAACCGCGCGCGCACCATGCAGCTCGGCCTCCTTGATTCCCAGCACGAGGACATCCGGCAGGTCCCCGCGAATGTGCTGAGAGAAGGAGTTCACGTCTCGAACGACTTGCAGGCGTGCAACATCCGACACGGCTTCCCGAAGATGCGCGGACGCCTCGGCATCCCCGACCATCGCTATGATGCGGAGCATACGAGTTCACCATTTGCCTAACTGAGGTCTACTGAACGGAGCGGGGTGCGGTAGGCGGCCGTGTCAATACGGCCGTGAAGCGGGAGGACAATCTTATAGCGCGCAGCCGGAAACGGGAACCCGCTCATGCATCGTTTTCTCGACAGGAGTCACAGGTGCGTGACCACATGCAGCGGCAGCATCCCCGCAGCCAGTGCAGCAGGTGCCGATTGGCTGAGCTCGTCACATCGCCGCCGCTGCCTGTTAACCGGGAGGCCCGTTCCTGGCACTCGGCCCTGACCGAGTCGCTGAGGTTTCTCGCGCGCGCTGATGATGTTGCAAATGTTGCATCGCGTTGCGCAACGTGGCTGCAACAAATGCAACATCGCCCGCATCATCGCATCCGTAACATCCTGCCTAACAGAGAGTTCGCAATCGCTGGGGCCCGGCACTGCTTGTGCTTTGGCGCGTTCACGTGCGCCTTCATCCGGAGCCTTGTATGCGCGTCGGACCACGTGTCAGTCTCTCCGTCTTTCGCCGCCGTCTCGATCCTCTATGCATCGTTAGCAACGGCGGCCGCGCCGGCGGCGCGAGTCGCCGTGCTCTTTTTGCCGCGATGCCTGGCTCGCGAAACAGTGTGTTCGTCGAGCCAGGGTGCGACGCGCGGCCCCGTGCGGTCGAGCTCGGTGCCAATGCATCTGCATTTGCGTTAGGCAGACGCCAAGGGGCACATGCGGCAGGCGGCGATGTGCAAGCAGATCAACGCGTTAGCAACGCGACGAATGTGGCACCGGTTGTGCCTATGGCGCGGCTCAACCGCCCCCTCGTGGAGTCCGTCATGCGTCACGTGCATTGGTCGATATCGCCGTTCATCGCAGCGGCATTCGCCGTGTGCCTCGCGGCCCTGAGCGCTCCGATCCAGCCGATCGCGGCACAGCAGCCAACCAGCCCAACGTCCAACGGCATCCCGGACATCGGCGGCGGCGACAAGACACCGCCTGTCGTAATCATCACGCCGACCGGGACTGTCCACTCGCCCGAGGTCCCCGTTTCAATCACATGGTGCGACAACGTCAGCTTGATAGCGAACTCGCGCCACGTCTACCTGAACGGGGTCGATATCACGAGTTCTTTCACCTATCAGGCGACAACCATTATCGGTTGCGGCGCGGCCGCGACTTCGACCGGCACCATCTATCTTCGACTAGGGCAACAGTCGGACACGATCCGTGGAGCCATTGCTGACATGGCGCTGAACCCCGGATCGGAAGATGTGACCTTAACATACGTCTACAGCCCGCCCACGCCGGCGCCTCACTATGCAGTGAGCGTGACACCGGACAGCACGCAAGCAATCGTCGCCGCCAGCAGTGGTAACAAGGTTCAATTCGTCGTGCACAACACGGGGAAGAACCTCGGAGGCCAGGTAGTCACCGACAGCCTGAGCGTCGCGTGTACCGGAACCGGACTGCCAAGTGGATGCACTCTTGGGTCGAACCTTGTGACGCTGGCTGCCGACAGCGCCGTGGTGAGCACTGTCACGTTCACACCGGGTGCCGCCGGAACATCGGGACGCATTCGGCTGCTCGCGACGCAGCGCGGCCAGCCAACCGTTACCGACAGCGGCTGGTTCAATGTCACGGTGAGTGCCCTGACCGCCGGCGCCCCAACAGTCGACGTGGCAAGCGTCAACGCCGGTACGGCGGTCGACCGAGATCTGTGCCTAACCGTAGCCGCCGGGGAGCGCGGCGCGCGTGAATGCGGCGATCTGCGTCTCGTTCATCCGCTGCCGTCGATCCGCACAATGGACAAGGAACGAGCTCCGGTGTTGCTATACAACAGCCAGTTCGCGCACCCGTATCCGATTGTGGCAGCGAACGTGACGCTGGCCAATGGAACGCTGCCGCCCGATACCATTCTCGCGACGCTCCACCTTGGCGGGGTGAACTACACGAAGCGCTGGCCGGCTGGCGGGATACAAGCCGGGACCACACGCCGAATTGCTGTCGCGTTCGACGGAATCGGCTTGGCGACGGGTTCGTATCCCTACACGATGACCGTGACGAGCATCTACAATGCTTCGCACAGCCAGTTGAGCAGCGCGGCCATGACGGATACGCTGTTGCTCGTGAATCGGGCCGGCGGCCCCTACGGCGCCGGATGGTGGATCGCCGGCCTGGAGCAACTGTTCTTCGTCTCGAGCGACACCAGCCGAGTCATGTGGGTCGGAGGCGACGGCAGCACGCGACTCTACTCGAAGGTCTCGGCCGGGCACTGGTCGGGGCCAGCGTTAGACCGGCCCGACACGCTCGAGCTCACGGGGTCACACCTGGGTGCGGTTCGCCGAGCATGGCACCCAAGTGAAATTCAGCAATGCCGGTCTCGATTCGGTCACGGTCAACCGGTTAGGCCATGTCACCACGTTTGCCTACAGCGGCGGTTCGCTCACGAGCATAACACTGCCGACCCCGGCGGGTGGGACGCTGGTTACCGATAACCTCGCCTATTCTTCCGGCAAGTTGCACACCTTTACGGCACCTGGGCCGACTCCAGGTGGCCGCACTGCGACGATCGCGATGACGGCGGGCCGAACCACGTCGATCACCGATCCTGATACGTCGAGCATTTCGTTTACCTATCTCGCGACAGCGGCGGATTCGAACCGGGTGCAATCCGTCGTCAACAAGCTCGCCGTGCCGACGGAATATGCATACGACTCGACGCACCACGTGTCGCTCGACAGTACAGACATGGGCGCGCTCCCTGCGATCGCAGAGCACTTTCGCGATGTTGACTCTGTCGAGTTGGCCGTGAATGGGTTGCCGATTGTATTGGATTCGGCGTACGTCGGTCTTGACGGCCCGCGCACCGACGTGCGTGATGTCACCCGCTTTTGGTTAGATCGACGTGGCGCACCATCGAGAATCATCGACGCGCTCGGCGATTCAACAGTACTGACAAGAGCGGACCCGAGATGGCCTGCACTCGTGAGTCGCGTGCGTTTTGCAGACGGCCGAGTGGTCCTTGCGACCTACAGCGCGCGAGGCAATGACTCGACCACGACGGATACGACACACGTCCTGAGCGGCGTGGCCGCGACGACACGGTACCTGTTCGACAACAAGTGGGATTTCGTTACGCGCATCGTGCAGCCGATGGGTGATAGCGTGATCCTCGCGTACGATGCGACGACCGGCAACCGCTTGTACCAGCAGCCGGGTGGAGATCCGGCTCGACGGGTCACATTCGCCTATGATGCCACCACCAAGCTCCTTCGAAGCATCCAAGCACCGCTCGCTGCTCGCCCTGACTCAGTCTACTATGATGCGACACTGGGCAACGATAGCGTGCGCGTCACGCCACGGCGGTTTCGCACCTATCTGACACGCGATCTCGCCGGTCGTATCACGCACACGAAGTCGCCCATCGACACGGCGCAATCCACGTTCGAGGAACAGGACCTCAGCTACGATGCGATGGATCGCACGACGTCAGAGCAGACGTACGGGCCTGCGATCCATTATTTCTTCCGTTCGCGTTTCGGTTCGCAAAACGGAATAACGACCCTCGCCGAGCGAACGATCGTAAGGAGATACTTCGATCGAGAAGGAAACGTTGACAGTCTGTCACGAAGTGCTGTGCCTGATACCGCGCACGTCCACACGATCACGACGCGCTGGGTATATGATCGAGCAAATCGGGTTATTGAAGAGATTGCGCCCGACAGTCAGGTAGATAGCACCGGGCGAGACGCGGCTGGGAACGCAATTGCGTTCAAGCCTCGACGCTTCGGCGGCTTTGCCGACAGCACCAAGTTCGATAGCGTCGGCATGATCACCATGCAATACGATGCCTTGAATCGTCTCGTCCAACGGAACATTCCGGCGACCCGCTATCGGCCGATATTCGACAACACCGTGACGCCGTCGTGGTCTTTACCTCGATACACGACGGGGTATTTCATCCCATCCGATGTCGAGACCTACGCCTACGATCCGATGGCGCGAGTGACGAGCGCGGTGAACAGCAACGCACTCGTATCTCGTACCTACAACCTCGACGGCACGCTTGCGAGCGACACGCTGCGAATTCGAGCGTATTCTTCAACTGACTCTTCCCAGCATGTCTACGGTCTCGGCTACCGATATGACCTCGATGGCCGACGAACGTCGCTCCTCCATCCAGATGCTCTGGCGCCGATAGTTAGTGGTACTCGAAAGGATGTGCAGACATACAGTTACGACTCGGTCACCGGCGCTCTGTCAGCTGTCTCCGATGTGTTAGGCAACACCTTTCTCTACGCGTACGACGCAAAGGGCCGCCTGGATTCGCTCGTCTCTCCGGGCGGCGTTCGAGAAGACTTGCGGTACGACGACGACGACAACTTAATTCTGCGCGTCGACTCAGCGACGCAATTCGTTGGGCAGGCCGGTGGCTTCCCCTTGCCGCACATACATCGTGATACGCTCATTTATGATGCGCGGGGTAAGGTAATCGAAGCGCGGACTCTCCTCGACACCGCTCATTTTGGCTACTCTGCCCTCGGCGCCTTGGCGGACGGCGCCACGATCCCAGACACCGCAAGCACGTTTGACGGCCTCGAAGAGTTCACTGTGAATGACGCCTTGGGGAACCGTGTCTGGAACTGGCAGGACATCATGCACAATGGAGTGGAGACCGATAGCGCACAGACTCTGCACCACTGGTTCTCCCACGCCGGCACGGCTCGCGAGGATTCCGTATTGGGCGTCATGGCGCCTAACGAAACACGGATTCTCTATGACAGAGCAGGTGATGTCTGGGTATCTGGCACTAGCCGGCCCACCACCTTGATCACGCACGTCTCGAGCTTCTCGTACTACGACGCCCTGGGTCGGCTACGTATGCTCGACAAGCGCTCGTGCAATACGCAAAGCAGTAATCCGCCCTATGTGTGTGACTTTCACGTCGAACTAGACGCGTCGGACAAGGGCTACTTTGAAGAGTATCGGTACGACGCGTTAGGCCGCCGTGTCCTTCTCCGCTCCAGAAGTGACTCGACTTGTCCGCAATCTGGCAACGGTTGCGTGAGCGTCATTCAGCGCTCCGTGTACGATGGCGATCAGGTACTCTACGAGCTCCAAATGCCTGGGGCCGACAGCATCGCGCCGTCTCTTCTGGAGCGAGATACGAACTCAGTCTATCAGGACTTTCTACCTTACGGTCGCCTTGCCTACACGCATGGGATTGGCTTGGACCAACCTCTCGATGTGATTCGCATGGCATACGATTCTCTTTGGCCTGCGCCTGAGGCTGTCATTCCTCATGCGGATTGGAGGGGCGTGGACGATGTTGGTTCCTTTGATGACGGTCGGGAGAAACGGTGCACCAATTACAATCCTGGTGGCCAATCGACCTGCGTGCAGGTTTCATGGCCTCAGCCGTTCTACGGCCTATTTTCCGAGGACTACAATCACGATCTCAACCTTCCTGTCGCGTGGTTCGGCTCTCTCGTCAACATGCGACGAGATGCATCCGGACACATTTACTTGCGCAATCGCTACTACGATCCCGATGCAGCGCGCTTCACGCAAGAAGACCCGTTAGGACTCGCGGGAGGAATAAACGCCTACGGATTCGCTGCGGGCGACCCCGTGAACTTTAGTGACCCTTTTGGCCTTACGTGCCTCATTCGCGGAAACTGTACGCAGTCGGATGGCGGCTTAGTTGAGCTCCATAACGAGAGAGAGATTTCGGGTTTGCACAAGTCAATACAAGGCGCCGTTCGACGCCTCATCGAGAATGCCAATGAAAATGGCCGAACGGCTTACATAACCGAGGGATTCCGCAGCAATGCCGAGCAGGCCAGAGACCGAGCTCGCGGAAGTAATGTCACAGAGAAGGGTCCGGGCGAAAGCTTTCACAACTACGGCTTGGCGGTTGATATTTATCCAGCCAAGAACGGGGGTCCTGATTTTTCAGGCAGCGGTCAGCAGCAACTCGGCGTTACGGGTGAAGCGATAGGCTTTCGTTGGGGCGGCCGGTGGAAGATCCCTTACGACCCCCCACATTTCGAAATGACGGGCGGACTCACTATCGCTGATCTAAAGGCCCTTGTGGCGCAAGGACGATGGTCGCCAGTCCCGCACTGATGGAGTTTATCGGAATATGCGAGCATACTGCCTCCCTTACCTGGCGGTGCTTTCGATTGCCGGGTCTGCTCTTCTCTCGAAGGGCGCCAAGCACGCTGGTGATCGAGCGGCCGTATGGGCTGCGGAATGCGACACCACCGCAGTCATGCGTGCCCTGGCCGCAGACACAGCCAGAATGCGGCGCTCCTCTCAGAAATTCTTCCCCGCAGACAACACGGAAGGCGCGCACGAAACCGTTTATTTCGATCGCCACGGGCCTCGAGTCGTTTCCATCTTCTTCTTAGGGGAAAGCGGCAGGACAAGAGTCACCTACTTCCTAGCATCTCCAACAAATTTCTTTCTCGAAATCGAGGACGAGCGATATGCGAAGCCGCTCTCTGAGGCCGCCTCGCCGACCGTGGTTTCTCGCAATGTCCATGCTGGATATGTGTGTGCAGGTAGAGTGCGGACAGGTTTGAGAGACTCTGATATAGTCAGCTGGACGACGGAGCTCGACTCCGCCCTTACTCGCGCTAGGCCATCTCCGCACAAGTAAGACGGAACGTAGCATATTAGCGTTGCGTTAGGCGACAGGGATGAGCACGCGACTCTAACGGGGACGAGAGTGGGTTCCGCCAGCCAATGGTCCGGAGCGCCGTGCGCCGAGCGCTACAAACCGTCGGCACGCAACGTCGAGCGGCGCACTTACGACGACGAATTTCAACGGGCGTGTTGGCCGAACGTGCGTTCGTCTCGCGAGCCAAGCTGTACAGGGTCGAGCGTGGCGACCCGCGATAAGCATGGGCACCTATGCCACCGTTCTCCGGGCCCTTGGCTTGGCCGACTGCCTCAACGAGCGTTGGGCTGACACTTGACGAAGAGCGACTCCCTCAGCGGATAGCCCGCCCCCGCGCTCGACGATCGCCGCATGAGCGGGAAGAACGGTGAAGGTCCGACAGGTTACGTCCATGTAGAGTTAGGCGGCGTCACACACTTTGTGGGACGGGTATGGCTGTGCGGCAAAGCACGCGAGACGGCCACGTTCGAGTATGACACGCGATGGCTCACGAACGCGGAGCGATTCGCCCTCGGACCGGCCCTGGCGACCGGAGTCGGACCCTACGGCACGCTTGACGGGCGCACGTCAATTGGAGCGGTCGGTGACTCCGCGCCGTATCGAATGGGGCGAACGCTATTGAGGCGCGCTTGGTGTCTTGCGCGGCCGTACGACCTTAACCCCGTTCCCTTGGAGGCGAAACCGCGGATTCTCGAAACGTCGGTCGACGTAAACAGTGACAACTCGGCGGCGCTCGATCCGGCGCTATTGACCGCGGAGCACTTCGCCTTGCGCGTGAGCGCCGCACGGCGTATCGGAGGCGAAATCGCACGGGCAGTCGCCCGTTGGCGACAAACTGCAAAGAAGAAGTCAATTCCTCGGTGGACAGTTGAAAACCGGCCACTGATGGACACCTGAAAACCGACCACCAGGGGCAGCGCAGTCCGAGACTGGGTGAGAGTATCGCACGGTTAGTCCGTTGGCAAATCGGTGTGCAGCTTGGTGCGCCAGCTGCGCGGGCCACACTTCAGAATATGCGCGTGATGGAGCAGGCGGTCGAGGAGGGCGGTCACGGCCGCGGTGTCGCCAAGGAGTTTGCCCCAGTCATCGACGGGCCGGTTGGACGTCAGGATCGTGGCGGCGCGTTCGTACCGGCGCATGATGAGCTCGAGCAAATCCTCGGCGGCCGTGTGCGGCAGTTTCCGCATTCCGAGATCATCGATGATGAGAAGCGGGACAGTCCCGACCTCCGTGAAGTAGGCTTTGCGTGTGCCGGCGAGCGTGGCGTCCGTGAGTTCCTCGAGCAGCGTGTGCGCCTCCCGATACAGGACGCGATAGCCCTGCTGAATCGCCGCGTGGCCGATCGCTTGGGCCAAGTGACTCTTGCCCGTGCCGGGCGGGCCCAGCAAGAGGACGTCCTCGTGCTGCGCGATGAAGCGGCCGGTCGCGAGCTCGAAGATGAGGGCGCGATTGAGTTTCTTGTTGAAGCTGAAGTCAAAGGTGTCTAACGCGCGATCGGAATCGCGGAAGCGGGCCTGCTTGCGCCGGCGCTCGAGGAGGCGATCCTGCCGACGTTGGAGTTCGTCCGTGACTAACGCGGAGACCAAGTCGATGGGCGGGACGTGGTCGGCCTGGGCTTGGTGTAAGCGCGTCTCGAGCACGGTGGCCATGCCGGAGAGCCGGAGTTTGCGGAGCGCGTGATCGAGTTCGATGAGATTCATGAGCCGTCTCCTGGGGTGCTGGTTCGGCGATCGATGAGATCGCGGTAGAGGGTGAGCTGGCGGATGAGCGGATCGACTTGCTTGAGCGTGAGCGCGAGCGGGGGCTGGCGCTCGAGGTAGCGCCGCACGAAGCGGTAGGTGGGCGCGCCGACGTCGAGTGCCGTGCGCGCCGCGTCGTCGACGATCGCGGGCCCATGCTTTTTCGCGAGCGCGAGCACTCCGATGATGCGGCGGATGGCCCCGGCGCCCTCGTGGTGGTGGATGTGATCGCACAGTGCCCCGATCGACAGGCCGGCCGACTGCGCGGCGCCTAACAGCGCGAGTGTTTTGGGCGCGGTGCGCTGTGGCCGATCGGCATCTGCCACGCGATGCCACCCGCGCGGCGCGCGCACGTGCTCCCGCACGAGCTGCCCCGTCTTGGGATCGAGGAGCCGGACGAGGAGGTCGGTCCACTGCACCTGGAGGCGTTGGCCGATCCAGCCGGGTGGCGCGCTGTAGTACGCCGCTTCGACTTCGACGCGGCCGTCGAGGTGCACGGTGCGCGTGCCGTAGTGGTAGTAGCGAAACGGCTCCAGGGGGAGCGGGCCTAACGCGGGCCGCTCCTCGGCAAACATGGCGGCCACTTGGCGTTTGGTGGTGCCGTGAATGCGCGTGTCGGCCCAGCGCTCGCTCCACCGATCGAGGTAGGCTTGCGCCGCGTCGAGCGTCTCGAAACGCAGACCGCGCAGTGGTGTCTTCTGCGTGTGCCCGATCCCCGCTTCCACTTTCCCTTTGCGATCAGGATCGCGGACGCGACATGGGAGCGCGACGATCCCATAGTGCGCGAGCACGTCCCGATAGAGCGGATTGAGCGTCGGGTCGTAGACGTCCGGAGCAAGGACGCCCTCGCGCAGATTGTCGAGCACGATCACGAGGACCGTGCCGCCTAACCGGCGAAACGCCTGCTCGTGTAACTCGGCCCAGACTTGGGTGCTCGAGCGCCACACGAGGAGCCGCACCGATTTGCGCGAATAGCCGAGCGTGAGGAGGAAGATGTAGGTCTGTAGGGCTCCTTCACCTCCTCACCTGTTCTTATGGACCTTGCAACTCAAGACGAAAACAGGTAAGGCGATGGAGGCGATCTTGCAACGGCCTCGATGCTTCATGACGTTCTCTGATGTGAGTTCTTCTCACCATCTCGCGCTTCTCGAGGAGCCGCTCATTCTCGCAGCAAAGCCGCCGATTCTCCTCCTAGCAGGCTGCGGAAATAGTGTAGAATTGGAAGCGGCCGATCGATCTATGCTGGAAATTGCTCGCGTCGCGGTCCCGGGACGGTGATCCGGTTAGGCATCCGCGAGGCGGTCGGCACACATCCGGGACGGAAGCGGGCATCGTTAGGCCGCGGTTGGCGCCAAGAGGGTCCGCATCCGCACCAGGTTGTAGACCGCGGTGGCAAAGGTCACCATCCAGCCGACACGGGCGAGCCCCCGGAGGCGCGTCTGCCGACAGCCGCCCACGGTCTTGAGCCAGCCAAAGATCTCCTCGATCCGTTTGCGTTTGCGCTGGCTCACCTCGTAGCCCGGATGGCGCGTCGTCCGCCCGTCGATCGCACTCGGGTGCCGCGCGGTGTCGTGGCGCGCCACGTGCGGCGTGCTCCCCACGGCGCGCAATTCGTCGACGCAGGCCTGGGTATCGAAGCCCTTGTCGGCCCCCACGGTGATGTGCACCGACCGATAGGGCGCACCCGCCGCCAAAAGCACGGCGTTGTCCCGCTCCGCCACCCCCGTGGCCGCCGTGAGGCACGTGCCCACCGCCAAGCCATGCCGGTTCTCCATGAGCAGTGTCGCCTGATAGGCCAACTGCGCCTCGCGCCCCTTCGCCTTCCGCGCCAGCTGCGCCTCGGGATCGGTCGTCGACGTGTGCGTCGTGTTGCTCCGCCGCTCGCCGTGGAAGTTGACGGTCGGATTCCGCGTCCCGTCCGTCCCGTCCGCCGGCGGATCACGGCGCGGATCATCCGGCGGCAGGAATTTGCGCCGATGCTTCGGCACCGCCGGCGCCGCCTTCGTCGGATCCCGCTGGAAGCTCTTCTGCCCCGCCCACGCCTGGATCAACGTACCATCCACCGTGAAGTGCTCGGGCGAGAGGAGCCCGGCCGTCTTCGCCTCCGCCAGCACGGCGGCGAACAAGCCCTCGGCCACATCGCCGATCAGTAAGCGCTCGCGATTCTTCGTGAACACCGTCACGTCCCAAATCGCGTCGTCGATGCCTAACCCGACGAACCACCGGAACAGCAAATTGTACTCGAGCTGCTCCATGAGCTGCCGCTCGCTCCGCACGGTGTAGAGCACCTGGAGCAAGAGTGCGCGCAGGAGATGCTCCGGCGGAATCGACGGCCGGCCCCCGTCGGCATAGATCTGATCAAACGTCGGCGACAGCGTCGCTAACGCCCGATCCACCAGCGGCCGCATCGCCCGCAGCGGATGGTCCTGCGGAATCCGCGCCTCCAAAGACACCACACTGAACAGCGCCATCTGCTGGGGCTCGCTACCGCGCATCGCTGGCTCTCGCCGTTAAAGTCGCGCCATACTAACCATCGCGGCTCCCACGCGCCATCCTCAAATCACCACTATTTCCGCAACCTGCTAGAGGGAGGGTACAGTCCCACTCGCTGGCGCCGGCACTCCAGGACCCGCTCCTGTCGGCGCAACCCCCGCAGCGTTACCACGTGAATGCCTAACTCTCGCGCGATCTACGTCAGCGGCTTGGTCCCCGCCTCCGCGAGCCGGACCGCTTCCCGCCGGAACTCCTCGCTGCACGCCATCGTTGATCGCTTCGTCACTTCGCACCTCCTGCCTCGAATCTCAATCGAGGCGCTGGAGGAGGGCACTAAATCGGGGAGCCGCTTCATTCTTCATGCGACTCGGTCGCGGGCGCTTCCCGCATCAGAGTCGTGTCGGGACCTTACGGGCACGATCGATATGCGATGTGATAGTTCAGCGTGTCGACGTAACCCTGCCTAACGACTAGCGAGTCGATGACCGCATCGTAGCCCAGACGGACCAGGCGAATCACGTAGGAGCCGGGCACCACATGCCCGATGACGAAGCCTCCGGATGAGTCCGACAGTGTTTCGTAAGCTTTGGGGCCTTGTGCGCGGATCAACACGCCCCGCACGGCAGTCCCTAACTGTCGATCCTCGACCGTTCCCAGCACCGCTCCGACATTGCTATCAGAGCCTGGGTTCGATGGAGCAACTGGCGGTCGCCCGCTGTCGTCCTTGGACGCGGTATCGCAAGACGGAAGGGCTAGTGTGGGCGCCTGCCGTCGTTGACTCGGACACGCCGAGAGCGCGACAACCGAAAGCATCGCCGAACAGAGACCTAATCCTTTGTGTGACATTGCTCGTTCCTCAAGGGTTTGCCGTCCCCTTGGTAGATAGCGTTCTCCCAACGCATCGCATCCTGATCGTTTCCTTCTTTCGACATCGACCGGTAGGTTCCGTATGCGTGGCCTAGCTCGTGAGCGACGATCGAAGGCTCTGTGAACGTGGCTCCGCGTGATGTCGAACAGAAGCCAGGCTTGATAAACGCTGTGCCATAGGGGGTTCCAATTTGACTCTTGTCAATGATGATGCCTGACTTGTCGTTTCGGGAACCGCCATTACCAAATTCAATCGGAACCATAAAGAGCGAGTCACGGGCCATTGCCGCAAATCCGGAACCAGCTTCAGTCAAGTACTGTCCAGCCGCCTGAACATCTATGACGCAGTTTGCCGCGTCGAGGCCGAACGTTGTATTCGTCGCATTTTCGATGGCTCTAGCAAGTGATTTCACATCCTTTCCACTCAGACAGACCTTAAGGCCGAACGGGTCGCTGTAAGCCAGAGGATCACCGTTGGCGTAGCCATACAGGTTTAGGCCGCCCGCCAATCCAATCGGATCTTCCTGCGTGAACCGACCGGTCACAGGATCATACTCGCGATTTCGGCGATACAACGTTTGCGCTCCGTCTCGCTTGCCCTCGACTAACGTACCATGCCAACTGATCGGAGTGAAAAACTGCTGATCGTATGCCAGCCAGCCTAACGGCCAGCTAATAAACACGCAGTGCTTGGAATTGGTCTTCTCCCCGAAGCGGAGTCAGTCAGAGCGTTAGGCTGAGAGTCGGGTGGTTGGGGGTTCGTTGTTTGTTGTGTGTGCTTCTGCAAACTCCCTGGGGGTCAGGTTCCCCAGACTGGAGTGGGGCCGTGCCTCGTTGTAGTCCCGACGGAACTGCTCGATGTGGAATCGGGCGTCGGCGAGCGTCCAGAACCAGTGGGCCGCGAGGCATTCGTCCCGAAAGCGGCTGTGGAAACTCTCAATGTACGCGTTTTCCACGGGCTTGCCCGGGCGAATGAACTCGAGCGCCACGCCGTGCTGGTAGGCCCACCGATCCAACGCTTGCGAGATGAACTCGGGGCCGTGGTCGACCACGAGGCTCTTGGGCAGCCCGCGCGCCCGCGCGAGCTCGTCGAGCACGGCGATGACGCGCGTGGCGGGCAGCGAGGTGTCCACCTCGATCGCCGGACACTCCCGTGTGAACTCATCGACCATGGTGAGGCAGCGGAAGCGGCGGCGATCCACACACGCGTCGTGAATGAAATCCATGCCCCAGCGTTCGTTAGGCACAGTGGGCCGGACAATGGGACCGCGCGGCTCCGCGGCATGCTTGCGGCCCCGGTGCCGGCGCACGGTGAGGCGCTCCTCGCAATAGAGGCGGTACACCCGCTTGTGATTCCCCACCACGCCTTCGCGCCGCGGCAACACGTGCAGCCGCTTGTAGCCGAAGCGCGGCCGCGCTTGGGCCAGCGTGGTCAAGCGCGCACGGATGGGCGCATCCCTCAGCGACCGCGTGGGCGTGTAAGCCCATCGCGAGCGCGACAAGCCGATCACCCGCATCGCGCGACGCGCACTGATCCGAAAGGCGGCGATGAGATGGGTGACGACCTGCCGCCGTTGTGTTGTCGTCACCACTTTCGTTCCGCCACGTCTTTCAGCATCGCGAGGTCTAACGCTTGCTCCGCCACGAGCTTCTTCAACCGCCGATTCTCGTCCTCGAGCGCGCGCAGGCGCTTCGCTTCATCGACCTGGAGCCCGCCGTACGCACGCCGCCACCGGTAGTACGTCTGCTCCGTAATGTCATGCTTGCGACAGATCTCGGCCACGGTCAGCTCGCGCTTCGTGGCCTCGTTCAAAATGCCGACGATCTGCTCGGCGCTAAATCGCGACGTCTTCATGAGTCCTCCCCGCCTCGCGGCGGATCAGGACTCCCAACCTAATCCCTGACTCCGCTCACGGGGAGAAGACCATCACGAATGTGGAATGTCGCGAGGCGACCGTGACCGAAGTCGGGACGCCGCTGCACGCAGTCACGCTGCCGCTGAATAGGCACGTCAGGCGCACGACGACGGATGTCGACGAGTCATTGAGCACCCGAAACGTTGTCGTTAGACCCGAGCTGCTCGCCGGCACGGTCATAGTGTCCGTGTTCGCGGTGATCGTGATCGCTTGAGCGTGTGCGGAATGATGGAAGCCTGCGAGAGAGACAATGAACAGCAATAAGGTCGCAACGAGCGACGTGACCGGCTGGCGCAGGTGACGCATGACGACTCCACAAGGCAGTTGAAGTCGGGCCATAGGCACAACCGGTGCCAACTCCGTCATGTTCATAACGCGTTGACCTGCTTGCACATTCCCGCGGGGCATATGCGCCCATTGGCGCCTGCCTAACGCAAATGCATATGCATTTGCACCGGGCTCGACCGTAGAAGCCCTCGCCTATCTCGGATTCCCTTGGGCCCAAAGGCAATCGGGGGTGCAAGACGCAGCTGCCTCCTGCCGCTGGCCGCTCGACCCGTATCGAGACAACGTATCATATATAAGTCGCTATTGACTATAACGTCTTGTATATGATACATTAATCCATGCCAAATCCCAGCACCCACGTTCCGAGTGCCGTGCGTCGAGCGCTGCGGACGGTAGGCGTGCATCTCCGCGCCGCGCGCTTACGACGGCGAATTTCGACGGCCGTGTTGGCCGAACGTGTGTTGGTGTCGCGAGCCACCCTGTACAGGGTCGAGCGAGGCGACCCCACAGTCAGCATGGGTACGTACGCCACCGTGCTGTGGGCTCTGGGCTTAGGCGATCGCCTCACCGACCTCGCCGCTCCCGCTCGAGATCGTGTCGGCCTGACCCTCGAAGAGGAGCGGTTGCCGCAGCGGATAGGCCGCCCTCGCACCCGGCGCTTACCGCGCGGGCCGGAGGAACAGTGAGCGAACCGGCTGCCTACGTGCACGTAGAGTTAGGCGGCACTACGCACTTGGCCGGCCGGTTGTGGGTGTCCGGCAAGGGGCGCGAGACGGCCACCTTCGAGTACGACGCCGCGTGGCTCTCGACCCCGGAGCGATTCGCACTCGAACCGGCCCTACCAACCGGCGCAGGACCCTATCACGCGCTGGAAAGCCGAACGTTGTTCGGCGCGCTCGGTGACTCTGCGCCAGATCGTTGGGGGCGAACGCTGTTGAAGCGCGCCGAGGCGCGACGCGCCCGCGCGGAGAACAGAACACCGCGCGCACTGCGAGAGATCGACTACCTCCTGGGCGTAACCGACGAGATACGTCCTGGTGCGCTTCGCTTTTCGACCACGCCTAACGGACCGTTCCTGGCTCAGTCGGATGGTGCGGGGGCGCCGCCCCTGGTGGACCTCCCGCGCCTGCTGGCCGCGGCCGAGCGGGTGCAGCTGCAGAAGGAATCGAACGCCGATTTACGATTGCTCGTTGCTCCAGGCGCTTCCCTCGGCGGCGCCCGACCAAAAGCGTCCGTGCGCAACAGGGAAGGGACGCTCTTTGTCGCCAAGTTTTCGAGTCCAAGCGACGACGTACACGTCGTTCGATGGGAGGCCGTAACGTTAGGCCTCGCGCAAGCCGCGCACCTCGAGGTCCCGACCTGGCGTCTCAGTCCGGTCGGCACGCGCGACGTGCTCCTGTCCCAGCGCTTTGACAGGAGCGAATCGGAGCGCATTCCATTCCTCTCGGCGATGAGTCTCTTGAACGCGGGTGATGGCGAACACCGCAGCTACGTGGAGATTGCGGAAGCGCTGCGACAGCACGGCGTGGCACCGCGCAGCGATTTGCCGGCACTCTGGCGTCGGTTGGTTTTCAATATCCTCGTGTCGAATCTCGACGACCACCTCCGGAACCTCGGCGTGCTGTATGAGCGACCCGGCTGGCGTCTCGCGCCGGCATACGATCTCAACCCCGTTCCGCTGGAGGTGAAACCGCGGATTCTCGAAACGTCTGTCGAATTGGACGGTGACAATTCCGCGTCGCTCGATCTCGCCCTCTCTGCCGCGGAACACTTCAACCTGCGCGTAAACGAGGCGCGGCCGATCGCCGGAGACATTGCGAGGATCGTGAGTCGCTGGCGTCAAAGAGCGAAAAAGAACGCAATTCCGTCAGACGAAATCGATCGGATGGAGTCCGCGTTCGAGCACGAAGACTCCGTCCAGGCGCGAAAATGGTAGCCAACCAGCTCCACCACGTGCCGTTATGATCGTCGCCAGCTGCAAGTTGCCTGCTGTAGATTGAACAACAATGGGAATACCCCCGGTCACACAGCCAAGGTTGTTGCGCGTCGCCACCCGCACGTCCGAGCTCGCCTTGAGGCAGGCGCGACAGGTGGCTTCGATGCTCGCCGCGCACGGCGTGCAAACGGAGCTCGTGGCATTCAAGACGGCCGGTGACAAACGCGTGGACCAGCCGCTGCGCGAGATCGGCGCCAAGGGCTTGTTCACCCACGAGCTCGAGGCCGCGCTCGCACAGGGCAAGGTCGATTGCTGCGTGCATTCGCTGAAAGATCTGGCCACCGATTCGCCCGCCGGCCTAACGATCGCCGCGGTCCTCGAGCGCGAAGATCCGCGCGACGTGCTGGTCGTGAACGAGAGCATCGCCGCCGAGTCGCTCGACGACCTGCCGCGCGGCAGCCGCGTGGGCACATCGAGTCTGCGCCGCCGCGCCCAACTGCGCGCAGCGCGCCCCGACCTGGACGTGGTCGACCTGCGCGGCAACGTGCCGACACGCGTGCGCAAAGTGGATGAGGGACAGGTGCACGCCGCAATCCTCGCCGCGGCGGGTCTCCGACGCCTCGACGCGCACGGCCGCATTTCCGCGTGGCTCGACGCGCCCGAGTGGCTGCCGGCGCCGGGACAAGGCGCGATCGCCGTGCAGGCGCGCGACGACGACGCACGTGTGTTAGGCATGCTGGTCAGGCTGCACCACGGCCCAACGGGCATGGCCGTGACGGCCGAGCGTGCGTTCCTCGCGGCGCTCGAGGGCGGATGCCAGGTGCCCATCGGCGCGCTTGTCATGAGCGACGCATCGGGCCTCGTCCTCTACGGACTCATCGCCGAAGTCGACGGTCGCCGCGTGCTGCGCGGCAGCATCCCCGTCGACCCCGCCGACCCGGCGGCATCCGGCGCGGCGCTCGCCGCCGACCTGCTCCGCCGCGGCGCGGCCGAGATTCTCGCCGGCTTGCGCGGCCTCGAGGCGGTGCCGGCACCGCAGCCCGAATGATGCCGCACGGGCCCGTACCGCAAGCGTCACTGTTCAGCCGCTTCCGTTAGGCAAATGGCGTTCCCCGTCCATCGTCCGCGCCGGTTGCGGCGCACCGAATCGCTGCGCCGCCTCGTCCGCGAGACGCACCTCGTGCCGCAACAGCTCGTGCTGCCGCTGTTCGTGCGCGCGGGAACGAAGGTGCGGCGCCCTATCGAGGCGATGCCGGGCGTCGCCCAAACATCAGTCGATGAAATGCTGCGCGACGCCGAGCGCGCGGCGAAAGCCGGTGTTGGTGGCGTGCTGCTCTTCGGCATTCCCGAGCACAAGGACGCAACGGGCACCGAATCATGGGCCGATAATGGTCCGGTCCAACGCGCGGTGCGCGCACTCAAGCAAGAACTGCCCGACCTGGTGGTGATCACCGACGTGTGCCTCTGCGAGTACACGGACCACGGACACTGCGGCGTGCTCGTGAACGGCGACGTCGACAACGATGCGACGCTCGAGCTGCTCGC